>ERZ507021.60-NODE-60-length-94974-cov-8.7335_pt1 | contig 94974 bp, 90 predicted proteins | sample MGYA00512877_ERZ507021 | MGnify/ENA metagenome assembly ERZ507021 | reverse complement strand
CGGCGGCAAGCCGCCGTGTGGTTGCACGGCTGAGCCCATTTTGCCTCCGCTTGCTCCGCATTGGCACTCGGTGCGCTTCAAAACGAAATGTGTCTCAGTCCTTTTTTCGCGCAAAAATACAATAATCTGGGAGGGAGATCGACTTTTGGCAACAACAAATTACGTAGACAATCCCACGGTGCAGAGGCACCGCTGGTGGATTCTGACGGCCGTGGGACTATTCACCTTCATGGCTACCCTCGATGGCAGTATCGTCAATATCGCGCTGCCTGTTATCAGTAACGATATGCATATCATGACCAACCAAGCGGAGTGGATCGTCTCCATCTATCTGCTGACGATCTGTGCGCTTTTGCTCTTATTCGGTAAAATTGGGGATAGTTTCGGCAAAATTCGAGTCTTCCGCGTCGGCACGGTCTTGTTTACCATTGGGTCGCTGCTCTGCGGCTTTAATCATTCGCTGCTGTTCTTACTGGGCGCGCGGGTTGTGCAAGCCCTGGGGGCCAGCATGACCATGAGTACCAATAACGGCATCATTACTGAAGTCTTTCCCATGCGTGAGCGGGGCAAGGCACTGGGGCTGATCGGCTCCTTCGTCTCCCTGGGGGCAATTGCCGGGCCGGGGATCGGCGGGTTGCTGTTGGCGCAGCTGCCCTGGGCTTATATTTTTTGGATCAATGTTCCCCTCGGTCTGTTAACGATTCTGCTGGGCCATTTTATTTTGCCAAAAGACATTGCCCGAGAAAATCGGCCAATTGATTGGCCCGGCGCCATTACCTTTGCCATCGCGATCGTCAGCTTGTTTCTGGCAATCTTCATGGGCCAGGCCGTGGGCTTCGCGAATGGGCTGGTTTTAGCGTTGTTTGCCGGGGCTATTCTGGTGTTTGGTCTGTTTGCTTGGATCGAGCAGAAAAAGGCCATCGACCCCTTGCTCAGTTTCCACCTCTTCAAGAATCTAGATTTTTCAATGAGTTTGTTCACCGGCTTTTTGATCTTCGTCGCCAATTTTTTCTTCAACGTCATTGCCCCGTTTTATCTGCAAAACGCCCGGGGCTTGGCGCCGAATATGGCGGGGTATCTGCTGATGCTGTTCCCGATCGTGCAGGTGATCGTATCGCCCATTTCCGGATCGCTGCAAAACCGTTTCGCCCCGGAACTGCTGACGACAGTGGGGCTGGTTATTTTGACCTTGAGTCAAGTCGGCTACATCACCGCGACTTTATCCACGCCGTTATGGCTATTTGGTTCGTTGGTTGGCGTCATGGGCTTTGGCAATGGGGTCTTCCAGTCGCCGAATAACACCATTGTCATGTCCACCGTCTCTCAGCGGGATCTCGGTGTGGCCGGCGGGATGAATGCGTTAGCTCGGAATCTGGGGATGGTGGTCGGCATTTCGGCGTCCACCACGGTCCTGTTTTCCGCCATGAGTCAGGCTTACGGCAAACCGACAACGACCTACATTAACGGCCGTCCAGATATTTTTCTGGCGGGGATGCACACGACATTGATCGTCGCGTTCTTTATCTGTTTGGTGGCCACGCTGATCAATCTGTGGCGCTATGTGCACAGTCGGGCCAAGGCAAAATAAGCAAACCACTCAGCTCAGCGTGTGCTGCACCGATAGAATCTGGTGCGCGACGCTGAGCTTTTTGATGACGCCCAATCCGGGATAGTGGTCAATGTCGCCGTAATGCAGCAATTCCCGCAGCGGCGCATCCCAGAGAATGCTGTGCCGGTGGGAAGCCAGCCAGCGGCGCAGTTCGGCCTGGAGCCGTTGAAATTGTACCGCCTGCGGTCCGCTGGCGGCGGGGGGCAGGAAATGATGGAGCCAAACGCCGCCGTCTCGGAAGTAGGCGATGTGCAGGGCAATCGTGCCCTGGGCCCAGCCTTTGTCAAAATAGGGCGCGCCGCTCAGGGAATAGTCGCTGATGCCGACGAAACCGTGGGCCGCTGCCCAATGCTGTTCGGCCAGCAGCGGGGTATCGGCATATTGGCCGAATTCTTGGGTGCGCCAGACCCGGGGCCAAGGATCGTGGAGAAAGATACGCCGGGGATGCTGGACAGCATGTAAAATCCGAGGATCACTGGGCACTACCAGGTACCGGGCCTGCCGGATAATGTCCGCGGGCGGCAGCAGTTGCGGGTCATCCAGCAAGAGCATCTGATTTGGTGGGACCGCCAACTCTGGCCGCCACCACCAGCCTTGCAGAACCTGGGGATTGGCAAGGGCGGCGGTCAGCGGGTACCGTTTTTGATTATCCAAGCCGTAAGTGCCGACGCTGGGGTTCTGAATCACGACCGTGGGCAGCCCGGCGCGATTGCGCAGTTTCAATAGCCGGGGCAGGACCGCAGCATCACGGATCGGTTCAATAATCGGCACGATCCGGTCCGTGAGCAGGTTTTCCTGCGTCAATAACTGCAGCGCCAACAGGTCGAATTGGCGGCCGCGCAGCAGCGGCCAATACGTTAATCCGCTCATGGCAGCTGCCCCTGACCCGCACGCCAGCGCCAATAACTGGCTTCCCGGCGCAAGCGGGCATTGTCGGCCTTCAGCGCTGTGGCCCGATCCGTCAGATCCGTGATCGCCTCTTGATTCAGATCCTGCAGGAACCGGTTGTAATAATGGGGTGTGGGGTAGAGCGGATCAGTGAGCTTGGCCCGGCGTTTGAGTTCCCGGTACAGCTGGTCGGTGCCAAAGCCCTGCAGGCCCTGATCCATCCGCTTGGCCTTATCCACTTCCCGGGTCAGGGAATGGAGAAAGCGGTCCAGCAGCTCGTCGGCGGGCACCTGCAATTCCTGCTGGCGGGCGGTTTTGACAATGGTCAAATACCCAGGATAAGGCGTGGCCACCTGCGTCGGGTCCGCTTTCTCATAAGGCCGATACACGAGCACGCCGACGTGGGCGGGAATTTCGGCGGCCACCTCCTCATAGAGGGCCAGGGGCAGCACAAAATAATTATAGTGACCGACAAAAGACAGCTGGGCGCTGGAATGAAAGTCAGATTTGGTGACCTTTAACTCATAACAACGCCATTCGAATTGTCCCGGTGCCAGCAGCTGGCAGGCTAGGGTGTCGACGATGCCTTTGTTGTCCGGCATGGTCACCTCTTCCACGACCGCCGCTCCGGCGTCGCGGCAGTAACCGTACAGGGTATGTTCAAGATCCAGGGTGAGGGCGGTTTTCGTCATCGTGATCTTCCTTCCAAAAGTCAGTCAGCAGGGTCGTCAGCTGGTCATCCGTGTGGGCCAGGCGGAGGTTGCGGGTCCAGGACAGGGGCAGATAGTGCTGATAGCGGGGCTGGGCAAAACGCTCGTCCAGCAGCAGGATCACGCCCCGGTCGTGCATGCCCCGAATCAGCCGGCCACCGGCTTGGAGGACATTGTTCAGGCCCGGCAGTTGATAGGCATAGGTGAACCCTTGGCCGTTGCGGGCGTTGAAGTATGCTTTTAATAAATTATTGCGCAGCGACAACCCAGGCAGGCCCACGCCCACCACCGCGACGCCGATCAAGCGGTCAGCGGGCAGGTCAATGCCTTCGCCAAAGGACCCGCCCAGCACCGCGAAACCGACGCTGGTGGCCGTGGGGTGGGGTTGAAAGTGGGCCAAGAAGGCCGCTCGATCGGTCGCCGCCATCCCGCCGGTTTGGCTGAAAACGGTGATTTCCGGGTATGCCGCAGAGAAGGCCATGTAAACTTGTTCCAAATAATGATACGAAGGCAAAAACACCAGGTAATTCCCCGTTCGGGTTTGAGCAAAGGCCGCCAAGGCGGCGACGATCCGTGCTTCGTTCGCCGCCCGCCGCTGATACGTGGTGGCGACATCGTCCCGAATGACCACCAGCTGATGGCCTGCCGGAAATGGGGAGGGCAGCTGGTAAACCAAACTGTCGGCGGGATCGGCTAATAGTTCCTGGTAGTAGGTCAGCGGTGACAGGGTGGCTGAAAACAGCACCGCCCCGCGGCCCTTATGCAGACAGGCATCAACGAATGGTTCTGGATCAAGGCACAGCTGGGTGATCCGCACCTGCTGGTGCTCGCGTTCCACCACCGTTCGGTACTGCTCCCCATAGAGTTCCGCAATCCGGCTGTAACTGATACAGTCAAAATACACTGGCAGTACAGCCTGGATATCCTCATCTGCCGGCTGACCGGGCAGCCATTCATGGATCCGCTCCACGAACCGGGCGACTTTCTGATTAAATTCGGTCAACGCCTCAACGCTGACCCACTCATTCTGTTCCTTAGCGGTCAACGCTTTACCCACGGCGGTAAAGGCAGTCCGCAATTGACGCAGGGCGTTGCTGGCTTCCCGCTGGTGGTGCTGGCGCAGCGTGGCGGCCAGCGGACTTAAGCCGGCACTGGTCAGCGTCGCTGAATACATATCCCGGGCCCGATGGATCAGATTATGGGCTTCATCGATCAAGAAAAACTGGCTGGAATCCGGTTGGGCGAAGAACCGCTGCAAAAAAACCAGCGGGTCAAAGAGATAGTTGTAATCGCAAATCACCACGTCGGCGAAGCGGGCGGCGTCTAAGGACAGTTCAAAGGGATCCACCGTGTGCTTCTTGGCGTAGCGCTCGATCGTCGCCCGGTCCAGCAGTCGTTCGTGGCTGATGATGTCCTTCACCGCGGCCTTGTTTCGGTCATAGTAGCCCCGATAATAAGGACACAGGTCTGGCGTCCGCTTTTCCGGCGGACAAAAACTGATCTTATCCTTCGCCGTCAGCGTAATGCACCGGAGCTGCGCCCCCTGGTCGATCAGCAAGCGGCACCCGTCCTCGGCACTTTGCCGGGTCGCTTCTTTCGCGGTTAAATAAAACAACCGGTTCAATCCCTCGGCGGGCATCGCCTTCACGGCGGGGAACAGCGTCGCCATGGTTTTGCCGGTGCCCGTGGGGGCTTGAACAAACAACCGCTGTTGGGTATGGATCGTCTTGTACACCGCCGCCGCAAATTCCCGCTGCTGCGGACGAAAGTCGCCAAAGGGAAAGGTCAACGGTGTCAAAGAGGCATCCCGCTCCTGTTTGAGCTGGTGCCGAAAAATGACCCAGCCCGCGTAATCGTGAAGCAGGGCCTGATAATACTCGGCCAGGTCGGCGGCGGGCAAGGGCCATTGCTGGCGGGTGATCTGCTTCGTCGTGGTCTGGTAGTAGGTCAGCTGAAGGATGATCCGGTCCAGCTGGCGGTCGGTACACAAAAAATGGCCGTAGACGGCGGCCTGCGCCCAGTAGCGGCCCAGGGCGTCATCGCTGAGCTCAGCGAAGTCCAGGGCGCTGGTCTTGATTTCATCCACGATGGTCAGGCCGGAAGCGTCGTCTTTATCCACCCCGTCGGCCCGGCCGTCAATCGTGTAGTCCTCCCCGGCCAGCGTCACCGCGGCCTTCAGCGTGACCTCTTTCTCATAGTTGGGTCCGGCTTGCTTTTGCAGCATCCGGTGAATGCGGGCGCCTTCTAGAGCCGTATTGGTGCTGCTCTGACTGGCGTCCAGGTCGCCGGACTTGCATTCAAATTCCACCAGTTCCCGTACGCCAATGCGCTGCGCCATCATGTGCCCTCCCTCGAATCGTTAATAGTTTTATTATAGAATGAATGTTCGCGCGAGGGAAGGGATGCATTGCTTGGTGCAATCGGATACACTGAAGGAAGAAAACAAGAAAGGACCACCTTGCCCATGATTGAAGAAAGACAGCACGTATTCTATATCACTACCGCCCACACGTCGTATTGGTTCCGGGTCACCACCCACGGTCAGCTGGAGCACTTGTATTATGGCCCGCGCCTAACGCCCCAGGACCCCACCGCCGTGGCCTTCAAACATACCAGCGGCCTGGGTAGTACCGTGGCCTATGACGAGCAGGATTGGACGTATAGTCTGGACACTTTGCCCCAGGAATACGCCGGCTTTGGCCGGGGTGATTTCCGGGACAGCCCGCTGATTTTGAAGATGGCCGATGGCAGCTATGTGTCGGATTTTGTCTATCAAGAGCACCACATTTACAGCGGTGTTGCGCCGTCAAAAATCCTGCCCCAGGCGACGGATCAGCCTGATACCGGCAGTCAGGCGCTGTATGTTACGCTGCGGGATAAACTGCAAGCCATCACGTTAGAACTAGCCTATACGGTTTTGCCCGATAGCGATGTGATTACCCGGCGGGTGGTCCTGCATAACAATACGGCCAAGCCGCTGGTGATCGACCGCATCATGAGTGCCCAGTGGGACATGCCCAATCGCGGCTACGCGCTCCACTCCTTCGCCGGGACGTGGGCCAGCGAGATGCAGCACCATGTGCAGCCGGTCACCGACGGCACGATCGTGTTGAACAGTCTCACTGGCGGCAGTTCCAACAAGCAAAACCCCGGCTTCCTGCTCAGCGCCGCGGAGGCCACGGAAGATACCGGCTGGGCGTATGGCGTCAATCTGCTGTACAGCGGTAATCATGAAAGTCGCATCCAGCACACGAACCAGAATTTTGTGCGGCTGATGACCGGCATCAACAGTCAAGGCTTCCACTGGTCGGTCGCGCCTGGGGAAGCATTCGAAACCCCCAGTGCGGCCCTGACGTTTTCTGATCGCGGCTTGAACGGTGTTTCCCAGCACTTTCACAAGTTCATTAATGATAATGTCGTGCCGCCCGCTTTTCAACATCAAGACCGGCCCATCGTGTACAACAATTGGGAAGCGACGTATTTTAACTTCAATGAAGATAAGCTGTTTGCGCTGGCCCAGCAGGCCAAGGATCTCGGTGTGGAGCTCTTCGTGATCGACGATGGCTGGTTCGGTACCCGGGACGATGATACCCAGGGACTGGGGGATTACACGGTCAACGCTCGCAAGTTTCCCCATGGCTTACCAGCGTTTGTCCAGCGGGTCCATGGGTTAGGGTTGAAAGTCGGCCTGTGGTTTGAGCCGGAAATGGTTAACGAAAACAGCGACCTCTACCGGGCGCACCCGGAGTGGGCGGTGCATGTGCCCGGCCGGGCGCCAGTCTTGGGCCGCCATCAGCTGGTGCTGGATCTGACCCAGCCAGCCGTGCAGGACTACATTGTCCAGCAGGTCAGTCACGTCATTGACACCACGGGTATTGATTACGTCAAATGGGACATGAACCGGCACATCACCGACATGTACTCGCCAGCGCTGGCGGACAACGCTGAGTTCAACCACCGCTATATCCTGGGCTTGTACGCGGTCTTGCGCCGGATTTTCCGGCCGCGGCCGCAGGTGCTGTTAGAAACCTGTTCCTCCGGCGGCAATCGGTTCGACCTGGGGATGCTCACTTTTGGCCCCCAAATCTGGTCTTCCGACGACACCGATCCCATTGAACGACTGACCATTCAGCAAGGGTTAAGCTATCTTTATCCCCAGTCGGCCATTTCCGCTCACGTATCCGCTTCGCCGAACCAGCAGACCCTGCGCGTCGTGCCGTTGTCCACCCGGGGCAACGTGGCCAGCTTCGGAGTGCTAGGGTACGAAATGGACCTGAATGAGCTAACTCCTGAAGAACGGGATGAGATTCGGGAACAGACGGCTTTCTATAAACAGCATCGCCATCTGCTGCAATTTGGGACGTTCACCCGCCATCCGGCCGCCCAGCCGCAACAGTTCCGCTGGCAGGTCCAGGCCGGGGATACGGCAATTGCCGGCTTTTTCCAGCAGCATATCAGTGCGGCCCACGGGTATGACTGCCTGCCCGTGACCGGCTTGGCCCCGGAAACGATGTACACCATGGCGAGCAAGCCCCAGCGCATCATGCTGAGTCAGTATGCCGGGTTATTGGATCATCTGCCGGCTGCCCAAGGCCGCACAAGCATTCCGGATGCCCAGGAGCACTACACAGGGACCGGTGCGCTGCTGGCCACTGGCGTGATGCTGAATAATCAGTTTATGCTGTCAGGGTATAGTGATCAGGTGCGGATGCTGGGGGATTATGGGTCGACGTTGTATGTGATTCAACCGGAACAGGAATAATTGGATGAAAAACGGCACACTTTCTCTCGAATCAGAGAAAGTGTGCCGCTTTTGTTAAGCCGTCGCCAGTGTTGGCGCAGCGGTGACCGCCGGCGCTGCCGGCTGCAATTCAAGCACTGCTGTCAGCTGCTTGGTGATTTCGGGATAGAGCTGGTGGGTGATCATCAGCACCGTTAAACTGGGATCGTTCAGCAGCGTTTCTTCAATCTTCAAGGCTTGATCCTTATCCAAACTCGCCGTACCTTCGTCCATCAGAATGATCTGCTTGTGCCGCAGAAAACCCCGGGCCAGGGCTAGCCGCTGCTTTTGACCACCAGAAAAGTTGCGGCCGTTTTCTCCCACGCTATTGTCTAACCCTGCTGGCAGGGCCTGGACTTGGTCCCACAACGCCGCCCGCTGCAAGGCAGCAATCAACTCGACATCGCTATAGTCATCGCCCAACGTCAAGTTGTCCCGCACGCTGCCGGAGAAAATATAAGGCGTTTGATCCAAATACATGACGTGGTCGCGAATCGCCGTGGGGTCCAAATCGTGGTATTCCTGCCCGTTCAGCGTCAATGAACCGCGATACGCGGTGAGTTTGCCGGCCAGCAGGTTGAATAGCGTGGATTTACCGCTGCCGCTGGGACCGACGATGGCATATTTACCGCCAAGCCGGAAGGTTTGCTGCAGATCTTGGATGACCGGTTGAGCCTGACCGTAGGCTACGGTTAGATCCGTCAAGACAATGCCGCTGTGCAGCGCCGTTAGTGTTGTCTTGGCTGGTTCTGCCAGCGCTGGCAGGTCGTTGTACTTGGCAAAGATGGCATTGGTTCCCCGGACCATGGCAATCATGGTGGACAACTCAGCCAAGGTGCCGAAGACCCGGAAAGACAGATTGCCGGTGGAAATAATCATGCCCACGGGGACAATATGCTGCAAAGCCAGCAGGCCGGTAATAAAGATGATCCCGACCTGGGCCAGAATATTGGTGATGCCGCCCAAGATGCCGGCAATCACTTGGACTTTAGCTTGTTTTACTTTGGCCGCCGCCAGCGGCTGCTGGGCGGTGGTGATGGCGTCGACTAAACGGTGCCGGTGATTCAAGGCTAATAATGTGTCAAAACCATTCAGATGATCGTTGACCTTTTGCAAAAACGCCGCGTTCTTTTCCGTCACGGCCAAGCTGGCATGGGCCATAGCCTTTTGGACCAGCAGCGGGACGGCAATCATTAAACCGGCGAAGCCCACCGTGGCGATGGCGAGGGCCCAGTGCAAGGCGACCAAAGTGATCATGGAGAAAACCGCGGTCAGAATACTGCCCGCCATTTCGTAAACGTTGGCAAAGCCTTGCACCTCGATTTGGTTGACGTCGTTGCTGAGCCAAGAACTATAGTCGCTGGCCTGGTGGGCATGGTATGCGCTGTAGGGCAGCTGACTCAATTTCGTCCCAATATCGCGGCGCAGGGCATTCGCCATTTTTTGAATCGTCTTGGCCTGGAGTACACCGCCCACATAGTTCATCCCAAGCAACAGGGCGAACGCGCCGATATCCAGCAAGGTCCATTTGAGAAAACCATTGAAATCAAACTTAATCAGAGCATTCAATTCCGCAGCGGCCAAAAGGGCGGTAACGATCGTTAAGCCGGCCTGGACCGCGGCGATCACCAGATACACCAGATTACGGAACCAGAATTTCTTAAAGTAATGGAACATGACGCCCATCTCCTTTTCTTTGCTGACTATAGGATAAGGGCGGTACAATACAATCAAGTAAATATTTGCAAATATGCAAAAGGAGTTGGCGATGATGATGACGGCGGGACAGGCCGTGCGGCGGATTCGGTTGGATAAACATATGGCCTTGCGGGAAGCGGCGGGCGAGGCCATTTCAGTGGCGCAATTATCGCGCTTTGAAACTGACCGCCAGGATTTGGGAATTAATGTACTCCTGCAGGTGTTAACCAACATCAACAGCAATATCACAGAGATGCGCCACGTCCAGCTGGCCGGCGAATCCGATATTGCCGTTGACCGGCTGGTGGCCCAGTTGAAGGTCCAAGGCAAATCACCAGCAGAGTGGGCTATGGCTGCTCAGGCTGGTCTGCAAAAGTATGCCCATGACCCGACCCGCAGACTGGAGCGGCTGGTGGCCGGCGCCCTATGGATCTATCTGACGGAAAGCTACGGTATCCAGCCCGCCATACCAGCGGACAGTCGCCGCCGTTTGGTGGCCGAGGCCCAGGGGTATTTAGGTCGTGTCGAGACTTGGGGGGTCACGGAATTGAGCTTGTACAATCTGTACAGCCCAACGCTGGCTGATGATGATTTGTTCACGCTGATGAAGCCCGCGTTGAGTCGGGGCAAATCGTATATTGGCCTGTATGAGTATTTTAAGATCGTGCCCTTTATCCTCAACACCAATTTTTCTATTTTCGTCTCCCATAATCGCTTGGATTTAGCCACCGCGACATTGCACATGACTGAAGACTTTCTGGCGGATGAAGGAAGCGGCATCGTCGCACCGCGGATCTTTTATATTTTCAATCAGGGGCTGCTCCTGTTTAAGCAGGATCAACCAGCCGCGGGGCGGCAAAAATGCACAGAAGCAATCAGAGTTGCCCGGATTTTTGACGAGGATCCGGTGATCGACCTGCTGACGAAGCGCCTGCAAAAGTGGGAGAACCATTATCAGGAGGCCGGTTTCACGGATATTTTGATATAATTTTACGATTTTTAAAATAGCAGCAGGCAGAAACTCTCGCTATGATGACAGTACAGGAGACACGTTCGTGGATGAGCAAGAAGAGATGGCAAGCCTTTGTTTAACCTGGTGACGACTGCAACAGACACCAGCGGAGAGGGCGATTTCATGTTTTTAGTGATTTTTGCGATGTTAGCCGGCGCTAGTTTGGCAATTTATATTTTGCACGAACGACGTCAGAAGCAGACCCTTCAACGGTTGCTCGCCCAAGAGGCAGTGCGTCAAGAGATTGAAAAGATTAGGCACAGTACCCCAGACGTCACTGCGCAACTGCGGTTGATCCGCGGCAAATATCATATTTCAACAAGTACTGCGATTATGCTGCGGGATCGTGCTGATGCTGACTAGGGTGAAGAAAACAGCTTCCCTAGAATCTAATGATTGAATGTAATGTCGCCAACAATTGGCGTTGAATCAATACCGGTAATTCTGTCTGCTAATTGCCGGTATTTTTTGGCTGTTTGAGGATAGTTCAGAATCGACAGAATAGAGATGGCATCATCCATTTGCAGCTTGCCAGCCGGCTGGTTGATTTTGGCTTGCACATACGTCAGCCACCCCTGCATAAAGAGCAGCAGAATCGCATCATCGGTCTGGTTGAACCGCTTTTCAAGTTGGCCCATGATGGTCAGTGTAATTTGGGCATGGACCAGCTGGCTGGCCACCATGAACTGTTGAAACAGCCCAAATACAATGTCGGTTAACAGGGATGCCCAAGACTGGACGAGCCCAGTATTCGGGATATGGTGCAACAGGGATTGCAACAACCGCAATTTAATCGTTGGGGTTAACTGGTCGGCAAAATAAGAAAAGAGGATCACGTCCATCAAGGACCAGTATTCTAAATTCAATAAGTAAGACTGGGCCGGGGTGCTGTCCACCGGGACCACCTGCGTTGGGTCTAAATGGGCAGTGATGCGATTGACAAAAAGTTCCGCCGCTCGCCAGGTGATGAGCCGCCACTGACTGGGATGGTTGGTGTATTCTGCTTTGGTCTGGGCGGCCAGGGACTGCGCAACGGTCAATCGGGCGGTTAACCGAGTCTTATTCTGAACAGTTTCTGTATCGAGCGAAAACTGGGGGAAATAGCCCAGATATCGGTCTTCCGGATCTGCCGCCGGTGCTGCTGAATTAACAGCCGCAAAGTACTCCGTTGGGGTGACGTGGAGCTGCTGCAATAAATGATTGAATCGGTTGAGGCTGATATCCGTCTCGCCGCGTTCAACACGGGATAATAAGGACTGGGATACGGCATCGTCGGCAATGTCGGTCATTTTAATGTGTTTAGCGGTGCGAAATGCTTTCAGTGCTTGGCCAGTGTCCATCTGGCAGGACCTGCTTTCTAAAACGTACTCAAATGTATACACATCTGATCTATGGTGGCACTTTAGATTTAGACCATTGAGAGTACAGTGTGTTTAGTCAATTCCGTAATTGCCGACACCCCCGTCTGATTGGGATCAGACGAGTATGGAGCATAATAGTGCCGACTAGAAATCATCTCTGAACGGTTTCCCATTCCGGCGTAAGCCCCGCCGCATACTGAATCAAATTTTGCACAGCGTTATCGTCTCGGTCAATGACAAGACCGCACTCGTAACAGCGATACACGTCATGCTGGTGATAAATGCTGTCGCCTTGGAGCGTCATCTTGCCGCCATAGCTTTCCTTGGTTTTGATGTAGCCGCAGTTCGAGCAGCGCTGCGTCGACGGAAAGAAACGATTGGCGATCACCAGATGACGGTGATGCCAGGCTGCCTTGTACTCGATCGCCGTGCGCAAGCGGCGAAAGAGACTGCGCTGAAGACCTTTGACCTTTTTATCGTCCATCATCATCCTGTGGACATCCAGATCCTCTAAGCAAGGAACGGGATAATTCTTGATGATCATGTGGCTGAAATTGTGGATCAGATCGTCCTGCAACGCGTGCACCTGCTCGTAAGCACGGTTCATCTTCGCTGTGATCCGCTGATAGGTTTTAGACCGGTAATCACTGGGACTTCTCCGGCGTTTTCGGTTCAGACATTTTTGGTAATACTTGATGCGTTGATGCAGTGCTGCCATCCGCGGTGTGAAGGTGTTGATATCCCCGCCGTTCCAGCGGATATGGCCCACGTTCACATCAATACCGACGATGTCCCAGCAGTCGTAGAAAGCCGGTCGTGGAGTATCTTCAACCAATACATTGACACTGGCGTAGAACTTTTTTCCGCGCTTGGTTATCGTCACGGTTTTGATCTCGCCAGTAAAACGTAAAGTCTCCGCCATTTTGATAGCGCCGAACCGATGGCTGGCTGCGTGCGGCCGATCCAGGGTCAGATACTTGCCAGTAATCACCGCCCGATCCGTCGTAAAGCTTTGTTTAGGATCCCGCTTATGATGGAATTTGGGCTTGTTGGCGTCCGGCATAGCTGGATTAAAGAAATTCTGCCAGGCCTGATGCAGCCGGTGGACAGCGGTTTGGAGCATTCGTGCTGAAAACTGCTGCTGCCAGTCGGTTTTGTTCTTCACCAGCTCGTCTCGGACTTTGTATTCGCTAGGACGCAATTTCTTGTCCGCCACGGCTAACGACGCGTCGTACATGTCATTCCACGCAGCCAAGCCTTTGTTCCAGCAAAAGCGGTTGTAGTCCATCAACTCGGCAATGACCGTAGTCATCTCGGCGTTGGGATAGATCCGTATCTTGTGTGTTTTGATTGGCATTCGATTCACCACCTTATATTTCAAGGATACCGAATCGAATGTGTGTTTGTCTCCTTCCGTGCTCAGCTGCTTCGAATCAAGATTCATCCAGAGAAGCTGTATTACGTGATAAAAAACGCCCAGGATCTTGATGGCCCTTGATTATCGATGCTTACATTTGATCCTTTAATCAGCAATCATTCTAATCCTCCATTCAGTCAGTATATGCATATAGTCATATCACGCGGCAGTGAATCACACAAGACGGTACACTGCAGTCAATATAGGTTATGGAGGAGATGGTGATGGTGCGACGATCAAACCAGTTTCACCGCCGCCAGCTGCTGCCTGCCGATGAGGCACAACTCGATCACACGACGGCTAAGCTGCGCGCTGACTTGAAACATGCCGCCGCCCCGATTGTTTCAGCGAAAACCGCAAAAATTATCCAGACGCGCAACTTTCAACTGCGGCTACGGATTGCCGCGGTCTGCATACTGGCGCCAATTACGCTTTGGTTAGAGCTAACCGTTCAACTTTACGGTATCCTGCTGTTGGGCTGTCTTGTCGGCGCAATAGCAATCACTTTCGTGGTAATTGATGAAGTTATCAGTACAGTTGGCCGTTGGCAGAAGAAGCATCCGCGGTGACCCAATAATGGCCCGTCGTGCAGAAAATCGCACGACGGGCCATTGGCCTTTCTTACCTAAATTAAACAGACTGCATGGTCAGTGACGGATCGCTCACCCGTCGGCTGAAAATAAGGGCCACGATACTCACCAGCCCAGAGCCAAGGGCGAAGATCGCCCAACTCAGTGCCGGGCCGGCCGCGTTGGCAATACCGAGAAAAACGGCTTGACCCAGGGGTGCGCCGAGCATCACGACGGTGACCATGGCGAAGTTCAGGACCAGCGCCGCCCAGATCCCCCAGTTGAGCAGGAAGCTGACACCCAGCAAAACCGCCCCCCAAGAGGACTAGGCTGATCAACCAGTGGTAGTCGAACGCTTCCTGGTTTGGCGGGACATTATTATTGAGGGATACCATAATCCCCAGGCCCCCAAGTTGATTTGAGTGAAAGTTGGCTAGATCAGGAAGTGGGTAGGTAAAATCCGAACATTGCCAGCGCTTACATGGCTATCCCACCTGTAATGTTCGGATATTACCGGACAGCTTCGTTGACGCTTTCTGGAATGTATTGCATAATGAAGATGTCTTGGCTAGGGACAAATCAACGGCGAATGGCTTCCATTGTCGTTCATTGGCATTCGTCAGCAAAAGGAAAATGAGGGACATACATTATGAAGAAAACTAAGCTTCTTGCGCTTGTCACGACACTTGCGCTGGCCGCGATCCTTGTATTAGGCGGCTGCAGTACCAGCAATAGTAATTCCAGCAGTAGCAGCAGTGCAAAGAGCAGCAAGCCGATTACGATCACATACTGGCACCGGATGACCGGCAGCTGGGATAAGGCACAGCAAAAGCTCATTGATAAGTTCAACAAGTCGCAGACCAAGTATAAAGTCGTCGCGACCTCCCAGGGCTCCTACGATGCCCTGCAGCAAAAGATCATGGCCGCCGCCAAGTCCAAGACCTTGCCGACCATGGCCCAGGCCCCGTACACGAACATTGGTGATTATGTTAAGAGTGATCTTCTTCTGCCGCTGGACAGCGAGGTAAATTCCGGCCCCAACAAGCTGTCCGCGTCTGAGAAGAAGGATATTGTGCCCGCTTTCTGGGCCACTGGGACGTATCAGGGTAAGCAATATGCGACCCCGTACTCCCTGTCCACCCGGGTACTTTTCTACAATGAAGACCTGTTAAAGAAATATAACCTGCAAGTACCGAAGACGTGGGAACAATTGGCTTCCTACGGCGATACGCTGAAGAAAGACAAGCTCTACACCTTGATCTTCGACAGCAGTTACGATATGGAACTGGAAGGCATGGCCTATGCCGCCGGCAGCCAGTTCGTTACCCCGAAACTGAAGGTCAACATGGACAACCCGAAGACCGTGGCCGCAGAGAATACGATCATGGACCTGATCAACAAGGGTTACGCCCGCACGGCCCAGGAAGACAAGTACTTCTCCTATCCATTCGCAGCCAGCAAGACCGTCTTCGGTATCGGTTCTTCTGCCACCATCCCAGCCCTGCTGCAGCAGGCCCCCAAGACGCTGCACTGGAACACCGCGCTGGTGCCCACCTATAACGGCAAGTCCACGTCGGCGCTGGCCGGCAACGTCAACGTTGTCTTCAAGGGTGCATCCAAAGCCCAGCAAGATGGCGCTTGGGCGTTCATGAAGTTCTTGATGAAGACGGACAACACCGCCCAATGGGCCGTTGATTCCGGCTATACGCCAGTCACCAAGAGCGGCGTCAAGAGCGACATTTACCAGAACTACTTGAAGAAAGTACCGCAGTTCAAGGCCGCTGCGGAAGCCAATGATTATTCATTCGCTTCCACCATCTTTGCCGGTTACGGTGAATTCCGGAACAACTTGTTGGAATTCGTCGACCGTACAGTTACCAACAAGTCCGACCCTACAGCTGGGTTGAAGGATTTGCAGACGAAGACGGAAAAAACCATTCAAGAAAATAAGTAATTCGATTTAACGCGTCCTAGCCAAAAAGGGCCGGCGTTCCGCAATCGCGGGACGGCCGGTCCTTTTCTATAGCCAGATATCCGGCAGGATAGGCGTTGGGTCAGCGCCGGTGATCTGTTCTTTGAGCTGCCGGTACCGGCTGGCTTCGAGTCTGTGGTCTAAGATGGTGAAGATCGAAATGGCTTGATCCATTTTCTGCCGGCCCGCGGTCTGGTCAGAACCAGTCACGAAGGCCAGCCAGCCGGTGAGAAAGATGAGGTGGACCTGACCGTCCATGGCGTTGGGTGATCTAGCCGTGATCTGCTCTAAAATTGCCAAGGTATCCCGCGCATAGGCCATCTTGCCATGCACCATAAACGCCATGAATTGGCTTTCACCCGCAGGAAATAAAATTCTTTGCCAGGACGAATCCAGCATCCGCTCTGGAATGTGCTTCGCCGCCGCTTGCAGGATCAGATGGTTGGCGTCATCCGCCAATTCGCTGAGAAAGAAGGCATAAACCTGCATATCCACCGCCGTCCACATGTCCAGATTCAACAAATACTCCTGTACGGGCGTCAGATCGATCACGGCGGTATCGGGCATATCCAAGTTGTGTTTCGCGCGCTGCAAATGGATCTGCGCGCCGCGCCAGTTGAGCAGGTGCCAGCGGGTGGGCGCCGTCCGATAGTCTTGAGCAGTCACGGTGACGAGATTTTGCGCCCGCAGCAGCGCTTTTTCTTTATTTTCCATGTGACCGCTGGCATCGATCCGGAAGTAGAAGTCAGAAAAATGGCCAAAAAAATCTGGTCCAATACGCCGGGGTTGATCAGCCAGCAAGACGAATTCTTCCGGGGTCACATGCAGCCGATGCAGCAGGTGTAAAAACTTGGTCAGCGTGATGTCGGTCTGACCCCGTTCGAAGCGGGAGAGCAGTGCTTCAGAAAGCTGGTCATCGGCGAGATCGGCCAATCGAATGTGTTTGGCTTGGCGAATTTGGCGAATCAAAGTCCCATAAGGCATCGCTGCCGCCGCCTTTCCTGATATTGGCCCCAGTATAGCAAGCTGACTTGCAGATATGCAAGCGGCTGAGAAGAGCTGCCGCCTCCTTGGTACAGTGTGATTGATCAAAGGAAAGAAGGGGACGGCAATGCGTCAATACTTTTTGAAACATACCGGATTAACACTATTGGTTACGGTTTTACTCATTATCTGTTCTGCGCTGCGTGTTTTTCACGGGGTAGTTAATGCCTATGTGCTTGACGGTTTGGTCGCCAAGAGTATGTCACGATTTCTATTTTGGACCGGCATCGATATTGGGTTATTTCTCGTTTTGTCCATTTTCTTATTCGGCACGATGTACCTGGAAGGGGTATTGGTGCAGAAAATGAGTTTGGACCTGCGGTTGACGATCACCCGTAATATCACTCATGGTGATTATGCATATTTTCACCGGCACGATACCGGCACCTATGGGTCGTGGCTGACCAATGATATTACAATGATTGAAGACCAGGGCTTTCAAGGTTATTTCTATATTGTGCAGTTTGTTTGCGACACCGGGTTCACCGTGGCGGCGCTTATTCAGTTCCATTGGTCGCTGGTCATTGTCTCTATTCTGTTGGGATTGATCACGTATAGTGCCCCGCAATTATTGGCCAAACCGATGAAACAGACCAATATGGCGGTGACCCACGGCAACGAACACTTTCTCAACCAGGTGCAGTCGTTTCTCCAAGGCTTCGATACGTTGTTCGCTCTGAATCTGCAGCAACGATTGGTTGATCAGATTGCCGGTAGTGCGCGGAAAATCGCCGGACTGCGGGTGAAACAGAACACGGTGAAGGCCGGGATGGGGTCGATCGCCGGTTTGGCCAGTATTGTGAGTCAAGTGGGAATCAGTGCTTGGACTGGCCTCTTGGTCCTGTGGCGGCTCACCTCAGTCGGGGCAATCATGGCCACGGGGAATCTATCCTTCAATCTTCTGAACAGTATGGCTAACCTTGGTCCGCTGGCCGCCCAAATGAAGGCTGTCCAGCCGTTATTCGCCAAGTATGCGGCCCAAGCAGACAATCAATCGGCAGAAAAGAGAACTATTCCCGCCGACCAGGCCCAATCGATTGCCCTTGCCCAGTTGAGTTATCAGTATCCCCACACCAGCAAGCCGGCCTTACAGCCCCTTTCGCTCACGGTGGCATCCGGGACCAAAGTGGCCATTACCGGGCCCTCCGGAGTCGGCAAATCCACACTGCTGAACATTCTGAACGGCAAACTGCCGGATTATCAAGGTACGGTGACAGTCGCCGGCGTCCCGCTGAAGCAAATTGCCGGCCGGTCGCTGCGCGATAATGTGCTGTATATTGACCAGTCGCCCTACGTCTTCAACGGAACCGTGCGCGACAACTTGGCATTAGGCCAAACTTTCTCCGATGAGCAGATCATGACGGCATTACGCCAGGCTGACTTAGGCGATTTTGTCCAGCAGCTGCCCCAAGGCTTGGCGACCCCGGTGGGCGAAGACGGCCGATTATTCTCCGGCGGTCAGCGGCAGCGGTTGGCGCTGGCCCGGGGAATTCTGCGCCAGCGGCACATCATGCTGATCGACGAGGGCACCAGCAGCTTGGATACCGCTAGTGCATTGAAGGTTGAGGACAGCTTCCTTAAACAACAAGGGCTGACGGTGATTTTCGTTACCCATCAGCTGCATGCGCAAAATAAAGACCTGTTTGATCAAGTGGTAACGCTGGCATAAAAACTGGACTGGCGGCCAAGACCGTGGTAATCTCAATGGCAAACGGGGAGGAATTATCATGACCCAGGAAGCGGAATCTCATGTGCAGCTCATTCAGCAGAGTACCCCGAAGACTAAGCCGGGCGTGAGTGAAGCAGAAACAACGGCTAAGCTGCGCAATGACCTGGCGCATTGGCAGGCCGCTCCCATTTCGGCCGCGACCTTGCGCATTTTACGGCAACGGGCGTTTCAATTACGGTTGCGTATTGTGATTGCTATCGTTTTGGGCATCACCATCTTTGTTTTGGAGTGTATTGGTTCGATCTATTATCTCTTATTGCTCTTTTGCCTTGTTGAAGTCATCACCATCGGCGTGATTATTGTGGATGAAATTCGCATTACTATTTTGCGGCGGCATTCAGGCATTCGCTGAGTTATCCAGGCAATCAAAAATCCGCCCGACAATTTCACCTAAACGGAATTGTCGGGCGGATTTTTGGCTACTCAGCAAAGGTCTTTTGAAAATACAACTCGTGCAGGTCAGCGTTCGGGTAGTACAAGTCGCCAAACTGGGTATAGCCATTGGCTTCGTAAAACTCTGGTCCTTGGAAATCAAATGTTTCCAGATGGATGACCTGGCAGCCATAGTCGTGCAGATCGTGTTCGATTTGTTGCAGCAAAGCCCGCCCCAGACCCTGCCGGCGATAGCGCGAATCAACCCACAGCGTATCCAGGTAGCCAATCCGGTAGTAGGACGAATAGCCCATAATGCCGGCGATGATCTGGTCGCCGTCTTTGATCGCGTAACGCGAGCCGACAAACGGCTTGGGCTGGGTGAGCGGCTTGCTTTTAATATTGTAGTCGTCCAGCTGATCTTCGATGAATTCAAAGTCGTCACTGGTGATGGGGATGATTTTTGGTGACATGAGAAATCCTCAGCTTTCTTAGGGATGCTATTCAGTATGTTAGAATTTATTCCCAACGTCAACCGCGTTTACGGTACACTGAGAGCATACTAACGAGTAGTGGAGATGGATGCGCATGGCGATCAACAAGATGATTGAGACAGCACTAGGACGTTTTCAGATTTCTACCAACATCAGTGATGACGGGCCGTTGGTGGTCTTTCTCAGCGGCGCTGGGCAGTTCGACACCTTGGCGACCTATCATAATGTGATTACCCAGCTGCCGGCCAGCGTCAATTGGCTGACTGTGGATTATCTGAACACGGGATACAGCGGGACAGCCGTGAAGGACTATACCTTGACCGACGAAGCCCGGGCAATCGCTGACATTATACATACTCAGGCGGCAGCGGGCGTCATTCTCGTCGCCCATAGTCTTGGCGGTGTTTATGCGTTGGTGATGGCGGAACAGCTGAAAAATGTTGCTGGGTTTGTTGGTATTGAGCCGACAACGCGAGAGATTGTTCTGAATCCGCCCCAGACAGCACCCTATCAGCAGGCCGCAACGGCCCAAGCTAATTGGACCCAAGACCAAATGGAAGCGTGGCTGCGCGGGCATAGTCAACGGGAGTTTCCAGACGAAGCCGCACAGCGTCTTTGGCAATCCTACACCCACAGTATTGCCCGGCTGAAGCCGGTTGATATCCAACGGCTGAGCCAGGCGATGAATAGTTTCTCTTGGTCGCGAACATCATTGACACTGCCGGTCACTATCCCGACGGTTATCGTGACCGAAGCCTACCGGGCAGCTGAGATGGCTCGATCGGAATATATGACGGCTAATCCGCGTTCCCGGGTGATTATTGGCGGCAGTTATCACTATATCCACTGGGAACAGCCGACGCTGGTCAGCCAAGCCATTATGGATTTGGTGCCTGTGTGATTATTTGGTTTGCTCAGGCGCTTTCCTCTTGCCTTTCTCCCTGTGGTACCATGGGGGAATAAGTAGAAAGCAAAGGAGAACTTCTCGTGGAAATTCAAGTACAAAAAATCGTGGACATGGTGCCCGCTGAACAGATTCGCACCATCACGCTGACGAAGACGCCAGCGGAAATCAAGAAGGACGGTTTGGCCGCGGCCCTCGGTGAGCTGCTTGACAACTTCGAGGCGAGTGTGGCGGCGAATGAAATGACCCAAGCCAATCTCGATATTGCTACGGAGGTGCCGGTGGCTTTTCGCTTGGAGACGAACGTCATTAACTTGCCCTTGGCTGACAGCAACAAGCTCTATCAATTCTTCGATTTAGACGCGACGGCGGCGGTGAATGTCTACCTGATCGTGGAGTCGGAGGATATTAATGTCTCCCATTTGCGCATCGATGAAATTGCGCCGGTGGATACCTTCTTGAGTGACCAAGACCAGGTGCGGGCTCAAATCATTCAAGCGGCCCAGGAAAAGTGGGATTTCTTACAAACAGTCGAACACCCAACGCCAGAAGAAAAAGCCGCGGCGGAGAAGGCCGAAGCGGCGAAACAGGCAGCCGCGAAGCCGGCGCCGAAGCGGCGAACGACAACCCGGAAGAGTCCGGCAAAGAAGACGACCGCACGCAAGAAGGCGCCAGCCAAAAAGGCCGCGACCCGCAGTACCACGGCGGCAAAGAAAGCGCCAGCCAAGAAGACCACGACCGGCAGCACCACCGCAGCGAAGAAGACCCCGGCGAAAAAGACAACCACCGCCAAAAAGACGCCGGCTGCCCGGACGCGTGCCAAGAAGACCACGGAGGATTAGCCGATGGTTGTCCAACAAGTCATTGAATTGGCCGCCGTCGGCCTGCTCGCTGGTATTTTCGGGGCCATCCTCGGGATCGGCGGCGGGATGATCATCACCCCGGTTTTGACGATCATGATGGGCATCGACATTAAGTACGCCATTGGGGCCAGTATCATCGCGGTCATCGCCACCAGTTCTGGGGCAACGATCGCGTATATCAAGGATGATCTGCTCAATTTGCGGGTCGCCATGTTTCTAGAAATTGCCACGACCATTGGGGCGATCACCGGCGCGCTGCTTACCGGGGTCATTCCCCATGCGCTGCTGTACGTATTCTTCGGTTTACTGCTGATTTATTCCAGCACGAACATGATCCGCAAATTGCGGGGGACGGCCGATGAGCGGTATCAGCCGGTTCAGCCGGACAAGTGGTCAGAAAGACTAAACTTGAACGGCAGCTATCGGGACATTATCGAGCATAAGAATGTGGATTATGAAGTGAAAAACGTTCCCGGCGGGTTCGCCATGATGTACGGGGCCGGCGTTGCTTCGGGTCTGCTGGGCATCGGCAGCGGGGCGTTCAAAGTCATTGCCATGGATACGATCATGAAGATGCCCTTGAAACCGTCCAGCGCCACTTCCAATCTGATGATGGGGGTCACCGCCGCGGCCAGTGCAACGGTCTATTTCTTCAATGGATCGATTCAACCCCAGATTGCTGCGCCTTTAGCGATCGGTATTCTTGTGGGGGCCACGATTGGCACGCGAATCATGCAGCATTTGCGGCCGCAGGTCATTCGGATGATTTTTATCCCCATTTTGATCTATATGGGTCTGCAAATGGCGCTTAAAGGATTCGGGGTGACCATCTGATGGCAGAACGCAAGAAAGAAATGAACGAGGTCGAACGCCTCATCGGGCAGATTCTGCGCATCGGGGTCATCGTCTCCGCCATCGTGATCGTCATCGGCTTAGCCGCGCTGTTCATTGAAGGCGGCAGCGGCTATCCCGGTGATACGGTACCCTTGGGTTTCCGGGCGATGTTTGCTGGCGTGATGCAGTTCAAGCCCTTTGCTATTATTATGCTGGGGTTGTTCCTGCTCATCCTGACCCCCGTCCTGCGGGTCGTGGTGTCGATTTACGCGTTCGCCGTAGAACGTGACACTTTGTATGTCGCGATCACGACGATCGTGTTGATTATTCTAGTGATTGCGATGGTGATTGGTTATGCCGGAAAATAAGAAAATAGAAATTCGTCAGTTGACCGCCCAAGACACACCAGCCCTGCAACTGCCCAATGAGCCCTTTGCTTTGCACGGGCGGATGATCGTCACGCGGGATGCCGCGGCTTGGCATGCCCGGGTTGAAGAAACTGACTCGGCCGCCACGCAAACCTTTCCCGATGAACATTACCAGTTTGCGGAGATTGCCAAGAACGGCTTTGCTCTGGGCGCCTTCGACCAAAACAAACCCGTCGGTCTGACCATCTATCAAGAGGCGTTCTTCAAGTATCTGTACTTGGACGACTTGAAGGTGAATGCCGCCTATCGCCACCAAGGCATTGCCCGCCGGCTGATTCAGGAGGCTGCGCCCGCGGCTAAACAGCGCGGGTACGCGGGGATCTACACGGTTGGTCAAGACAACAATATCGACGCTTGCCGGTTCTATCTCGCTGCCGGGTTCCAGATCGGCGGGTTGAATACCCGCGGGTATGGCCACACCCAGCAGGAGGGGAAACAGGACATCTATTTCTATCTGGATTTTTAAAGTTTGGCCGGCAGCAAGCTGAAACATGATTCCCTTTCTCAGTGATTTTTCTGATTTACTGAATCGTACTTCACTTATTTCTGAATTTGAAATATTGATGAAGTACGATTTTTATCTGGCGATAATTGTCAATAAGAATGAACTGTGATGCGCCAAACGCCCGATCATGTACAATAATGATGTATAATTCAATCAAGGAGGTGCTTCCATGATTGAACGACCGTATTACCTCAATCAACTGATCAGTTCGATGAACAATGACATTATCAAGGTGATCACCGGTGTTCGCCGCTGCGGCAAATCCGTATTGATGATGCAATATCGGGACTACCTGCGGCAGCAAGGGGTTGCCGCGGAGGATATTATCTATTTGAATTTTGAAGCCTTCGAGTTGTCCAGAATTCGGACCGAGGATCAGCTGCATGATCTGTTGGGTGAACGACTGGTCAAGGAACGCCAACAGTACTTGTTGATCGATGAGATTCAATACGTTCCCGGCTGGCAGCGAGTCATCAATGGTGTCCGGGTCAGCTTTACAGTGGACATCGTCATCACCGGTTCCAATGCCATGATGCTCTCCGGTGAACTGGCGACGCTATTGGCCGGCCGGTACATTCAGATTCCAATTTACCCGTTGTCCTTTGCTGAGTTTCTGACCGGCAAAGGAATCGATTATGACGACGTCCGCCGACTTGATGCAGCGTTTCGCGAATACGAAGAATACGGCGGATTCCCGGCCGTTGTGACGGCCGATAATCAACAGCTCAAAGAGAACCTCTTGTCTGGCATCTACAATACAATTCTGCTCAAAGATGTGGCTTCCCGCGCTGCCGTCCGCGACATGAGCGTGTTAGAGTCGCTCACGGCGTATCTCGCCGATAACGTCGGCCAACTCGTGAGTGTGAGCAAAATTGTCGGGACACTCAACAACGAAAAAGTGGCGACCAACATCAATACGATCAATCGCTACCTGCGGCTTTTAGAAGACGCCTTTTTGTTCTACCGGGTCCAGCAATACGATTTACGGGGCCGCAGTTATTTACGCACCGCCGGTAAATACTTCATTGTGGATAATGGGTTGCGTAATACCGCCGTTGATCTCCGCCGCGGAAACAACAGTAATCGCTTGGAAAACATCGTCTATCTCGAACTGCTCCGGCGCGGGTACAGTGTGGATGTGGGCCGACTGGATGACGTTGAGATTGACTTTGTGGCCCGTAATCGGGATGACGTACAGTACGTGCAAGTGACTTATCAATTGCCGAATAATACCCACGAAACAGATAACTTGCTCAAGGTGCCGGATAATTACGCTAAGACTGTCGTTACGCAACAGCACTATGAGATTACCCAAGTTGCTGGGATTCCCATTGTGAACGTGGTTGACTGGTTATTGGCGCCGGTGAGAAAAGAGCAGTGAGCATCATTGTGGTATGGGCAGAAAAAACCGGGTACCGCAGCTAATTCGCAGCTGCGGCACCCGGTTTTCATTTCTCTCTAGAATTACTTCTTGTCGTCCTTCTTCGGTCGACCGATATCATAGTCTGAATCACTCATTGCTTCCACATGGCCCAACAGGTACCCATTCCCAACCTGGGAGAAGAAATCGTGGTTGGCAGTCCCGGTGGAGATACCATTCATGACGATGGGGTTCACGTCGGCGGCGGTGTCGGGGAAGAGGGGTTCTTGGCCCAGGTTCATCAGCGCTTTGTTGGCGTTGTAGCGCAGGAAGGTCTCCACTTCGTCCACCCAGCCAATGTCGCCGTACAGCATCTCGGTGTATTTCTCTTCGTTGTCGTACAGGTCGTAGAGCAGATCGTACATCCAGTCCTTGAAGCGGCCCTGTTCGTCTTCGCTCAGCTCATTGAAGGCCAGCTGGAACTTGTAGCCGATATAAGTGCCGTGGACGGACTCGTCCCGGATGATCAGCTTGATGATCTCGGCGACGTTAGCCAGTTTGTTGTTCCCCAGGTAATACAGCGGGGTGTAGAAACCTGAATAGAACAGGAAGGTTTCCAAGAAAACACTGGCGACCTTTTTCTCCAGCGGCGTGCCGTTTTGGTAGATTTCGTTGACCGTGCGGGCCTTTTTTTGCAGATATGGATTGTCGTTGGTCCAAGTGAAGATCTCGTCAATTTCTTCCGCCGTATTCAGCGTGCTGAAAATGGAAGAATAACTCTTGGCGTGGACGGACTCCATGAACTGGATGTTGTTGAACACCGCGAGTTCTTGGGGGGTACGGATATCCTTGCGCAGCTGGTCGATCCCGTCTTGGGATTGCAGCGTATCCAGCAAGGTCAGTCCGCCAAAGACGTGACCCACCAGGGTGTGCTCCATGGGTGACAAGGTGCGCCAATCGTCCAGATCGTTGGACAGGGGGATCCGGGTATCGAGCCAGAACTGCTCGGTTAATTTCTCCCAGGTCGACTTATCGATCTGATCCTCAACAGCGTTCCAGTTGATGGCTTTGTAGTAGTGAGTGCTTGTGTCAGACATTTCAGGCTCCTTTAGATAATGCACGATTCGCAGTCATTGCTGCCAATCTCTTGCGAATTGTCCGTGAACGTACGGACGTAGTACAGCGACTTGATACCTTTATAATACGCGTAGTTGCGCAGAATGCTCAAGTCCCGGGTGGTTTGCTCCGGCTCGTGCTTCCAGTCGTACAACCCCTCGGGCATGGTCGAGCGCAGGAACAAGGTCAAGCTCATCCCCTGGTCGACATGCTGCTGCGCCGCGGCATACGTGTCGATGACTTTGCGCATGTCGGTATCATAGGCTGACGTGTAATAAGGCATCGTATCGTTGCTCAAATGCGGCGCCGGGAAGTAGAGCTTGCCGTTCTTCTTCTCGGTCCGTTCCTCGACTAAGCGGGTGATCGGATGCAAGGACGCACTGGTATCGTTGATGTACGAAATCGAGCCAGTGGGGGCAACGGCCAGCCGGTTCTGGTGGTATAGACCGTATTTTTGAATATTGTCCCGCAGCGCGGCCCAATCAGCTGTCGCCGGGACGAAAATATCCTTGAATAACGCCTGCACCTTCGCCGTCTTGGGGGCAAAGCTGTGGTCGATGTACTTATCGAAGTAGGTGCCATCAGCGTACTTGGATTTCTCAAAGTTATGGAAGGATTCGTGGCGTTCCTTGGCGATGTTGTTGGATTCTACCAAGGTCCAGTAGTTCAGCAGCATGAAGTAGGTGCTGACAAAATCCAGAGCTTCCTTAGAACCGTAGTGCATGTGGTTGACAGCCAGGAAGGTATGCAGCCCCATGGCCCCAAGACCGATGGAGTGGCTCAGCTTGTTGCCGTGGGCCACGGTCGGGACGGCCACGATGTTGGAGTGGTCGGTGATATACGTCAAGGCTCGGGTCATTACCCGCACGGAGTGGCCAAAATCCGGGGAGTGCATCAAGTTCAAGATGTTGGTGGAGCCCAGATTGCAGCTGACGTCGACGCCCATCTTGGTATATTCTTGGTCGTCACCGATCTGCGCCGGAACTTGCACCTGCTGAATCTCGGAGCAGAGGTTGGACATCACGATCTTACCGTCAATGGGATTGTCCCGGTTGGCGGTATCGACATTCAAGATATACGGATAGCCGGACTCCTGTTGCAGCTTAGAAATCTCGTTCTCCAGGTCCCGGGCTTGGATCTTGTACTTCTTGATGTCGGGATTGGCTACCATGTTGTCATATTCCTTGGTGATATCCACGTAAGCAAACGGCTTACCGTAGTAACGTTCCACAGAATATGGGGAGAAGAGATACATCGGCTCGTTGTTGCGCACCAGTTCGTAGTACTTATCCGGGACGACCACGCCCAGGCTCAGGGTCTTGACCCGAATCTTTTCGTCAGCATTTTCCTTCTTCGCCGACAGGAAGCGGATGATGTCGGGATGGAAGACGTTCAAATAGACCGCCCCGGCGCCCTGCCGCTGGCCCAGCTGATTGCTGTAAGAAAAGCTGTCTTCCAGCAGCTTCATAACCGGCAAGACACCGCTGGAAGCCCCCTCGATACCCTTGATCGGCGCGCCGGCTTCCCGCAGGTTGGAGAGGGCGATACCGACCCCGCCGCCGATCCGGGATAGTTGCAGGGCGGAGTTAATGCCCCGGCCGATACTGTTCATATCGTCGGTGAGCTGGATCAAGAAACAGGACACAAATTCACCCCGCCGCGCGCGGCCCGCATTCAAGAAAGAAGGGGTCGCCGGTTGGTAGCGCTGATTAATGACTTCGTCGGCGATGTTCGTCGCCAGTGTCTGGTCGCCATCGGCGAAATAAAGGGCGTTAAACAGGACCCGTTCCTCGATGTTTTCCAAGTATTCGGCACTGTCGTTGGTCTTCATCGCATACTGGTTGTAGAACTTGTAAGCGGCCATGAAGGACTGGAACTGGAAGTGGTTATCCACCAGCCGTTGGTACAAGTCGCGGATGAATTGGCGGGGATACTTGTCGATGAAGCCTTCTTCTAAGTAGTCATTGGCCACTAAGTAGTCGATTTTAGCCAAAATCGAGTCGAAGTGTTTCAAGTTCGGTTTGACGTTTTCGTCAAGAAACGCCGCCAAGGCTTCCTTATCCTTGTTCAAGGGAATCTTGCCGTCCACCGGCCGGTTCACCTCGTTGTTCAGTTTGAAATACGAAACCTCTTTAATGTCCAAGTCCTTAAGTGACATGGGCCACCACTGTCCTTTCTACGAGTGCTTAGGGAAAAATTGGCGAAAAAAAACACCAAGATGCAACTGCACCTTGATGTTGTCTCCGGATGAGGCGCATCCATCCATTGTACACCGATTAGCCGACCAGCGCCTTCAAGGAGTCCGGCCGGAAACCCATGATCGGGTCAGCATCTTTGGCCATGACGACGGGCAGGGAACGGAAGCCTTGAGCCTTCAATTGATCAATATATTGGGGCTCGTCGTTAATGTTTCGTTCTTCAAAAGGTACGTTATGTTCCTTTAAGTAGCGTTCAGTCATCCGGCATTGCATACAGCCATTACGGGTATAAATTACGACTTCACTCATGTGAATCCCTCCAAGCAGTTCTTTGTTTGCGTACTTTTAAGTATAGGCCGTCCGGGTCGAAAGTACAACATGTTGTGCTTACTTTTTTATAGCACACAACATAGAGATGGGTGGACCGGCAAGCAAGACATACTGCGGTACTTGCGAGCTGAGTTGGCACGCTGGCCGGTTGAAAATGAGAACAGGGGGTAGGCCGGTTGGCAAAAAAATATTGGTCGTGTTTTAGCTGGCACAATTCGCCAGATTATGGGTGATTCACGGGGAGTTCGTATTCGTTGTGTTTTCACCGGAGCGGGATGATAATTATAATGGAACGGAGAAAGCGATTGCATCTTCAACAAGTACGAGGAGGCAGCATCATGACGACGGATGCAGTTCAAATAGCGGCAATGTTTATCATTGGCATGTCAGGTCTGTATTATCTTCAGGCCCGGCCGCGGGAATTTTTTTCTCAGTGGGGGAACTTTTTACTGATTGGTTTTGAAATCTTAATCATCGTGTTAGCAAGTTATCGTCTGCCGCTCGCCAGTGATTTGGCTCGGGCGGCGATTGCGGCTGGGGCGATCGTGCTACCGTCAGTCGTGGTGGCGGTTTGGCGCTGGGCGCGGGAACGCCGGCGAACGGCGGCGCATCACTAACGCAGGAGGGGGTGCCCCATGGCGAAGATAGGCAGACTCTGGTACCGGCTATCCCGGGACACGCAATGGATGATTGCTTTGTTCGTCCTTTTCCTAATCGGCCGCTTGACCAGTTCAGTGCCATTAGCGCGTTGGACCTGGTCAGCTTGGTGGTATTGGGGCGGGTTCATCCTCTGGGGCTTTTTCTGGTTCAGCGGGGTGCATAAAGCCAGTAAGCAGCATCGGCAGCTTTCTGCCTGGGATCAGTGGAATTTAGCCATGCCGGTGATTCTGCTGGCCCTCATGGGTGTCGTTGACCGCCTGCTCACGTTTGTTGGCTTTTGAATGACAACATAAATACGGCAGCCTCCGTGTTGGAAGCTGCCGTGTTTGTGTTCGATGCGTCTTTACTTCGTCGCCGGATTATCAATATAAACGAATAAGTCGCTCGGGATCCGGATAATTTCGTGGTAGCTTGCTGCCCGGCCGGCGTGCATGCCCAGGCCGTTGAATGGCGTGTTCTTGTACGTCGCTTTGATTACCGCGACAAAGGATGACCGCGTGTTATTTTCCATCCGCTCCATGGACTTCGTCGGCCAAGGATATGCGGCGGCTTCTGCCGGCACGATTTTCTTCCCCGTGGAGATCGTTGCGTCCCGGCTGTTGATTTGGTACTTGGAGCCTTCCGTCCAATACGTATATGTTTGGATCGGGGTATGGCCGCTGCCGTTGTGCACCCGCACCAGGTAGCCCTGGTCGCCTCTGGTTTGCATCACCAGCGGCCGGTAGCGGTAGTCCAACTGAATGGCACTGCTGTCCGCAATGGTGTCGGTGTGTAGGAAAGTCGCGTAGATCATCGTGCCGAAACTGGCGGCGACGATGACGATCAGCAGCAAGTCCAGACCGAAATTAGCGGCCGAAAAATGCCGCCGTTGGGTAACCAGCATTTTTAATCGGCGTTTACGGATATTGTGTACAGCGAAAATCAAGATGATGACGGCCAGCGTCCAGCATGCGACGCCCAGCCAGTTCCATGATGCCCACATGGGTATATGCCCCTCTCCCTATAAAACTGCTTGTCTTCATTATACCTTGGCAGCGGGATAGACGAAACCCAGAAACTGTAATTGCCAAAACCGAACATTAACTGATTTACAAACAAAATCATGCCGTTTATTCGCATTTGTTTATTGACTGCCGGCACGCCATACCGTACTATTAAATCCGTATGACAAATAGCTGATAAGAAGGCGGTTGGCAGTATGGAAACGCATGGCGAAAAAGGTGCCCAGTTGGGGCTCATTAGCATCATTCTCTTAGGCATCAATGGCATTATTGGTTCTGGTATTTTTCTGCTCCCTAATCAGGTTGCGTCACTGATGGGCACGGCCGGTATCTTTTCTCTCATCTTTGATGCGCTGCTGGCAATCAGTATTGCCATGTGTTTTGCGCAAGCCGCCACCTATTATGATGAGGATGGCGGGCCGTACTTATATGCCAAGGATGCCTTTGGCGACTTCGTTGGGTTCGAAGTCGGCTTCGTCACTTGGGCGATCCAGATCATCGCGGAAGCCACGATGGCCGTGGCCTTCGCCACCGCATTGGGGGCGACGTTCCCGGCGCTGGCCAATATCTGGGCGAAGAATATCACCGTGACGGTGCTGCTGGGGCTGATGGCGCTGATGAACATCGCCGGGGTCAAAGTGTCCAAAATCGTGAACAATATCGTCACGCTGTCCAAACTGATCCCGCTGCTGCTATTTGTCACCATGGGCATTTTCTTCATTCACGGCGGCAACTTCACACCGCTCTTTCCCCATGGGCACTATACCGCTGGTCATTTCGGGGCCGCGGCGGTCACGATGTTCTACGCCTTTGCCGGATTTGAACGGGTCGTTGTGGCCGCTGGCGATATGAAGAATCCAAAGAAGAACCTGCCCCGGGCCCTGCTGATCATGGTCGGAATCGTCTTGGCGTTCTACTTATTAATTCAAATCGTCTGCACGGGTGTCCTGGGCGCCAGCGCCTTGGGGCACACGACTGCGCCGATTCAAACCGCTTTTGCCAAGTTTGCCGGCGGCTTCGGTAATTCTTTGGTCGCGGCGGGTACGCTGCTGTCCACGGGCGGTTTCTTGGTGGCTTCCAGCTACGTCACCCCGCGTTCCGGGGTGGCGCTGGCCGAACACCACATGATGCCCAGCATGATTGCCAAGCGCAACAGTAAGCATGCGCCGTACGTGGCCATTCTCATTTCCATCGGCATCAGTATTCTGATCGCCTGGTCTGGACAATTCGGTTATCTGGCCCAGATCAGTGCCGTGTCCCGGTTTGCCCAATACATTCCCACCTGCTTGGCGGTGCTGGTCTTCCGCCGCACCCGGGCGACGGCCGCGGATCGTTTCCAGCTGCCGCTGGGACCGGTGATTCCGGTCGTCGCTGTCGCCGTCAGTATCTGGCTGCTGTTCCAAGTCACCGCGTTGCAAGCCGTGCTCGGCTTAGGCGCTTTGATCGTCGCCATCCCGTTCTACTTCCTGATGAGCCGGCAAGCCGCCACCGCCAAGGATCTGTCCTAGTCCCGGCCTAAGTAATCTTGACCGTATGCCCCCACTAAGTACGTATGGATCGCAGTCAGAAAGTTCTTAGTCGACGGGGCCGGCGTTTCCTTCCGGGTCAGCACGCAGATCGTCCGGCGGAAGGTTTCGGAGAACGGAAACACATTGACGTTCCCCACCAGCTTCTGCAACGCCAGATCCGGCAGAATGCCGAAGCCCAGGCCGCTCTCCACCATTGACAAGATCGACTGGTCATCGATGGAATAGGCCAGCGAGTTTGGCGTAACGTTGTAGCGATCCAGGGCTTTCTTCGTATCACCGTCGTAGTCGGCCTGCTGCAGGATGAAGCGTTGGTGGGCGATATCCGCGCCGGTGACGAATTCACCGTTGGCGGGTTGAAAGTCGGTGGGGGTGACACAGCGGATCGTATCCGCCGCTACCGGTTCGAATTGGACGTTTTCTTCCACCGGCAGGGTGGAGAAACCGATGTCGATACTGCCTAGGCGCACCTGCTGGGCAATTTCGGGAAAGGTGCCCTGCCAGATTTCGACCTCGACCTGGGGATAGCGTTTCTTGAAGTTTTGAATGATCCCCGGCAGCCAATTGATGCACACACTACTAAATGCGCCCAACCGCACGAGTCCGGAATTCAGCCCTTGAATGCTGTCCGCGACTTGCTGCAGTTGGGCTTCTTTGTTCAAAATATCCTGGATCACGGGAAGAATGGTCGCCCCATCCGGAGTCAGTTCGACGCCGGTCCGGTGCCGGATAAATAGGGGGAAGCCCAGGGTCGCTTCCAACTGGGCAATGGAGTGGCTCACCGCGCTGGGGGTGACGTTCAGCCGCGCGGCAGCGGCCACGAAGGTTTTTTGTTGAACAACTTCGGTAAAGACTTGATAGGCAAAATCTGCCATGATGACCTCCGATGATGAATTCAATTCATCTAAGATTGAATAAGTTGAGTTTTACTAATCATAGCACAGGCCGTATGCTATTCATAGAGATTGAGATGAGCCGCGGAGCCCATCGCTATAGGAGGTCATTGATTATGACAAAATTATTTGCAGAACGGACAATCAAGGCTGGAGAAGCTGGGATCGCCGACGCCTTTGCGGCCAGCAACGATGCCAATCTGATCTCCTTTGCCGGCGGGTTCCCGGATGCCGCGCTGTTCCCCAACGCGGCCATGGGCGCAGCTTTCCAGCACGCTTTCACCGACGGGTCCCAAAACATATTGCAATACCACGACAACCGGGGTTACTTAAAATTACGGGAACAACTGGCGGCACGCTTAACGGACGACGGTACGCCGACTCAGGCCGATGATATTATTTTGACCCAGGGCGCGCAGCAAGCCATCGATTTGGTGGCCCGGATGCTGATCAACCCCGGCGACGGCTTAGTCGTTGAAGCGCCGACTTACTTTGGTGCCTTGGGGGCCTTTGATAACTATGGCCCGACCTATTATGAGGTTCCGATGCAATCTGACGGTATGGACATGCATGCGTTGCAAAAGGTCCTGATGGCCCATCCCGTCAAGATGATCTACACGATCCCGGATTTTCAGAATCCCACTGGTATCGTCATGTCCTTGAAGAAGCGGCAGGAACTGCTGCGCTTAGCTAAGCAGTACGACGTGGTCATTTTGGAAGACTCTCCGTACCGCTGGCTGCGCTTCACCGGCGAACAGCTGCCAACGCTGCAATCCCTGGATACCGACGACCGGGTCATTTCTTTAGGCAGTTTCTCGAAGATCCTGGCTCCGGGGCTGCGTCTGGGCTGGGCATCCGGCGGCAAGCGCTGGATCGACGCCATTGCCAACTTGAAGAATGGGGCGGACTTAGAGAGTCCCTTCATGACCATGGTGGCCGTTTCTGATTATCTGGCCGAGAACAGTCTGGATGACCACTTGGTCCAGCTGCGCCGGACATACCAGATGAAGAAAGACGCGATGGTCAACGCCCTGCGCTGCAATTTGCCGGCGGGCTTCAAGGTCAACGATCCCCAGGGCGGGTTCTTCGTTTGGTTGACTGGACCAGCAGACGTGGATATGGGTCAATTGCTTAAAGATGAGGTTTTGCCCCATGAAAACATTGCCTATATTCCGTCCCGCAATTTGTATCCGTCGAAGAGTGTCGTAAATGCTGCCCGGTTGAACTTCACTGGTGAAGACGTGACAGCCATTCAAACCGGTGCGGCCCGGTTAAGTGCAGCGTTGGCGCAGGCGGTGGTACAGCCGGCGACAGCGGCTGGCTTGTCCTAAGTGCTTCAGGAATACCAAAAGCGGCCTGCTCAGCCAATTGATATTGGCTGGGCAGGCCGCTCTTTGCGTTAGGCGGTCAATTCAGGTTTCTCCCGCAGCAGCAGAATCAGCACGATAACCAGCAATCCCGCCCCGCCAATGATGGCGTGCTGGCCCAGCAGCGGCACCAAGCTGGCCGACAGGAAGGCCCCGAGGCCGAAGCCCAGCGCGACAGCGATCCGGTCCCAGCTGCGGTGGCCGGCCAAGGTGGAGGTGCCCAGTGCCGCATTAGCCAAATGAGCCGCGCTGGCCTGGATATTGCCGGTGGTCATGGTGGTCGTATACGGCTGGCCTTTCATCTTACGGAAGACACTCAGCTGAATCGCGGCGGTGAACGACATCATCGCGATGACCACGGTGTCCGGCAAGCGGGCGCCAAACAGGGCAGTGAGCAAAAGAATGATGATTTCAATACTGACCCCGATGATGTGGGTGCGCCGCTGCCCGGGTTTATGCACGTAGGGGGCGAGCAGGGTGATGAAAAACGCCCCCAGATAGAAAGCGGCTAAGGGCAGCAGATAGTGGCCGCTGCTGGCCCATTGCCCCCGGGCAAGGTGGATGCCGAGCAAAATGACGTTCCCTGATTGCAGGCTGGAGAAGACATTGCCATGTAATAAGTATGAAAAAGCATCCATGTAGCCGCCCACGCCGGCGAGGATCATGGCGGCGGGAAGCTGTTCATGGAGCGGGAAAACGGGCGGGTGGTTAGGGTGCTGAGCCATTGGGCAGAGGCTTCCTTTCTGAAATAAAAGTGAACTCTGCTATTATGCCACGAACTTGGCAAAAAAGTTGTCAAAAAGGGCTCATCTTCGTAGAATGAGTTATCACCAAACATTGGAGGTTAAACGTATGGAGAAACCAAGATTACGGGGACGGGACTTAGGATTTGTCGGCATTATGCTGTTTGGGATGTTTTTTGGCGCGGGCAATTTGATTTTCCCCATCTTTATGGGGCAGCAAGCCGGATCGCACGTGGGAATGGCTGTTCTCGGCTTTTTGCTGACCGGGGTCGGGCTGCCCTTGCTGGGTGTGGTGGCCATTGGCATCACCCGCACGGATGGGGTATTTGGTTTGGCGAAGGCCGTCAATCGGCCGTTTGCCTATTTGTTCACGGTATTATTGTATTTGGTCATTGGGCCGCTATTATCCACCCCGCGATTGGCAACGGTTTCTTATGAAGTGGGCATTCGCCGCTTTGTTTCCCCGGGGCAGCAGACTTTGGTTCTGGCCGTTTTTTCGGTCATCTTCTTCTTCACCGTCTGGTGGTTCTCCCGCAAGCCGTCGCGGATCATGGAGTACGTCGGTAAGATCCTGACGCCGACGTTCTTGATCCTTTTAGGCGTCTTGATGCTCACGGCGCTGCTGCGGCCGTTGGGCGGGTTAGGCCATGCCGCGGTGGGGACATACGTCAGCCATCCGTTGAACACCGGCTTCGTGGAGGGCTATAACACCATGGATGCCCTGGCTTCGCTGGCCTTCGGTATCGTCGTCATCGACACCCTGCGCGGACTGGGCGTCAAGGAACCGAAGCAGATCGCAGCGAATACGATTCGCGCCGGTGTGATCAGTATGGTCCTGATGGGGGTGATCTATGCTGGTTTGGCGATCATCGGCGCCCAATCCCGGGGGGCGTTCTCCCCGGCAGCTAACGGCGGGGTGATTCTGGCCCAATTGGCCGAACATTATTTCGGCCGCTTGGGCAGCTGGCTGCTGGCGATCATCATCACCTTAGCCTGTTTGAAGACTGGGGTAGGGCTGGTGACAGCCTTTGGCGAATCCATGCATAAGCTGTTTCCCCGGATTTCCTATAGTGTATGGGCCATCATTGCCGCGGGGCTGCCGGCAGTGTTTGCTAACGTAGGTTTGGATGGCATCATTGCGTTGTCCATGCCAGTGCTGAACCTGCTCTATCCGTTAGCCATCATCCTGATCCTTACCGCGCTGGCCAGCACGCTCCTGCCTGCCCAGCGCTGGACCTATACCTGGGCAATGATGTTCGGCCTGATTCCGGCGCTGCTGAACGTCATCACGGGGCTGCCGGCGAGCTTGCAGCATTGGTCCGTGTTGGCGGTCCTGCTGCACTGGGGCGAAATTTTGCCGCTGTATCAGGCCGGTTTCGGCTGGGTATTGCCTGCTGTCCTCGGCTTTGCCGTCGGTGCGTGGATCGATCACCGACGCGCACGTGCGGGCGCTTGAATTCTGTCATTTTTCGCCCTACACTGAAGTTAGGAGCGTCTCGGAATATTTTAAGGAGGACCTAATTGATGAGTGACAATGGGGAACAACAGGCAGTCAGCGATAAAGTACTGAATGCGTTTGTGGATTTCTACCTGGCAGAACAGCAGAACGAAGAGTTGGATCAGATCAGCCAATGGGATGACCATTATGTCATGGCCAGCATCAATGAAGTGCTGCAGCTGAGCAGCTACTTTAACCACGAAGATAAGAAGGCCGCGCTGATTCGTGAGAAGCGGGCGGAACTGGAAGAATTGATCAATACCTTGATCGACCAGCACGGGGCACCGAATTCCAGCGATGAGGCCCAGTGGCTGGATTGGTACCAGCAGCACTTGGACAGCCTGTATTCCGGCGGTCGCAAGGGCGAATAAGGTCAGATATACAAAGAGGCACTGCCTGCTTGGAATTGATTAATTCCAGCTGGGCAGTGCCTTTTAGGTTATAGCCTAATGCAGGTGCTTCGCGAGATACCGGCCGGTGGTACTGGCTGGCGTCTTGGCGACCTGCTGTGGGGTGCCGGCCGCGATGATTTTACCGCCTGCATCGCCGCCCCGGGGACCAAGATCCACCAGATAGTCGGCGTTGGCCAGCATATCCAGATCATGTTCGATGTAAATGATCGTCGCACCTTGTTCCCGCAATGATTCGAATACTTTGAGCAGGGTCCGGACGTCCTCTGGATGCAAGCCGACACTGGGTTCGTCGAAGACAAAGAGGCTGCTCTTTTGGTTGCGGCCCATTTCGGTGACCAGCTTCAGCCGCTGGGCTTCGCCGCCGGAGATGGCCGGGGTACTTTCGCCTAAGACCAGATAGCCCAGTCCCATATCGGCCAGATGCTGCAGAATCGCGGCGATCGCCGGATCGTCTTGAAACAGGGGCAGCGCGTCGCGGATCGACAGATCCAGCACATCGGCGATGCTCAGGCCATGCCACTGCACCGCCAAGGTTTCTGGATTATAGCGTTTACCGTGGCAAACTGGGCAGGTTTCAACCATATCCGGCAGGTACTGGATATCCAAAGAAATCGTCCCTGTACCGCCGCAGTTGGGACAAACGCCGCCCTCTGTGTTGTAGGAGAAGTGGCCCGCATCCCAGCCCTTGGCCTGGGCCGCGGGTGTTTGCGCAAAGAGCGCTCGGATATGGTCGAAGATACCGGAATAGGTGGCAACAGTGGAGCGGGCATTCTTGCCTACGGGTACGGAGTTCACGCTGACGACACGGCGGATGCCCTTGGCGGTCAATGCCGTAACTTGGCGGGGCAGCGGCTCGTGCTTGCGCTGGGCTTTGATCGCGGGGATCAGACTATCCAGGATCAGCGACGTCTTGCCGGCCCCGGAGAAGCCGGAGATGCCGATCAGCCGGCGCTTAGGCAGATCAATGGTGACCCCATGGAGATTGTTGTAGTCGTTGATCGCCAGGTGAATCGTGCCGTGGACCGTTAACTGGTCCGGGGCGGTCTGCTGGCGCACGATCACCGGTGCTTGGCCCGTTAAGAAGGGCGCGATATGAGACGCTTTGCTCGCCGTCACTTGGTTCAGCGACCCATGGGCGATCACCGTGCCGCCGTCTTGGCCGGCCCCGGGGCCCATTTCCACCATGTAGTCAGCTGCATTGAGCAGATTCGTGTCGTGATCGACCACCACCACGGTGTTGCCCAGGGCAATCAGTTTCTGAATGATGCCCACCAGCCCGGCCACGTTGGCGGGGTGCAGGCCAACACTGGGTTCGTCCAAGACGTAGAGGACACCGTTGGTTTCGCTGCGCAGGGTGCGGCCCAGCTGGAGACGTTGCAATTCCCCAGTCGACAGGGTGTTGCCCGCCCGGTCCAGGGTGAGGTAATCCAGACCGAGATCCAGCAAGGGTTTTAAAGATCCGCGCAGCTCTCGGCTGAGATTTTTGACCAGCGCCCGCATTTCGGTATCGTATGTATCCGCGAGTTCATCGTTCCAGTGCTGCAGCTGGCTCAGGGTGAGATGACTGATCTGAGCAATATTTTGGCCGTTGATCAAAGCGGTGAACAACTTGGGATTGAAACGGCTGCCGTGACAGGTCGGGCATACGGTCATTGCGTAAAACCGGTCCAAGCGGGCCAAGGTACGCTCGTTGGTGGCCTTCGCTGCAGTGTCTTCCACCGCATTGTAGGCGTTTTCGAACAAGGCATTGTTCATGTGGAACACCCGTCCGTTGGCGCTGGGCAGATCCACTGGATAGCCCTTTTTCGCCCCATGGAGAACGGTGTGCTGTTCTTTCTTCGTCAAATGATCAAACGGAACATCGGTGCGCACGCCGATGGCCCGGGCGACGTCCGGCATAAAGTTGCGGCCGGGCAAGCGCCAAGAGGCCACAGCGCCCTCATCAATGGTCTTGGTCGGATCCGGAATCAGCCGCTCCGGCACCAGCTGGCGCAGCACCCCAGTGCCGCCGCAAGTGGGACAAGCGCCCGTTGAATTGAAGGCGAAGTCCTCGGCGGAAGGCGGCCGAAACGTGACGCCGCAAATGGGACAGGTGATCTCGCCCATGTGTTCACCGGTCACTGCGGCCGCCTGGGCAATCTTAATACTCGGCGGCAGCTGATGGCCGTTGGGACAGCGATGGGACGCGATCCGGGAAAACATCAACCGCAGCGCGTTCAGGCTTTCGCTCATGGTGCCCACGGTGGAGCGTTCGTTAGGCACGTTGGGCCGTTGACGCAGGGCAATGGCTGCTGGGATATGGTGCACAGCGGTGACGTCGGCCCGGCCCACCTGGCTGATTCGCCGGCGGGTATACGTTGACAGGGCGTCTAAATAACGCCGCGAGCCCTCAGCATATAGAATGCCCATGGCCAGCGACGATTTGCCGGACCCGGAGAGTCCAGCGATGGCGGTGAAGGCATTCAAGGGAATGTCCACATCAATATTCCGCAGGTTGTGCACCCGGCCCCCGCGAACAGCAATATGATCTGGTTTTTCTGACATCAGCAGTAATCCCCCTTAGCACAATGATTATTCTGTCTTTTGGTCTGGTGTCTTGGTGTGATAGTGCACGTCGGTGACGAACATGTAGCCCGCCGCGTTTTCAGAAATCGCCACGGTGGCCCGGTCGCTCGTTTGCACAATAAAAGGTCCGCTGAACGGTTCTTTCTTCACGACGGTCAGCCGCTCGCCCAACCGCAACTGCAAATCCTCAAAGTATTTAAGAAAATCGTGATTGTCGATCACCCGCTGCAGGGTGGCACTATCTTCCGGGGCCAGCGTGCCCAGGGTGATATCCGAGTCATCTTCGATGTCAGAATTGCCAGGAATAATGCCGCCATGGGGGCAGCGTTTGGGCCGGCCCAGAAACTCGTTCAACCGATCTGCCAACCGGTCGTCGGTCGCATGTTCCAAAATATCTGCGGCCTGATGCACATCCGCCATGGCGTAGTGCAGTTTGTCGGCTAAGAACACTTCCCAGATCCGGTGTTTGCGGACCAATTCCCGGGCCCGGGCTAAACCGGCGTCGGTCAGCGAGATTTCATTATAAGGGGTATGAAAAACCAGCCCCTCTTTCGTCAGCGCGGTGAGCATTTCGGTGACCGAGGGGGCGCTCACGTTTAAAATGTCGGCAATGTTTTTGTTGGAGATCTTCTGGTGATCGTGCTCCAATTCAAAGATTGTCTTCAAATAGTTTTCTTTATTCGGTGACATGGTGCATCCTTTCTCTCGCTGCTTGTTTTAGGCCGTCCGAAAAAACGTCTTTGTTAACTATTATAAGCGAAAGGGGAAGAGGAAGGAAGAGAGAGGGCGCAGGCCGACGGTTATCCCCTAGCCGCTGTCGGCCGGAGCCCGTTTAGGCGGCGACAATCTGTATTTTCTCAAGCAAAAAACGCACCAAAGCGCTTATGTAAGCGCTATAATAAATACGTAAAATGATTTGGAAAAACAGCCTTTCGGCGCACAAAAATCCCGTCTCAGTTTGGGGAAAGGACTGACATGGTGATGGATCATTTAGTGTTGCTTTGGTTATTGGGGTACGCCGCGGTGGTCGCGGCCGTCGCCTTCGGCCGGGCTTTCTTGGGCCGCGGTGGGCGCCGGTTCCAGACCCATTGGGAGAATTTCCTGGGGAGCTTTCTCCGGGGCGTCTTCCTCCTCGTGGCGCTGGCGATTATCATGTTCGGATCGTTGTAGCATAAACAGGCGCGGCCGCCAACGGCTGCGCCTGTTTTCGCCCTTCCTTCGCCGTCGTTCTTGCGCTACGATTAGTCTGCAACACAACAGACAGTCAGAAAGGTGGCCGGTACCCGTGGCAAGAATTCAGGCGGCGGAACATTACACGACGGTGGAGGCCTTCCGGGCAATTATTCGGACCCGCATTTTGCGGCTGACCCGGACGGAGTTTCTGAACGATCCCAACGACACCCAGGTGTGGAGCCATTTCATGCAGAAATTTGTGAACGCTAATCAGCAGCGGATCGCGCAAACGGTCAATGCCATTGCCGGTGACGATGGCCCGCAATTGCTCCAGCTCTATTGGCACGCGCCCATTGAGGGTTTCATGACGTTCATGCAGCAGCGCATCAAACTCTACGTCATGGCCCTGTCTACCGATGAAGACGCTATTCCAATGTGGAACTATTACGGTTACGGCGGCATGGAAATGTCGTTGGACCTGAACGGGTTCATGCAGGATCTGCAAGGCCAGCTGCGGCCCGGCAGTCATGAATACATTGGGGCCTCCCGGGTGATTTATGTGGACAGCCATGCGAATATTACCAAGGCCCACATTGCCAGCGACTTTCAGGATTTTCTATTGGCGGACACGAACAACTTGGATCTGTTCACGGCGGATCGGGAGGCACTGGCGGCTCGCCATCAGCCCACCGATGTGTTTGAACGGACCGACCTGGGCCAATACATTGATGACTTCATCGAGTCGTATATTTGGTCCCTGCGCTATCTGGCGAAGACCCAGCGGGCGATCGGCATCACCACGACACCCGCCGAGATTTATACCCGGTTGTTTGAAAATGACACCAGTGCGCGGGGCGAATACGCTTGGAAGAAAGATTTGCTGCTGCTGTTCGTAATGCTCACGGCGGCAATGAAGTCGGATAGTTACAGTTATGAGAAAGAATATCGGGTGTTCTACTTTGACGCGAGTCTTTCTGAAACGCCCCAGAAACAGGAGAATTTTGATATTCAAGCGCTGTCGGGGCAAAAGTATTTACGCCCTTACGTGGAACTGGCGGTGCCTAATTTGGCCGATTACTTGACGCGGGTGACGTTATCGCCCCAGACCCAAAACCTGCCGGTGGATGTGCCGGTGTATCTGGACGTGATCCAATCTTTATTGCGCCAATATGGCTTCCAGCACGTGACGGTGGCCAGTTCTCAACAACAGATTAGGTGGTAGACAGATGGAAATTTACTTAATGCGTCACGGCGAGACCCGGGCGAATCACGACTTGATCATCCAGGGCGACAGCAATGCCCCTTGGACCCAATTGACAGCGGCCGGCCGAGCCCAAGCGGCAGGGATGCACGACCGCTTAGCAGCGCTGCATCCGACCCAGATCTTTTGCAGTCCCTTGGACCGGACTCGGGAGACGCTCGCCCAGGCCCTGGGCGATGTCCCCGTGACCTTCGATACTCGGCTGCGGGAAATTCATTACGGTAGTTTTCAAGGGCACACTCAGGAATGGGTGAAGACCATGTATCCGGAATGGTGGCATGCCGCGGTGGGAAACGTCCTGTCGGGCTATGAATCGGTGAGCGGCGGCGAGTCCTTCACCGATGTGGCCCGGCGGACCATGGCCTTTCTCCGCAGCATCCCGGAACAGGCTGGACCGGTGCTGGTGATCACCCACGGCTTCGTGATCCGCAGCGCTCTGGCCGGTATCCTCGAGGTGCCGGAGACGGAGACACTGCTGGAACCGCCCAACGTGTCCCTGACTCGGGTAACGCGTGATTGCGATAATTTTGCAGTATGGTACTATGGCCGTTAGTTGCTTATCATTGGAGGTTTTGAGATGACAGAAATTACGCTCGTGCGTCATGGCGAGACAAACTACAATGCCCGGGGCCTGATTCAAGGGGCCAGCTCCGACATTCCGTTGAATGAAACCGGCCAGGAACAGGCGGCCCAGCTGCGGGCGCACCTGGATATGAGCCGGTATGACCGCATCATCAGCAGCGACTTGTTGCGCGCCTTTTCCACTGCCCGGATTCTGAACAAAGAGGCCAATTTGCCCATTGAACAGGATGATCGCCTGCGGGAACTGAATCCCGGCGATTGGGACGGCAAGGCTGTTGCGCCATTGAAGAAGGAATTTCCGGGGGCATTTGATGATCTCGGCTTTTTGACTCCCGATTATGCCACTGTCGCCAACGGCGAGACTTTCCCGGCTGTACGGGACCGGTTGCTGGATGGGGCCAAGAGCTATATTGAAAAGTATCCCGACGGTCATCTGCTGTTTGTCAGTCACGGCTTCGCGATTCGGGCCCTGGTGGCTGAATTGCTGCATCTCGCTGATCTCTATCAGCTGGCGCAAATGCAGAATACCGGGGTCGCCCGGGTTGTTGTGCATCCCGATGATTTGTTGACCCGCCTGGTTTTCTACAATCGCGGTTTCAGTAATCAAATTATTTAACGGGACCGGGTTGCGCAGACTGCGGGAATCTAGTATACTATTTCTCGCAGTTGTTTTTTCGCCGTTTTAGCTCAGCAGGTAGAGCACCACCATGGTAAGGTGGGGGTCACCGGTTCAAATCCGGTAAACGGCTTAATTAGAACTTTATGGGAATATGATGTTATCCCAACGACTAAAAGTCGTTGGGATTTTTTCTACACATCGATAGCACGTTCAGCATTTAAAAGAAGAACACCAATGCAGAAATCTATATGCCGTCAGTGATCATACGTACCCGCCAATGTGTGTAGTCAAATTCTATTTAGGCAATCAACAGACATATACATTGGCAGACAACAAATGTCATCTCGTTCGACTTGTGGGAGACACGTTGCTACGGGGGCCTTTGTTTACCGGTTGCTGCTTTCTCCCAATACGTACTACAATGCTGATTTTAGGGCAGTCAGCAATGAGTCCAGACAAAATAGAGAAGGTGTGCCCAGCGCATTGCCTTCTCTATTTGTCTGGGACTGTTAATTAGCTGCCTGAGTATCTGTACGCGTAGTAATACGGCCGATTCGCGGTATTCCAATATTGCCCATAATTGTTAACGGATACCCCATTGTGGGAATAATTGCAGTGAATAATATCGTGATCAGTGATGAAAATACCAGTATGTCCACCAGCGCCGGCTGATTTCCCATGTTCGCCCCAAATAAAGACATCACCGCGTTGAGCGGGCCAACGCATATTTTCAGCCAGCAGAACAAAGCCGCTGGCCAACAACCAGCCGTGCATCGTTTCCGTATCCAGGACAGTGTCCGCAACCGGTGCACCGCCGGCACACAACGCCGTGTATACAGCCCCAGAACAGTCGGCAGTGCCGTCTGCCCCCGTGCGGCTGCCGGTCATGCTGTAAGTTACGTGGTTGGCCTGAAGTGCCTCCATAAAGGCCAATGCGCGATCCATATTAACGGTCATCGTGACTAGTCCCTCCTGTCTGTAATCAATCGCCCTTATTCATGGTCCAACAACTTCTGGAAGGTCACATTATCCTGATACCGGACCTTGACAAAAATCGTGGTAAACCGCAGGAACACGGGGTTCGCGTAGTGCAAACTTTGCTGATAAGCGGTCAGATCGGCCATAAAACTCTTCTGCACCTCACTGCGGCTGACCAAGCCGGCGTAGCCTTGCAGCGCGACGGAGCAATGGTGCCGTTCGTTGAAGCAATAGATACTAGCTTTGCCGGATTCCACAATGTTATGTATGGTGGTCGTGTCCCGATCGGTGTAAAACAGGACCTGCTTCACTGAGCGCTGCGGTCTGAGCGGGGTGAGGGCGACGATATTAGGAAAGCCGCGCTTATCCAGTGTGGCAAATTCCATGACTGTGGCTTCTTGCAGCAGTTGTTCCGCTTGGGCGATGGTGTCCACCGTCCCTGTGCGGTCGTCTGCTTTGGGGTGATTTGTTTTTTGGTTAGCCATTGAAATATCCTCCAGTTGGTTGTTTTCGGTATGGATGAAAAGGCAGCAGCATACTTTGCGTAATGATTGAAAGCCCATCCATCATTGCCGTTTCAGCCTTTCTTAATGAAGTTAATTGTAGCATGGGCCAGGCTGTTATGGATGGGAAATGAAAACATGACAGCTGTTATTGTATCACCAACTAATTTCCCACAATTAATTCTTGCACAACACGTGTTATCAATGGATAATTAAAAGTAGGGAAGGAGGGATTCGAATGAGTCTCGAAGACAAGATCAAAGGCAAGAAGGATCAAGTAACTGGCAAGGCTAAAGAAGTCGAAGGTAAAGTAACTGGCGATAAAGCACGTGAAACCCAAGGCAAGGCTGAAGGATTGCTCGGCAAGGCTAAAGAAAAGCTGGGCGATGCGAAGGACTCGGTACGGGATGCAGTTGATGATGCGAAGGATAAGCTCCACAAGGATAAGTAATACTTAACGAGCCGCCGAACCCTGGCGGCTTTTAGTATGCCCAAAAAAACGCACCTTTTGCCGCCGCGCCCCAATGCGTATACTTAATAACAGTATGCGTAATTATTGGAGGCAATTATGACGAATCACGCAGTTTCAAAACGAACCGGCAGTACGTTGTTTTTTCTGCTGGTCATTCTCATTGGGGCTAATTTGCGAACGGTACTCACCGCCGTCCCGCCAATTTTGACCAATATTCAACGTTCTTTCCAAATGCCCAGCTGGTTTCTGGGCAGTCTGACGACGATTCCGCTGTTATGTTTTGCCCTGGTGTCGCCGCTGGTGAATGGGTTGACGAAGAAATTCGGCGTCATGCCGGTGGTGATCACGGCGCTGATTATTTTATCGGTCAGTTCTTTGTTCCGGGTGTATTCATTTCCATTTCTGCTGTTGGGGACTTTACTGATTGGCTGTGCCATTGCTGTGCTGAATGTGCTGTCGCCAGTATTGGTGGCGGCCCTGTACCCCAATAAAATCGGGATGATGTCCAGTGCATATCTGCTATCGTCCACAATTTTTTCCGCCGCCTCGGCCGGGTTCAGCGCGCCTTTAGCCAACATCTTGGGCTGGCCGGTGACGCTGCAAGTATTGACCGTCTTTCCGGTAGTGACACTGATCGTGGCCATTGCGGTGCGTCTGCTGCCCGGCAGTCAGCAAGCTCTGGCGGCACCCGCGCCGCTACCCGCTCAAACGCCGCCGGCTAAGCCCCAACAACCCGTGTGGCGGCAACCGCTAGCCTGGGCCTTGACCGGGTTCATGGGCTTGCAGTCTTTGCTGTTTTACACCATCCTGACGTGGCTGCCGACGATTCTGATGAGTCACGGCTTTTCCCAAAGCAACGCCAGTTTGCTGCTCGGTTTGCTGCAATTGGCCGCCGTTCCGATGGCTTACATATTCCCGAACTTGGCCGGCCGGCGGACTCGCCAGGCACCGCTGATCTGGGCCATTGGCCTGCTGTTCCTGCTCGGTTTAGGCGGGCTCATGCTGCCAGCGCTGCCGTTAGCCGCGGCCCTGGTAGTCTGCATCCTGCTGGGCTTTGCGACCAACGCCGCCTTCACCATGGCTATGTCGCTGTTTTCACTGAAGACCAAGACGCCCCAGGAAACGGCTGCCGTTTCCGGCATGGCCCAGGCCATTGGTTATTTGGTGGCCGCTGGCGGGCCGATGCTGGCGGGCTTTCTCCACAGTGTCTGGGGCAGTTGGGCGCCGGTGATGCTCGTGCTGCTCGTGGTCGCCGCCATTCAGACTTATTGCGGGCTGCTGGTGGACCGGCAAGAAAGTGTGTTTGAATGACCCAAGTCGAAGTTGAACAATTATTGGCCTGTGTTAGCCAGGCCATGCCGATTTGGCGGACCTACCGCGCCCATCCAGAGCACGCCAAGCTTTATCGGGACACGGCCGGCGAGCCAGTCGGCCTCCTGGTGTTCACCACTAATGCGTTTCATCCCCACGCCCTGGGGATGGCCGTTTACGCCCCCGCGGCCGACTTGTTTCCCCAGATTTTAGCCGATGCCCAAAAAGAAGCCCGCCGCCAGCACAAAGACCGGCTGGTCACTTGGGAGTACCGGCCGTTCAGTGCCTTCACCGATTGGCTCCTGGCCCAACAAGGATTCGCCGTGTGGCGGGAAACAGTAATGCCCACGGTGCAGTTGGCCGACATCACGGTATCGGTTGCGCCGACCGCTGACTTATTGACCTTGGCGGACATTCAAGCTGATCCAGAAATGCGTACGCAATTACTCGCCATGAGCTTGGCGGATTACCGCCGCGTCCATGCCATCAACCCGATGGCGGACACGACACCCCAGCAGTGGGCGCAGACCGTCTTCCTCGACGTACTGCCCAGTGCGCCGCTGGCGCTGGTCCGCCAAAACCGCGTTGCCGCATATACCTTTCCTTTCGAAGACGATCCAGGCATATTGACCTTCGGCTGGCTGGGAGCGGTCCGCGCTGTCGATCTCTGGCCGCTGCAAGCCGCCCAGATCCGCTGGGCCCGTCAGCAGGGGATGACCGGCCTGAGCGGCGAGTTCGACAGCACCGATCTGCTGGCGCTGGCCACGTATCGCCATTGGCCGTTTGCCCCCGCGCCGGACTACACGATGGTGGGAAAAAACATAACGCTTGACGGACTTACTTTTACCCAGTAGAATGTGACTTATCAATCAAGAACGAGAGGAGCTGAGTACCATGATCGTCACCACTGCAAACAACTGTATGATGTGTCTTTCCCGGCGACGGTCAGCGGACTCGGCGGGCATTTTCGCGTTGACGCGATAATGTCTCCCAAGGGCCCATGACTGCCGCCTATTGTGCGGTGGTCATGGGCCTTTTTGTATTCTCGGAGCAGAAAGGAAGATGGCAATGCGCTGTTGGGCTTGTTGGCAAAGAAGGTTAGAGCACAACAATTAACGACCAGATATGGGAGGATAACATGAAATTTTCAAAGATTCTCGGTATTATTTCGATCAGCGCAGCGGCAGTCTTGCTCGCGGCGTGCGGCCAAAGTGCCACCGGTAAAAACGGCAGTGCAGGCACTGCGAGCCAAGTCGCGACGATTCAGACCAGTTCAGAAATTCAAACTCTGGACCCGGCCCAAGCCACTGACGGCGACAGCTTGACGGCAATTTCCAGCAACAATGAAGGCTTGTACCGCTTGGACAAGGACAGCAATCCGATTCCGGGCATCGCCAGTAAGGTAGTGACGCCTACGGATGATGGCAAAAAATACGTGATCCCGCTGCGCCATGACGCTAAGTGGGCTAACGGTGATCCTGTCACCGCCCAAGACTTTGTCTATGCCTGGCGGCGGGTCTTGACCCCCAGCACAAAAGCATCCTATGCCTACTTATTGGACGGCATTCAAAACGCCGCCGCGATCCGCAACGGCAAGGCCGATCCCAGCACCTTAGGGGTCAAGGCGGTGGACAAGTATACCCTGCAAATCAACATGGCCGTCGCCGTGCCGTACCTGCGCGTCCTGTTCGCTTTTCCGACTTTCTTCCCGGTCAATCAACAATTCGTCGAGAAGCAAAACGGCAAATTCGGTACCTCGGCGGAGACGATCCTGGCGAACGGACCGTTTGTCCTGAAGAATTGGAACGGCACGGGCCAGAGCTGGCATTTACTGAAGAATAAGACTTATTGGGACGCCAAGACGGTCAAACTGACCCGGCTGAACTTCCAAGTGGTCAAGGAAACGGCCACGGCGTATAACCTGTTCACTTCCGGCAAGCTGGACGACATCACCCTGACTGGAGATTACGCCCAAAATAATCAAAACAACAAAGATGCCGTTGCCCGGCGCGGTTCGTCCATCCGCTATCTGCAGGTGAACACGAAGACCAAGGGCTTGGATAATGCCGATGTCCGCAATGCAATTTCCCAAGTGATCGACCGCAAGAACCTCGCCAATAAGGTCTTGGGCGATGGCAGTGTACCGCCTCTGGGCATGATTCCCCAGGGCATGTACCAAGACCCTGTCACCAAGAAGGACTTTGCCCAGGAAGCCGGCAACCTCGCACCAACGAATGTGAAGAAGGGCAAGGCCCTCTGGAATTCCGTGAAGGAGAAAGTTGGCGGCAAGCTGAGCATTCGCCTGCTGACAGAGGACGATGACGACGCCAAGGCCATTGCGGAGTTCATTCAGGGGCAAATTGAAAACAACCTGTCCGGCATTTCCGTTACCCTCACCACGATGCCCCAAAAGGCAGCAGATGCTGCGGCACAGCAGGGCAATTTCGACCTGTATTTGAAGAACTGGGGCGCCGATTATCCGGACCCGACCACGTTCCTGGACCTGTTCAAGGGCAATTCCAGTTTCAACTGGACCAACTGGCACGACAGCCAGTACGACACCGCGCTGGCCGCTGCTGAAGGCGCCGACGCCGGCGACCCGGTCAAGCGGACCAAGGATCTGCAGGCGGCGCATACGCGGCTGATGGCCGAAAAGCCGGTCATCCCGCTGTTCCAGCGCTATGTCCTGCACTTGAATAATCCCAAGGTGAAGGGCATCGTGTACTTCCCGACCAGCTACCATTTTGACTATAAATATACCTACGTGACCAAATAGGGTTTCGGCGGTCATCCTCACAGCAGGGGATGGCCGTTTTTGATTGTTTTTAACTGGGGCGAAAATCCGCTATAATATGACCATTAGACAGTGACGGAGGATACAGCATGGACGAGACGACACAACGCGCGGGTCAGTCGTGGACCCAATTCTTGATTATTGGCATTTTATATGGCGGTTTGCTGTGGTACCAGTTCCAGTACGTTTTGGTGAAAAAAGTGACCATGCCGGCGCTGGCCATTTTCGTCGGTGCCGCCGTGATTTTGGCAATCATTGCCCTCGCCTGGACCCATCATGTCCCAGCGGCAGGCGGCGCCCCATTCTTTGCCAGCCGCGTCTATTGGCCGATGATCGGCGTGCTGCTGGTGATTACAGCGGTTCGCTTCGGCGCCGCGTATCTTCATTTCCAATCGGATTTTCCAGTTTTGCCGGTCCAACGGGTACTGCGGAACATGAGCGTCAACAACCGGGCCATCTTCAGCGCCGCCTTCGTGTTCGTCGTGCCCCTGGTGGAACAAACGCTGTTCACCCGGCTTTGGTTCAACGCCCTGTGGACTAAACGCCATTATGCGCTGCTGACGATTGCCATCCTTTTGGGCGGCCTCATCCAGGGCGTGCTGGTTTCTCCGGAAGCCGTCATCGGCACTGTTGTGGCCATCGGGATCGGCTGGTTCATTTCGTTTCTTGGCGGCATCACCCAGAATTTCTGGGCCGCAGTCGTTGTCCAAGCGGTGAGCAATTTCCTGCTGGTGTTTATTTATTAAGAAAAAGGGGCAGCCTCTGGTTTCTCACCGGGGCTGCCCTTTTTGTGTCTCATGGGGCGATGGTCACGGTCCAGGTGAGCTGGGACTGATACGTGCCGCCGGGCACCTGGGCAGTTTGGGGAATATACAGCGTGGAACCGGCGCTGAGGGTGGCCGCAAAGTTATCAGTTTGGTTGTGCACCAAAACCGTATTCGTGCCGTCCACCGGCACCGCTGCCTGACCGTTAGCCCAGACCAAGTGCAATGTGGGCGTAACGGTGAGGACATCGCCGGTGGTGCGGTTGGTGAACGGACTGGCAGCCAATGACAGAGTCCAGTGATCTCCGTCGACGCGGATGAATCCCTGATTGTTGCCATCAAAAGTGTTGGCTGGCTGACCAGTATCGGGTTGATAAGCTAGGGTGGTACCGCCAGCGGCGTTCAAGTCCTCCGCTGTCGGCAGCGTGTAGGCGTTGTCGCGGAATAATTGGAAACGCATATTGGGGACGGCCCGCAGATAGGGCGGCGGGTCGACGACTTGGAGGATGGTGTCATTCGACTGCCATTTCAGTGTATGGCCGCCGCCATCGGTGAAGGTGATTGTCAGCTGTAAGAAATAGTAAGTGGCAGCGTTATTCGGTACCTTGGTCCAGGAGAAGGTGGCCTGGTTGGTCACTGCGCCAACAGGCGTAACGGGTTGATAATTACTGTCCATCACGGTCCACTGGTAGCTGGGTGTCATCCCGGCGGGAAAGGTCGCAGGATTGAGAGCAGCCGGCGAGTAAGTGAAATTTTCTCGGGCCACGACGGCTTGCGGCGTTAAACCGCCGACAGTGATGGTGGCAGTGTTTTGCACTGTCGTACCATCAGCGTTCTTGGCGGTAATTGGAATGTTGACTGGGAAACCGGCAGGATTGTTGGCGATCAGGGAATCAGTCAGAGCGGGGATCGCAGAATTATACTGGGTGGCCAGTCCCATTGGGGGCATGATCGTTCCCAGATTACCACCGCCGGGGGGCATCGCCCAGGCAATTTGAGCGGTGCTGTTGGCGGGGGTGAGACCAGGAGTAATATCCGCGGTTTGACCCCAGAAAATGGTTGGGGTAGTCGTTTGCGGATTGAGTGCTGTTGCACTAATTGCTTTTGGGGAAATGGATACTTTGACTACGCGACTATAGATTTGGGTGCCATCGGTGTAGATGATCGTGAACTGATAGAAATTGATTCCCGCTGTTTGGGCCACCCCAAAATCAGCGGTAATCGTTTCCTTGGGTTCGTTCTGGCTCAACGTAATTTTGGGGCCGGGATTGGTCACCCACATCATACTGTTGAGTGCTTGGCGGACGATCACCCGGCTCACACTTTTAGCGCCTGTATGACCCAGTAATGACAGTCCTGACGACATCGTGGTAAGCATACTGATCCGTAAAGGAACTCCTTGTACCAGGTTGGCATCATTCGGCTGGGCAAGGAATCCATAATTCGTGATCCAGTCGTTGAACAATGGAATTTGGAATGTCCACCCATCGGCATTAACGGGGTTTTCCGGAGCTGGGGCTGGCGGGTCGGCTGCCTGCACCGGGACAGCGGTCAGGATAAACACCAGCAGGCTCAAACAAACAGCAAGCCATCGCCATCCTTTTCTACGCATGATGGCCGCCCCGCTTTCGCGCCAGAGTGATCAGTCCCAATCCGCCGAGCATGACCAATTCTCCGCCGATAATCAGCAGCCAAGGATCGGTCTGTTCCCCGGTCTGGGGAAAGCGGCCCGGCGGGGTATCGCCGGGCGTCAGACTGCCGGCCGGCGTAACGGTCTGCCAGCCGGGTGGTGCGTTATTGCCAGCGGGCGGTATCTTTTGGCCGGTTGGACTATTGACCACGGTGAACTGGACCGTGCTTTGGTCGGCGCGGGCCGGATCAGCCAGCAAAAACCACAGGGCGGCACTGGCCACCAGACTGCCAACTGTTTTAACCGTGTTTTGGCGCATAATGATCGCGCCCCTTTCTATTTCTCGCTAATAGGCCGATCCAAAAAACGATCATCGCGCCCAAAATAGCAGCGATGGCGATCAGCCAGGCGGCCCACGCGTTGGTCCGGGCGGGTTGGGCCACGGTGAGCTGTTGGGCAGCCGCTGCGGATACGGTGAAATTACGACGCAAATGGAAGACCTGGCCCATGGCGCTGGCGGTGAGGATGAGGGTGTACTGCCCCGGTGTCAAGTGCGTGTCGGCAGGAATGGTCAAATCAAAATTACTATTGGGGGCCATGGCCCCGTTGATGATTTTTTTCGTATACAATACCCGGTCACTGCCGGATCTGGTCACCGTCGCTGTGGCGGTCATTCCCCGAAAAAGTTGGGCGGTTTGGTTCTCAACATTGGCTAGAATGGTCGGGACGTGGTTGGTGATCCCCGGTTTCACGGTACGCAGGGTCAAGGTCACCGGCTGCTGGGCGGCGGGGTCCTGGGCCAAGAGCACGCCGATGGCCATAGCAAAATGGTTTTGCAGGGCGAATTGGGTGCCGCTGTCGGCGGCCCTTGTTTCGTCTAGGGCATAGATGCTGCCCAGGATTTGGCCAGTGAGGCCGTCTTTGGGAATGATATATTGGAACGTGACGACCTTGCCTTCCCCCGGTTTGAGGGTGACGGTTGCGGGGCGGGAGAAGAGCTGGTTCAGCGTGTATTGGGCGGTGGGGTCTTTGGGCTTGCCCGTGGGCGTGTAGTTGATTTCCGCACTGCTGCTGGTGGTCGCCGGCGTAGGACTGACCCGAATCGTGCGGGTGCTGGTTTTGCTGATGTTTTGCACCTGGACGCTGAGGGTAGCCGACTGGCCTGGGGTCACTTTCAAGGCAAAATAACCCAATTTCAGATTCGTCTGGTTGCGCGGGTAGATCGGCGCAATGTAAAATTCCGCCCCCGCTGGCGGCGCGGCCGCTTGGACGGTCGGGCCGCCAGTGCCGAGTAAAATAAAAAGTAGTAGAAGCAATAACCAGTTGGGTCGTCTCATTTTTTTCATCCCCTTAAACAAAAGTGTCCCTGAAATCGCCAGGCGACTCCGGGGACACTGCGTCATTCTTTAGGCGCCTGTACTCAGCGTCCACGTGATGTCGGTTTGGTAAATGGCATTGGCCGGGACGTTCACGCTTTGGGGCGCAAAGTGCAGTCCCGCGGCGTCCGGTCCCGTCAAACTCCAGCTGGTCCGGCCGATGCCGAAGCCGCTGGGCGCCGTGACTACTTTGGCGGCCTCAGTGCCAATCCCGGTGGCGGCCAGCTTGAGGGTATCTGCGTTGCCGATTTGTGCTGTGGCTGGCGCGTTCAAGGAAAGTGTGATGCCGGTAAGCGGGGCGGCATCCGGGGCGGTGAACGATGCGCCCAGCTGCGTCGTCAGGTTCCAGCCCGCGCCGGTGCCCCGCAGGTCGTCAACGACCAGTGCGCCGCCGCTATTGCCGTCGTTGGCGCTGAAGTTCTTCGACGTGACCTTCGCGGTGTCACTGGGAGTCGTGACGGTGTTATTCGTTAATTTCTGATCGCCGCCGTTGAGGATCGTCCCGGCATTGACTTGACCGAAGTTCAAATCCGGCACTGCGGTCAGCTCTAGGGCGCCGCCCAAGACGGAGAACTCCGCGGTGGACTTGGCCACCGCGCCAGCAGTTGTCGTCGCGGCAAAGTAATTCGCCGTCGCGGTGACGGTGGTATCGGCGCTCAAGTTATAGCCGCTATCGCCTGGCCCGACGCCGCCAGCCGCGGCCCCAGTCGTATCGGCGGCGCCAACGGTGACCGGCGGCAGGATCAACAATAATGCGGCACTGCCTAATACTGTTTCCGTGAGCAGTTTCGCATGATGGATCATCATGGTCGAACATCTCTTTTCACTTTTAATACGGTCAGTATATCCAGAAATGCGGCTAATACCGCATGAGATGATTTACTCGGAAAATCGAATATAGGTCGGCTGAAACGGCTATATACCAGTTATCACCAACAGAGTTCTCCGAAGATTGTTTTCTTTTGTACGAAGATTGATGCATCGTCTTGGCAAACGCCAGTCGAGCGGCAAAAGGCTGTGAAACGCTGAATTTCAAGCCAAAAGAAAACACCCGTCATTTTGACGCGTGTTTTGAGGAGATATTTGATTAGATCGCCGCTGGAGTCGGCCGCAAATCTTGATAATGGAACAGCGCCGCCGGTACGTTTTGCAATAGCGGCGATGGCCGGTCGATGCCAATCAACACTAAATTATGCATCGCCCGGGAACAAATCGTGTACAAGACATCAGCTGTGCCGCGATCGCCGAAGTTGTAGGCCGAAATATCATAGGCAATGACCGCATCGAATTCCAAGCCCTTCGCCAAGTAAATCGGCAGGATCAGAATGCCGGCGGCCAGAGACCGGTCATGTTCGCTCATGAGCTTAACCGGCACTTCGCTGGATAAGCGGGCGTACAAGGACTCGGCCTCCTGCGCCGTTTTTGTTAAAATAGCCACGGTCTTGTTATGCCGGAGCAGCGCGGTGGCTTCCCGGGACACGGCCGCAATGGCTTCAGTGTGGGGACAGACAATATAAGTCGGTTTCTCCCCGGAGCGGGCGAAGGCGGTGATGTCGCTGCCGTCGGGCAGCAGAGCCTTCGCCAGATTGGTAATTTCTTCCGTGGAGCGGTAGCTCTTGTTCAGCGTGTGGGCACTGATCCGGCCGCCGCGGAACATCTGCCGGACTGCCGCCAGCCGGTCGGCGGCCTCATAGTGAGCGCTGAACACGTCCTGATCCCGATCGCCCAGCAGTGTGAAGTGGGCCTTGGGGAAGGCGTGGCGCAGGTAGCTGATCTGGGCCAGGGAGTAGTCCTGCATCTCATCAATGAAGAGATAGCGGATGCTGTGGTTTTGCCCGCCGCCGGTGAGCAGGTCCCGCAGGTAAAGCAGCGGGGCGGCATCGCTCAGGGGCAGGACATGCCGTTCAATACTGTGGCCGAATTCGGTGATCATTTCCGTCCACACCTTGGGAGCAATTGCCGCCGGCCGGGCGGTGGCGAGAAAAGCCGCGTACTGTTGGTAAATATCGAGGAAGTAATTGTTGTAAATGGCATCATACACCGGTTCGTACCGGCGGAAGACCAACTTGCGGGCGAGAAAATGCAGCTCGTCATCCGGCGACGCGAATTCCTTATCCCGAGTCCACGCGGCCAGGGTCGCATCATCCAGGAGCGATACCTCGTCTTCAATTTCTTCCTCCCGGGCTAACCGGCGCAGCCGTTTCTTCAAGCGGGTGATCAGAATATTCTTGGTTCGCAGGAACTTATCGGCCAAGCGCATCTGGGCGGGCAGTTTCATGAAGATCCGCTGGATCTCTGCCTGACTGAAGAAGATCTCCCCGTTAAAGTTGATCGGCGTGAATTGCAGCGTCTCCGGCGGGGTGGTCTGGAGATACTGGCGCACCGCGGTCATGAAGGCCGGACTTTCTTTGTATCGGCGCATGCTCTGGGCGGTCTCCGGCAAACTGGTCATATCTGCTTCGAAACGCTCAAAGAGGGATTCGACATGCAATCCTTCGAAGCGCTGGCCGAGGAACTCCGCCAGCGTGACCTGGCGCATGTTCTTTTCGCCCAGGCTGGGCAGGACTTTAGAAATGTAGCTGGAAAACAGCCGGTTGGGCGAGAACAGGATCATTTGATCCGAATCCAGCTGGTTGCGGGCGTGGTAGAGCAGATACGCGACCCGCTGGAGGATCGCGCTGGTCTTGCCGGAACCGGCCACGCCCTGCACCAGCAGGAGGTCGGCGTCGGTGTTGCGGATAATGTCGTTCTGCGCTTTTTGAATCGTGGAAACGATGTTGCGCATGTACTCGTCCGTTTGCTGGCCGAGGACGTGCTGGAGAACGGAATCGCCGACGGTTTCGTTGGTGTCGAACATGTTCTCGATGTGGCCGTCTTCAATTTGAAATTGGCGCTTGCGGGTCAGATCCACCCGCTGGCGGCCCATGGGGGCATCGTAGGTGGCCGGTCCCAGCGTGCCATTATAGTAGAGGGCGCTGATCGGGGCCCGCCAATCGTAGACGAGGAAATGATCGTCGCCATCCATTAAGGTGGCGGTGCCGATATACAGAGTATCCTGATCGCCGTCTTCAGCGATGTCGATGCGGCCAAAATAGGGCGATGCTGACAAAAGCGTCAGCCGCTTCTCAGTATCTTGCAGGATGCGTTCGCTTTCCATCTGTCCAGCGATCATGTTTTTCTGCTGCTGCACGGCCGCGTTGGTTTCCATCCGGTCATCGACTTCGAAGGTGTTGACCTTGGTGTTTTCACCGTAGTTCTCATCCAAGCGCCGGGTCTCGGCCTTGGCACTGGCCAGTTCCGCCTGGGCGGCGGCCAGCTGCTGCGCGATAATCTGGGACACCCGGTCGACCCGGGCTTGTTCCTGTTGGCGTTCTGTATCTAACAATAAAATCCCACCTTTTCTTGGCTGCCTGTGGGTGACGTACAAAATAGCTTGCAGAATATTCTAGCCGGTTCGGGCGCGATGTGCAAGGCGGACGGCTTATTGGCGGAAATGAAAAGCTCTCGGTACCCTGACCCTAAAAGGCCAAGTACTGAGAGCTTTTTGTCATTGATGGCACTTACGCCCCCGGAAACGTCTGGGGCTGGGTCGGATTCATCGTCACGACCCAATCAATACCCGCTTGAATGTGGTAAAGATCCGCAAACGATGCCTGATTGATCGCAATCCCCAGATTCAGCAGCGAATTGACGTACACCAGCGGTTCGCCGACCACCACGGACGCAAAGGAGCGGGTGTAGCGCATCGTGTTCTGGTAGCGCAGCTGATCGTGGTAGTTAATCGACACCTTGACGGTATCGCCGGTCTTGACGCCCAGCTTATTGAACGCTGTCACCGGAATATTTGTCCAAACCGAGCCAAAACGCGGGTCAGTGATGTCTACTGCACCCGTGACCTGGTCCGGGCCGGTGGTCACCGGTGCCAGGGCCAGCCGGACCAGCTGATCCGGCGTGGTCAGCGGACCGACGTCCTCGAAGCGCAGCTGGCCGCTGGCCAGCGCCGCCCCGATATACGTATAGAGATCCCGGCCCCGGAAGGTATGCTCCTCGTTGAAGGCGGCCAGTGCTTGGCTGGTCGGAGTCTGAATCAAACGCGCCGCCCGCAGCCCCTGGTAATGGGCCAAGTGGGTGATCGTGCCGTTATCCGGGGTGACGATGAACTTGTTGTCCATGGTCTCCACCGCGATGGGCTGCTGGTCATTGCTAACGCCGGGATCGACGACCGACACAAAGACCGTGCTCTCCGGCCAGAATCGGACCGTTTGGTAGAGCCGGTAGGACGCTGAGAAAATATCATAGGGCGGGATGTTGTGGGTCAAATCGTGTACCGCCAGCTGCGGGCCGACGGAATACGCGATGCCGTACATGGCGCTGACGGAACCATCCATCAGGCCGAAATCTGTTTGTAAAACTAAATGAGCCAATTGCGCCGCTTCCGATCTTTAATAATGGGTGAAGTAGTTCAGACCGATGGCGTCCCGAACTTCTTGCAGGGTTTGGTCGGCCACTGCCCGGGCGTGGTCGGAGCCTTTTTTCAACATTGCTAAAACAGCGGCGGGATCCTTGGCGTATTGGGCACGGCGGTCGCGAATCGGACCGAAGACACTCTCCAAGACATCGTTCAAGTACCGCTTGAGCTTCACATCGCCCAGACCGCCTTGCTGATATTGGGCCTTGAGTTCCGCGACTTTGGCTGTATCCGGATCGAACGCATCTAAATAGGTAAAGACCGTGTTGCCTTCGACTTGGCCCGGATCTTCCACGTGGATGTGGTTCGGGTCGGTGTACATCTGCATGACTTTTTGCTTCATCGTGTCCGCGTCATCGGACAGGTAGATGGCGTTGCCCAGCGATTTACTCATCTTGGCATTACCGTCCAGGCCAGGCAGGCGGCCTTGGCCCTTGGGCGCGAAGACGCCCTTGGGTTCAACCAGAACATCGTGATTGTAAGTCCGGTTGAACGTCCGAACAATCTCCCGGGCCTGCTCCAGCATCGGTTCCTGATCGTCGCCGACGGGCACCGTGTCCGCCTTGAAGGCCGTGATGTCGGCCGCTTGGCTGACAGGATAGATGAGAAAGCCGGCGGGCACACTGTCGCCAAAGTTCTTCTGCTTGATCTCGGTCTTGACGGTGGGATTGCGTTCCAATCGGCCGAGGTTGACCAGATCCAAGTAATACATCGTCAGTTCAGACAAGGCGGGGACTTGGGATTGCACAAAAATCGTGGTCTTCTCCGGGTCCAAGCCAACGGCTAAATAGTCCAACGCAACCTGCAAGAGGGAATCATGGATTTTTTGCGGGTCATTGGCGTTATCCGTCAGCGCCTGCATATCGGCGATCATTACGAAGGATTCGTAATCGCCGGAATTCTGCATCGCCACCCGGTTCTTCAGCGATCCGAGGTAGTGGCCTAAATGTAATTTGCCGGTGGGCCGGTCACCGGTCAGTAAAATGTGTTTTGCCATGCATATTGCTCCTTAAATTTCCCGCGATATATAGACGAGAATAGTCTCATGATTCAGTTTGGGGAACGGGCAGTGGGATGTCAAGCTCAGTACTGGTAAAAAGCTAATTAATACCCAAAAAAGCTGCTCAGTCCTAAAAAATACTGCCCGGCCAAACCTTTTCCTGGGCAGCGGGCAAAACCTCCGTCTTCCGACGGACGCCCGTTTGGGCCAACATGATACAATGGTCCTAACGAACATATAGAAGAGGAGTACACGCGATGCAAAATGGGAGTACTGATAACAAACCGCGCCGCAGTTATCTGCCGTGGCTGATCGTCTTGGCCGTGATCGTTGTATTGGGTATCTTTGGGATTTCCACGTACAACGGGTTGGCCAAACAAAGTCAGTCCGTGGATAGCCAGTGGGCCAACGTGGAGACTGTCATGCAGCGCCGGGCCGATTTGATTCCTAATTTGGTCAGCGCGGTGAAAGGATCCATGAAGCAGGAACAGAAGGTCTTCGGGGATATTGCGGCTGCACGCAGCAATTATTCCAAGGCCAATTCGGCCTCGGATAAGATGAAGGCCAATGCCCAGATCGACCAGTCCGTGGGTACGTTAATTTCGGCCATTCACGAGAGCTATCCGCAACTGGAATCCAACAATAACGTCAAGACTTTGATGACGGAGCTGGAGGGCACTGAAAATCGGATCGCGGTGGAACGCCGGCGCTATAACACGGCGGTCCAGTCGTATAACACCAGTGTGGTGACCTTCCCGCGGAATGTGTTTGCCAACATGACCGGCCAAGGCCAAAAGCCTTATTTCAAGGCTGAGACTGGAGCGGATAAGGCGCCCAAGGTGGATCTGGATGATTCCAGCAGCAGTAGTAAATAAGCGTCGACGACAAGGGCGGTGGGGGAGTGTCCTCGCCGCCTTTGCGGTGCTGTGGGGTTTATTCATGCTGGCGCGACCCGTACAGGCCGCCAATTTGCCAACCGTGCGGCCGGCCAACGGCGTGGCGGATGCCGCGGAAGTGGTCACCGCGCAGACAGCGAAGCAGCTGACGCAGACGAATGCCGCTTTGGCGAAACAGCCCAAGCAGCTGCAAATCCTCATCGTGACCGTGCCCCGGGACAAATCCTTGGTCAAGACTGAGAAATTTGTCCGGGCGCATTACTTAACCGACGGGACTTACCGCGCAGCGGTGTTGTACGCGCCTAATAACGGTCGGCCGGCGGCGCAGATTGTGACCAGCCATACCCTCGGTACGACCTTAACGAAGGCCATTACCGACCGTATCTTGACGGAAGCCGCGCCCAAACTGCGCAGTCGCAAGAGCGCGACCCTGAATGCGGGATTTGCCCAAATGATTACGGCCCTGCAGTCCGTCATGAATGAACTGTACCATTATCCGCAAGCCGCCGGCGCCCTGAGCGATAAGCAGATCCAGAACTATGTGTACGGCAATCGGGATAATTTGTTTACCCCCAAGGGGATGCTGATGGTGCTGGTCGTGATGGGCGTGCTGTTCCTCTTCCCCGGCCGGCGGCGCGATGCCAGCGGTCGCTTGCGGCCATGGTGGCAGGGCAGTCATTTGGTGGATGAGCACCCGGAGGATCAAGATGATGATGAAGCGGATAAGGACGCGGATGACAACCAGCACGAGAAATAACGCCCGCCGCTTTGCCCAGCAGAATTTAGTAGCGCTGGTGCACAACAACGCCCGTTTTGAGGGCGTGCAGACAACTCTGGCGCAAACCGCAGAAATCATCGCCGAGCACACGGCTGCCGGAGTGTCCCGCGATGATTGCAACGTGATCGTGCAGCTGAAAAAAGGCTGGCAGCTGATCACTGAAGATGACGCATCGTTGACGCTTGCGTTCGAAAAGAAAATCAACGCGATTGTCGCCCGCCATGATTCCCTGGCGCCGGGCGAACTACGCACCGGCCAGAGCGGGGTCGATGTCGGTACTGCCGATTACTTCACGCCGCCCGCCGTTGATCCAAATCAGGAATCACGTTTTTTAACTGACTTGATGCAAGATGACCAGCGCAGTACCACCGACAAAGCGTTGACGCTGCTCTATCACAATATGCGGCAGCAGCTTTTCTGGGACGGCAACAAGCGCACCGCAACCTTGGCGGCCAATAAGCTCATGATCGACCATGGTGCCGGGTTGATCAACGTGCCTCTGAATCTTTGGCCGCGGTGGAACGAACTGATCAGTGCGTATTATCAAAGTGCCGATATGACGGTAATCAAAGAATGGACATATGCCCACGCGATTCAAGGCGTGGCTTTAAACTAGGTGATTGAATGACATACAGTATCGGTGAGTTTGCAAAACTTGTTGGACTTTCAATTGATACACTCCGCTATTACGAAAAGGAAGATTTGATCACCCCAGCACGAAATGCCGGTGATCGGCGGGTTTATTCAGACGCTGACGCACATTGGATTGCTGTAATCAAACGGTTGAAACTCGCGGGTATGTCGATTCGGGATATTCAACTGTATGCACACTTACGCGCTGAGGGCGACGAGACCATCGATCAGCGGCTGACATTGCTGCTGAGTCAACAAAAACGATTGCTGGCCAAACGCGATGAGTTGGATGGTCACATTGCTTTTCTGGAAAACAAGATTCAAACCTACCGTAATCTGCAGCAACGCAAATAACTTAAAAATCCATCTTGACGTGGAGTGTACTCCAGCATTTAGGCTGAAGTCATTCTTAGTGAAAGAGGGATTTTTCAATGGCAGAAAAAACTGATGAACGACTGATAAAAGGTCAGCAAATGCTGGCCGCAGTGGACGGTCAGGCCGCCGCTGCCACTTTGCGCGCGTTAGCCGATGTGGCGCCGGATGTACCGCGACTGATCCAAGAATTTGCGTTTGGCGATATTTACACGCGGTCTGGATTAGATTTACGGCAGCGGGAAATGATCACGATCACCGCGCTGCTGATCCAAGGCGACACGGCCGGTCAGTTACATGTGCATATTCAAGGTGCACTGCATGTTGGGCTGACCCAGCAAGAAATTGTGGAGACTTTTATCCATTGCATTCCGTATATTGGGTTTCCTCGGGTACTGAACGCGCTAAGTGCAGCCCGCCAGGTATTTGCTGAAAGAAGTGGTCAGGATGGCGACTAATGATTTAGAGGCTGCCCGCCAGGTGCTGGCTGACGCTCGGCGCATTGTGGCCTTCACTGGGGCGGGTATTTCCACGGATTCCGGCATTCCTGACCTGGCTGGTATTGAGCGCATTCTGCGTGCAGAACCTGATTTTCACGGCGGCGGTTTCACCATGTTGGATCCGGATTTCGCCCAACGGGAGCCGGCTGTGTTTTACCATTTGTACCGGCAAACTTTCTTTCACCCGCAAGCCCAGCCGAATGCTGCCCACCGATTTTTAGCCCAATTGGCAAGACAAGGATTGCTTGCCGGGATAGTGACCATGAATATTGACGGCTTGCATCAGCGAGCGGGTAGTCAGCACGTGATCGAGTACTGGGGTGACATGCGCCTGAATCGCTGCGTGCAATGCCAGCGCTGTTACGATTGGGACTTGGCAGTTCACCAACCGGTGCCGCATTGCCCAATTTGCGGGGGGCTGGTGCTGCCAGACTTCGTGCTGCGCCGGTTGGCGGCGTACAGTGATGCCGAATGGGCGGGTGAACACTTGCTGCAATCGGCGGATGCCATTTTAATCATCGGCACGCAGCGCCAAGCCGCCAGTTTTCCTGATGGCACGCCGAAAATCGTAGTGAATCAGCGGGCACAACCGGTGCGGGGCCGGGACACGGTGATGCTGACGGGTAATGCGGCTGAAATTTGCCGTCAATTAGCGACTAATTTAACAGATGATCAGGTACAAGCACCCATGTCGTAATGTTAATAACCAGAAAGACGATCACAGTAAAAAATATCCGTCGATATTAGGCTTCATGCCCAGTATCGACGGATATCTTGCGTTCAATTTCCTAACTTAGGGCAAATCATTACCCGCCGCAAAGTAAATATCGTACCATTCCTGTTTCGTCAGCTTGATCCGATCAATATCAGCAATCTCCGCCAACCGTTCCGGATTCATCGTCCCGGCAATGACCTGCATATTCGCCGGAATCCGCAGAATCCAAGCGGCGGCCAAGGCATTAACGTTGCTGCCGTACTTCGCCGCCAATTCATGCAGCTTGTCGTTCAGCTTCGGGAACTTCGGGTTATCAATGAAGACACCCTCGAAGAAGCCGTACTGGTAAGGCGACCAGGCTTGAATCGTCATGTCGTGCAATCGGCTGTATTCCAGAATGCCGCCATCGTGGTCCACGCTACGGGGATCGGTCATATTGGTATGCATCCCGTAATCGATCATGCCGGTGTGCATGATGCTCAGCTGCAACTGGTTGGCAATGAGCTTCATCGGCACAGCCTGCTGCACCAGCGCCACCTGCATTGGATTAAAGTTCGATACGCCGAACTGCCGGACCTTGCCCTGATTCAGTAATTGTAAGAAAGCTTCAGCGATTTCATCCGGCTCCATCAATGGATCTGGGCGGTGCAGCAGCAAGGAATCGACATAATCCAAGCCCATCCGTTCCAGTGAGCCGTTGACGGCTTCGATGATGTGGTCTTTCGAAAAATCGTAGCGTTTATCCGTAATCCCAACCTTGGTTTGAATGACCAGTTTTTCCCGGGGAACAGCCGCGATCTTCAAGGCCGCGCCGAATTTTTCTTCGGCCTTGCCCTGGCTGTAAACATCGGCGTTATCAAAGAAATTAATGCCGTGATCAATGGCGGTAGCGACCAGTTGGGCCGCATCCGCGTCACTCTTCTTGGAGACCCGCATCAGGCCTAGGCCAATGGCCGAGGCCCGCAGGCCGCTGTGACCAATATTGACATATTGCAAAAATATCCACTCCTAGGGTAAGCGGCGGTGGCCGCATTGTATTCGGTTACTTCCTAACCCTAGCACATTTTAGCGGTGGGAGAAAGAACTAATCCGCCCGACGGACCACGGTTTTGATTGCGGATTCAGGAATCGCGAGATCCGGCGGCACATCGTCCCAGACATCCACCACGGTGCCGGTCAGCGTGTGACCATTGGCGCCCACCGGTACGACTACCTGATCATCAATATCCAGATCGGGAATGTCGGTCTTGTAGGTGTACGGCTTGCCGCCGTGGTTGAAGGTCACCGCGACATAATACTCGGCCACTGCCGGCCCCAGCTGACGCCAGGCATTGGCACTTTCCCGCTGGGCGGCCGTGATGGCGGTGGTGACCAATTGCTTGAGCTGATGCCAGAAAGTGAGCATCGCTGGATCATCTGCGTCGGTCTGAACCACGATCTGCTCGTTTTCCGGATAGGTGAGGATAATACCGAACGCCGCGTCCGGGTCCACGGTGGTATCCAACCGCATCGTCGACAGATTGCCCAAAGGCGCCAGGACATCCGCCACTGCCGGGATCAGCGCTGTGACCAGACTGGCATTTTGGTAAGTTTCCGTATGGCTGGGCTGGGGGTCGGGGTAGCGGGTTGCCACGTACAGGGTTTGCTGGGCCGCGTCGATCAGGATGGTCTCTTGATAGATCGTGCTGCGGCTGAGGGTGTCGCCCGCGCCTTGGAATTGGGGCAGATGCAAGTCGGCGAAGCGGACGAAATCAAACTGCCAACGCACCGGCGGTTGTAAATGGCCGTTGGGCGCCAGTGCGGCCTGGCGCAGCAAGTCCACCAGGGCGGACCAATTTTGCGGATAGACGCTGTCGCCGGTCATGACGTGCTGGGCGCCGTCATCCTGATTCAAAGTCAACGTCCATTGTGTCCCAGCGGGGACCACCTGGCCCGGCTCCGGCGTATAGCGGTCGGCCCAATCCGGCAAATGCAGGGCCGCCAGCCGGGCCAGCCACTGGCGGGCATCGCTGCCAGTCAGCGTCTGGCCCACGGCCGGCTCGGCCTCAACAGTCTCGTTGGCCAGCGTGACCGTGACCGCCCCGGCGGTCATACGTGCCTGATAGACAGTCGGCGGGCCAAATAGGCCGGTCAGGCGCAGTTCAATTTTCGTGATCATCGCGTTCACCTCCGCATTTACTTCCCACATCAAGCCTAGTTTATCACGAAAGCGGATTCCCACGGTATAATGGAACTAACGAACTGGGGGAATGTGGCATGTTAGGTAAGAAAAAAGAATATCCAGTACCAAATGCGTATGGTTTAACACCGGCCGAGCAAGTCAAACTCACATCCGGTGCTGATTTCTGGGGCACTGAGGAATTTCCGGCCGCCAATATTCCGCGCTTCCGCATGAGCGATGGGCCCCACGGGCTGCGGTTTCAACCGGGGGCCGGGGACCACTTAGGCATCAATGCCAGCGAGCCGAGTACCGCTTTTCCCACCGGCAGTGCCTTGGCCTGTACCTGGGACCCGGCATTAGTGGCCAAAATGGGTCAGGCCATCGGCCAAGAAGCCCGCTCGCTCCACGTTGATATGGTCCTCGGGCCCGGGGTGAACATTAAGCGCAACCCGCTGTGCGGCCGGAACTTCGAATATTTCAGCGAGGATCCGCATCTGGCGGGGAAATTGGCTGCGGGGTGGATCAACGGCATTCAGGGTGCGGGCGTTGGTGCGTGCCTCAAGCATTTCGCCGCCAATAACCAGGAGGATGATCGTCTGCGCTCCGATTCCCTGGTGGATCCGATTGCTTTACATGAACTTTACCTGGAGGCCTTCCGCATTGCCGTGACCGAGGCCCAGCCGGAGGGCGTGATGTGTTCCTACAACCGGATCAACGGGACGTATGCCAGCGATAATGCGTACCTATTAAGTACGGTCCTGCGCCGGCAGTGGGGCTTCAAGGGTGCCGTCATTACGGATTGGGGTGCCTTGAACGACAAAGTTAAGGCGCTGAATGCGGGGACCGATTTAGAAATGCCCGGCGATAAGCATATGTTCGATCAGCAGGCCTTGGCCGGATTAGCGGCCGGTCAGCTGAAACCGGAAGCCTTGACCCGAGCGGTGGCGAAGATCGCCCAACTGGCCCAGAAGCAGCGGCCGGCGTTCACGGGCGATCGGGCGCAGCTGCTCCAAGAGAATGCCCGGCTGGCCGAACACATCGAAGAACAGGCCGCCGTCTTGTTGAAAAACGACCACACTATTTTACCGTTGCAGCCCAGCGATCGAATTCTGGTGGTGGGCGAGATGGCTGACGCGACCCGCTATCAAGGGGCGGGATCATCCCATATCAACGCCGCGGAAACCGTGTCGATTCTTCAAGGCCTGGATGCCGCCCACGTTGCCTATACTTATCAAAACGGTGCGGATCAAGCGGCAACTCTGGCCGCTGCCCGCGCCGCCGACAAAGTCGTCTTCGTTGCCGGCTTGCCGGAAACCGCCGAGTCTGAGGGCTTCGATCGCCAAACCATGGCACTGCCCCAGGACCAGAACAACTTGATCTCCGCGATTGCCGCGGTCAATCCCCGGGTCGTCGTGCTGCTGGTCGCCGGGGCGCCGGTTGAACTGCCCTGGGCAGACCAGGTCCAAGGCCTGCTGAACTTATATCTCGGCGGCGAACGCGTCGGCACGGCCGCCCAGCACCTGCTCTACGGCACCGCGACGCCCAGCGGCAAATTGGCCGAAACCTACCCGCTGCATTACCGGGATGTTCCGTCCAGTGCGCTGTATAACCAGAACAACGGGTCGGTGGGTTACGCGGAGAGCGTCTATGTCGGCTACCGGTATTATGATAAAGCCCAAGTACCCGTCCGTTTCCCGTTCGGCTACGGGCTGAGCTATACCACCTTTGCCGTCACCAATGTCCACCTGGACCAAGCCAGCATTAGCCCTCAGGGGACCATCCACGTGACCGCCACTGTTAAGAACACCGGTGACCGGGCCGGTGCTGAAGTGGTCCAGGCCTATGTGGGCAATGACCCGGACGCCGCGTTGACGCCGCTTAAGACACTGCAAAGCTTCGCCAAAGTCGCGTTGACTCCAGGCGAGGAAAAGACGATCACGCTGGCATTGCCCGCCCAAGCTTTCAGCGAATGGGACGATGACCAGCAAGCCTACGTTTTACCGACTGGCACGAGAACCGTCATCGTCGCCACCAGTGCGGCGGCCGCCGATATCATTACGACGCTGCCCGTCACGCTCCAAGGTGCCGCTGCCAGTACCCGGCCGACCCAAGTGCCGGCATGGTACCGCCAGCCCCAGGGCTTGCCCAGCCTGACCGATTTCACAGCGCTGAGCGGCCTGACGGTCACCCCGGTACGCACGCCGCAGCCCGGCGAGTATACGCCGTACAATACTCCCCGGGAGATGAGCCGGACATCCTGGGCGGTGCGGCAAGTCACCGACGCCATCGAAAAGAAACTGGTCGGCACGACGCAGCCCACAAGTGTCGAGGACCGCTTTATGCAGACAATTCTCCTCGACACGCCCATCATTCGCCTGGCCCAGCAATCCAGCGGGTCCTTCCCGTTACCTCTGGTCAATCGGCTGGTCGCCTTGGCCAACCGCCACTACACCGGCCTGGTGACTGGGCATCGCTGGTGATTTGCCCAAAAAGACGCTTCGGCGCCTTTTTTTGGCCCGCCTATCTCCGCTATAATAGGGGTGATTATGGAATCATGAAGGGAGCAAACGTCATGGCAAAAGGAACAGGCATCATCGGCTTCGTGGTGATTGGTGCCCAGGCGGTCTTCATCCGCGCAGTCGATCGAAAGATGCACGTGGTGGAAAGTGCGCAGACCGATGTGGATATCGGGGAGGATATTTTCACCAACCAGCGGATCCAGCCAGCCACGGTCAATCGGGTCACCGAGGTGCTGAACCAGGCCAAGCTGCTGTTCGCCGGGGTCGGGGCCGAGGCGGTGCACGTCGTCGCCACCCATTCCGTCGCTGAAGCCGCCAACGCCGAATTTGTCCGTGAACAGCTCCAAGATCGGACCGGTCACGATATTATTTTTGTGAATCAGAGTCAGGAATCATTGTATCGAAATCTCGCGACGGACGCGTTTTTGCCGAATTTCAAGGAAATTATTAAAACGGCGGCGATTTTGGTCGATATTTCTTCCGGCAGTGTGGAATTGACCTTCTACCGCGACCGCCAGTTTATTTTCTCCCGCACGCTGAAACTCGGGCCGCTTCGGGTCTTTGAAGTGATGCGGGACGTCAAGCGGCATGTGCCGAATTACGATGAGGTCTTGCAGGACTACATCAACAGCCAGATCCGGGACTTCACCCGGATGCTGCCGGTGGACGGGGATTATCCGACCATGATCGTCATGGGCTCGGCGCTATCGATCATGGAACAGCTGGTGCCGGCGGGGAAGCGAAACACGCTGATGCAAGTGGCCGATTTCAACGACTTCTATGGTAAAGTGGTGCACAGCAGTGATCAGTATCTGCGGGCTCATTATCAACTGGCCGATTCGGACATGGCGCAGGTCCAACCGGTATTGTTATTAGTGCATCAAATGCAGGAGTTTTTCCATACCACTCAGTTGGACATTACCAATCTGAAATTAGTCGACGGGCTGGCGGTGATTTATGCGCTGCGCCAAAGCAATGCCAAACTGCTGATCAAGCCGGAAGAGCAGATCATCCGCTCCGCCCTGGCCTTATCTGATCGGTACCAGGTCGACACCGCCCACCGCAAGCAGGTCACAACCTTTGCCCTGCAATTGTTTGACCGGCTGCGCAAGCTCCACGGACTGGACAAGCGGGAGCGGTTATTGTTGGAAATTGCCGCGACGCTGAATGATATCGGCAGCTTTGTGGACGTCCACGAGCATTACCGCCACTCGGATTATCTCATTCAAGCCTCTGAGATCCTGGGCTTGTCCACCGAGGAACAGCAAATGGTCGGCACGATCACCCGCTTCCACAGCACCGATTCGCCGAGTATTGAGGAGCTGCAAGAGTCGCCGCTGCCCAATACCAAGCGCATGGTGGTCGCCAAACTCGCGGCGCTGCTGCGTCTGGCCGATGCCATGGATGTGTCGCGGCAGCAGAAAATCAGTAAGATCGCCGTGTCGGTGAAACCAACAACGGTCCAGATCACCGCCACCAGCACGGATGATATTGAATTGGAAAAATGGTCCTTTGCCAACCGGGCGGATTTCTTCGCCGAAGTGTACGGGATTACAGCAGAATTGAAAGGAAAAGGTCAATATGGACTTGGCAAAGCCTGAGTATTTCTTTAATCGTGAATTATCGTGGCTCGACTTCAATTCCCGAGTCTTGGAAGAGTCGCGGGATAAGGATAACCCTTTACTGGAGCGGGTGCGCTTCTTAGCCATCACCCAAAGCAATCTGGATGAGTTCTTCAATATCCGGGTGGCCTCCCTGCACAAGATGGTGCGGGTGGGGTACACTGGGACGGATGCTGCGGGCTTAACGCCCCAAGCGCAATTGGCCGGGATCAGCGAAAAGACCCATGCGATGGTGGAGAAACAGTACACCACTTTGAACCGGTCGCTGCTGCCGAAATTGGCCGAAGCCGATATTCACCTGCTGCACTTTGCAGACCTGCGTCCGGCCCAAGTTGACTTCGTGGATAACTATTTCCACCAAACCGTGATGCCGGTCCTGACCCCGTTAGCCGTGGACGTGTCCCGGCCGTTCCCCTTCATCGCCAATAACACGCTGAACATCGCGCTGCGCCTGGCCAAGAAGAACAGTAAGAAGGACAAATCCTTTGCGCTGATGCAGGTGCCGGATGTCTTTCCCCGGGTGGTCAAACTCCCCGGCGGCGACAATGTCTTCATTCTGCTGGAAGAAGTCATCAAGCATTATATGGAAGAACTCTTCGTCGGCTTCAGCATCAAGGCCATGGGTCTGTTCCGTCTGACCCGGGACATGGATCTGGACGTGGAAGAAGAGGATGCCTCCGATTTAATGAAAGAAATCGAGAAGCAGCTGAAGAAACGCGAGCGGGGCGGCGTGATGCGCATCGAGATCGATGCCGACATGGACGACCGGCTGGTGAAGCGGCTGACCAAGGAATTGAACCTGACTCCGGATAGTATTTATCCGGTCAATGGGCCGATCAACCTGAAGTTCCTCGGCCAATTGATCAAGGCCATCAGCGGGCACCGGGATCTGCTTTTCCCAAGCTTCACCCCTTACGAGCCGGCACCGTTGACTGAACACAGTATGTTCTCCCTGATCGCCCAGCATGATATTTTTGTTCACCACCCCTACGATTCCTTCGCGCCGGTGGTCAACTTCATTAAGCAGGCGGCCGAAGATCCCCAGACGCTGGCCATTAAGATGACCCTCTACCGGGTATCGTCCCATTCGCCGATCATTACCTATCTGAAGCAGGCGGCGCAAAACGGCAAGCAGGTCACCGTGCTGGTGGAACTCAAGGCCCGCTTCGATGAAGAGAACAACGTGCACTGGGCTAACGAGCTGGAACGGGCCGGGTGTCACGTGATCTATGGTCTGGTTGGCTTGAAGACCCACTGTAAGCTGACTTTGATCATTCGGCAGGAAGAAAACGGCATTCGCCGGTACATGCACATGGGTACCGGAAACTACAACGACGTGACCGCCCGGCTGTACACTGACATGGGCCTGTTCACGGCCGACGTGGACATGGGGCTGGACGCGTCAAATATCTTCAACATGTTGTCCGGTTTCTCTGAGCCGCCATATTTCCACAAGCTGGTGATTGCCCCCATTGGTATCCGCAAGTTCTTGCACGAGCAGATCGATGACGAAATCGCCAATGCCCGGGCAGGGAAGAAAGCCTTCATTCAAATGAAGATGAATTCTTTGTCTGATACAGATATGATCGAGAAGCTGTACGAAGCCAGCGCCGCGGGGGTCGAGATTCATCTGCTGGTCCGCGGCATTTGCAACCTGCGGCCCGGCATCCCGGGAATCAGCGACAATATCACGGTGCATTCCATCGTTGGCCGCTTCCTGGAGCACAGCCGGATCTACTATTTCTACGCCGATGGAGAAGAGCATGTCTTCCTGTCGAGCGCCGACTTGATGAACCGCAATCTGTCCCGCCGGGTCGAACTGCTCTTCCCGCTGCTGGTGGACGCGGTGCGTCAGCAAGCCATCAACATTTATAACATTCTATGGGACGACACGGTGAAGACCCGGGTCCTGCACAACGACGGCACGTGGACCCACGTGGACGGCCGCGGCCTGCCCCGGCTCAACGCCCAGGAATACCTGCTGGCCCACGCGCAATCCATTGCCGATACGCTTTGGCCAGAACTCGAAACCGAGAAGAAACGGGTGGACGATGAGTCGCCTCGCCAGTTCATTCCATTGATGAGTGATCCAAGCAAGGATGACGATTCAGGAAAGAAGGATTAGATGGAAAATCTAGCTGTGATTGACCTGGGCTCCAACTCGGTGCGCATGACGATCACTGAGATTCAAGATGATCGGACGACCAAAGTGGTGGCCGAGGAGAAAGAAATGGTCCGCCTGTCCGAAGGGATGGGCCCAGAAAAGATTCTCCAAGAAGAAGCCATGGCCCGCACGATTGAAGCAGTGAAAAAGTTTGCGGCCACTTTCCGCAAGCTGCCCAATGTGCACCTCAAGGCGATGGCGACGGCGGCGACCCGCCAAGCCAAGAACCAGTCCGACTTTTTGACTCGGCTGACGAAGGAAACCGGCGTCACCGTGAAAGTGATCAGCGGTGAGCAGGAGGCCTACTACGACTACTTGGGCGTCACTAATACTTTGCCGGTGGTCAATGCCGTCATCATGGACACTGGCGGGGCGAGTATCGAATTGATCTTCATGATTCAACGCCATGTCCAGAATCTGATCAGTATTCCCATGGGTTCGGTGAGTCTGACAGAAAGTTATCTGGACCCGGAGCACATCACCGCCCCGGCACTGTTCAAGATGACCACCGCCATGGACCGGCTGTACAATGAGATCTGGTGGCTGGACAAGGCAAAGAACCTGCCGATTATTGCCCTGGGCGGTTCCAACCGAACATTGGCCAAGATCGAACGGCGGGCAGACAAGACGCCGCATTTTGAAAAGATCCACGGTTTCCGGATGAGTACCGATCAAGTGAATCGCGTGTTCAGCAACGTCATCGGAGCCGATTTGGAAGAGCGGAAAGAAATCCCCGGATTGAGCAAAGACCGGGCCGATATCATCGTCGGCGGCATGGTGCCCATCGTCAATCTCATGCGGTTCTTAGATTCCGACCGCATCACCTTTTCCCAGAGCGGTCTGCGGGAAGGCGTGCTGTACGAGCGGTTGCAGGAATTGCAGTTGTAATGCCAAAAATGCACCCGCCCGAATCGGCTGGGTACATCTTTTGTATCCATGGTTAGTGGGCTGCTGACGATGCGGGCTTACGCGCAGTGAAGAAATTTTCGAAATCTGTCGTCAGCAAGCGCATATCACCGGCAGATGGCGCCAGTGCCTGATCCACATCGATGAAGTCGCCAGCGTCATTCAACATACTGTCATTCGTGATCAATTCCGGATTCACCGCCAGCGGGATCATGTGCAGCCCGCTGGTCACGAAGCGCATCGCCAATTGGGCCTGCATGCCGCCGTGGCTGCCGTAAACAATGGTTGCCACCGGTTTGTGGGCCCATTCGGTGTACAGATAATCCAGCGCGTTTTTGAGTACAGCGGGGTAGCCCCAATTGTATTGAGGGAAGAGCAAAACGAACCCGGCGTACTGTTGAATGGTGGCACTCCAGGCTTGGGTGTGCGCCTGGGTATAGTGACCATGGGCCGGAATATCGGGTTCGTCCAGAAAGGGCAATCCCACTTTTTCCAGATCGATGAGTTCCGTTTCGAACGCTGGGCTGGTAAGATGGTTTTGTGTCCATTCAGCGATGGTGCCGCCGATTCGGCGGGGCCGGTTGGTACCGAGAATCAAACCAATTTTGGGTATGGTAATTTCTGGCACAAGAAATTCCTTCTTTCTTAATAGGTGCAATTTGCACCTATTAAGGTAACGCTGATTGGCCAATAATGCAAGCGAAAGGGGCGTTGACTCATGTCTTTTCCGATGTCGGCGCATTTGCGCAGTTTTCATCTCCACGTTTTAAACCAGACGAACCAATTTGGTTTAGAAGTCGAGGATATGTCAGATGATGAGTTGAGACATTTCAAACCAGATAAGATCGTCAGAATCAACGGGCAGGAGGTTTGGCTCTTTCCGCAAAGCGACTACCCCAAGATCAGTGACTGGTTTACCACCAAAACAAAAGCCCAAGCTAAGACGGTTTCCGACGTGGGCTTCTTTCCCGTCCTCTTAGCCCAGGCCATCCATCTGCCTTGGCCGTGGGCGCCGGAAACGCCGATGATGATCACCATGGATAATTACCCAGAATTAGCCAGTGTCCTGTTGGCGGCGCATATTCGCCTAGATGATCACTACCGGCTGGTCCTGCCGTCGGCCCAGTACAGCCAATTGGCGACGCTCATCGCGGCCATCGATCAGATTGACGAGGCTAAGGAAAAACTGACGAATCCTGACCGTATTAAGTCGCCCATGCCGTTCAAGCTGCCCGAGCTGACTAAAATTGCCCAGGTAATGGACGGCTTACCACGGATGCTTTGGTATGTCGCCACGGCCGCGGTTGATGCCCACGGTGGGCAGGCCTTTGAAGAGACGTTCCCTGGACCCCTGACGATCCACAGCGACGGGACGCAGGACGGTGTGACGATTGAGTTCTGATTATCCGTGCGGTTTGCACGGATATGGGTATAATAGGATTTATGGAAAATGAAATTTTTACTGCACTATTGCAGATCGTCACGTTCTTCAATCAACCCGCCAATGATGAACATATCCTGGCGGCCGCCAATGCCCCCCGGGACCCGAATTTATTGCCAATTATCGTCCGCGTCGGCCTGCAGCCCCACGTCCGGGTGGGGGAGCTTGCCAGCCAGCTTGGTAAGACCCACTCCTCCACCAGCCGTCAGCTGACCAAGTTCGAAAAGCAAGGCCTGATTCAAACCGAGGCAGCTGCAGATGACCGTCGCGCCCGCACGGTCATCCTCACTGCTACCGGGCAATCCCTCTACGACCGCATCACTGCCGTCCGGGCCGCCAAGATCCATGCGGTTCTGGTCAACGTACCCAGCAATCAGCAAACGGTCATGCTGCGGAGCCTGCAACAGATCGCGGAGTTGCTGGCGCGGGTAAATTAAAAGCACGGCACCGGATTTTTCCCGGCGCCGTGCTTTATTTTTACGGTTCATGTTTAGCCTTTCGCGTTACCCACACTATAAGTCAGCTGGATGAACTGACCAAGCTGCCGGCCGTTTTGCAATTTCAGCGCCACATCCGGCAAATCGTGGCTGACCAGGGAGATGCCATCGCCCAACAAGACCGGAGCAATGGTTACAATAATTTCGTCAATCAACCCGGCTTGGAGCAGGGTGGTGAAAATGTCAGCCCCGCCAACCAGCCAGATGTCGTCGCCCTTTTCGGCTTTCAACGACTCAACGAACTGCACCACGTTCCCGGCCACAACGGTGGTGGGATCATCGGTATCGTGCAGCGACGTGGAGAAGACGTAGCCTTTTTTATCTGAGTAAGGATAGCTGCCGGCCAGCTTCAATGCCCGCTGGTAGGTCTTGCGGCCCATGATCACGGTATCGATTGAACCGTAGAAGCGCTGATAGGCGCTTTCGGCTTCCGTGGAATCTAGTTTCGTGAGCCATTCCGTGCTGCCGTTGCGTTCCGCAATGAAGCCGTCCAAACTCTGGGCGATCTGTAGAATGACGCGTCGTTTTGGTACCTTATCTTGTTCCTTTGTCATTGTCATCCATCCCTTCTAAACTACAATTCAATTGTAGCACGAAAGCGCTTCACTGTGTTACGACCGGGCAGGAATTTCGACCTGGGCCGTGGCCAAAACACGATTGCGCAGCGCCCGGCGGAAATCGTTATACCAGAAACCTTGTTTCAGCGGCAGAGCGGAATCCAGCGCATACAACGTCAAGGTGTAGTCGTGGGTCTTATCCGGCGGCTGCGGACCGACGTAGTGCTGATTGATCAGCGGATCCTGATTATGCACCATCGCGCCGGCATTGGCGTTGCGGCCTTGAATGAAATCCAGGGCGCCGCTTTGGCTGGCGTTTTCCGGAATCTGCATCACATCCGCCGGCAGATTCGCCGCGACCCAGTGGATCCAGATGAACCCGCCCACCGGGACTGCGTCGTAGTCCAGCAGGGACCACGCAAAGTATTGCGTATCCACCGGGGCATCTTTAATGTCAAAGGGGAATGAAACAATTGGAAAACCGTCCCGAGTATTCTCTTGCGGGGCGTATTTTGCGTACTTGTCCGGCATTTCCGCACCAGACCAAGGCAATGTAATTTCCATTGAAGCAACAACTCCTTTCCCCTCCAGTATACCATTCCCACTATTCCCCGGCCGGTCCGTGGTAAGATATATGTAGAACGCTTTTATCCTAGAAATGAGGTATTGTCAGCATGAATACAGACCCTGAATTAAGCCAACCGGTCCAAGAACTCCTGAAGAACATTCGCGAGCACTTCCCGGCCCAAATCACCATCCAAGTGGACGATCAGGCCAGCGGCCGGATCAGCCATGATGCCGCCCAGCAAGAAATGCAAAAGGACGGTTCGATGATCCTCCACGTATACGATCAAACTGATTTGAATTACACCATATCCCATGAATTGCTGCACCTGGAAATGTACCTGAAGGGCTTCCCGGCCATGGGCCTGCCGGTCACCACCAGCGATCCCCATTTGGATGACCAAATCGCGGCCACCGGCGTGGCGATTTATAACAGTGCCAGCCACCTGATCATCGGCGCGGAACAGCGCCGTAACGGGATCATCACCAAAGAGACCGAACAAGCCTTCATCCGCGGTATCAGTGACGTGGTGCCGGCTGAAGAGCCGAACGCCAATCAAGGGGATGATCCGCGTTTCTTCTATCGGGTCCTGACCCTGCTCGACGGCCTGGCCTTCTTTGCTGACCACGAAGACAGTCTCCCGGCCGAATGGCTGCAGATGTACCCCGAAGCGTTCAAGTATGCTCAGCGGCTGTACGCGACGATGACCGCCAAGGTGATTGATTCGCCATTTGCCCTGCGCCGGGCGATCGTCAAGACCTTCCGGGACTTCGACGCGATGTTGGATGAACTGGGCTACATGCCGATGCCCCACGACCAATTCGTGGCCCTGTCGCCGGTCCTGAGCGAACGCCAGACCAAGCTGGAATTCCGTCAAGTCTTCGACATTCTGCACACCGATTATCTGAATCGGGAGACAAAAGAAAAGGCCTTCCTCGCGATCGGTAAAAGTGATCGCCAGATGGCCTTTGCCCTGCCTTTGAAAGAACTGAGCCAGGATGCTGCGTTGAAGATCTATGATCAAAAAGCCGCCGACATCCTGAAACAATTCCAAATCGGCTATGCGCTGCGTAATTAACGGCCGCCGAAGTTGCCGATAAAGACATTGGGCAGTGTCCGGTACAATAACACTCCCATGTGGTACGCCACAACAATGAAAAATAAGAGCACAAGGATCATAAAGAGGTAAGAAAGCGTGTAGGTTACTTTCTGTGACATGGGCTGACGCTCCTTTCCGGCGCGGCTGTATAGTTCCCTTGCGGAGCCAGACCAACGTGCGCTGTTCTTATTTCAATTATAACGCTTAGAGAAAGGAAAATGACAATGTTTGACCTACAAAAAGCCATTGATGCCGCTCATAATATTACATTCATGACCGGGGCCGGGGTGTCCACCCATTCAGGGATCCCCGACTATCGGTCCAAGGGCGGTCTGTATGCCAACAGCGCCGATCCAGAGTACCTGCTCAGTGCTGAAAATCTGCGGGATCACCCCGAGAGTTTCTATGACTTCGTCAAGAATCGGATGTATTATCCGGATGCCAAGCCCAATGTCATCCATGAGAAAATGGCCGAGATTTCTAATAAAAAGGGTACGATCGTGACCCAGAACGTGGACAATCTGGATATCAAGGCTGGGGCCAAGCACGTGGTGCAATTCCACGGGACGCTGTACAAGGTCCATTGTCAAAAATGCGGCAAGCAGGTGCCCTGGCAGGATTACTTAAAGGATATGCATCATCAAACCGATGATGGTATTCTCCGGCCGGATATTGTGCTGTACGGGGAGGGCATCAACCAGCAAACCTTGATCAACGCCGTCCAAGCCGTGCAATCCGCCGATTTGATCGTTGTTGTCGGCACGAGCTTCCGAGTTTATCCCTTCGCCGGTTTGATTCAATATGCTCGCCCGGATGCTGTTTTGGTGGCCGTGAACAAGGAAAATATTGCGGCCGGCGATGATATTCATATGATTCAAGCCGATGCCCTGTCTGTTTTTGAAAAATTACATGCCTAAGAAAGGGTCCGCTGGATGACTAAAGAAGAGGAAATGCAACAGCAGCTTAGTGCATTGCGTGAGCAGATCAACGCGTTGGACGCACAGATCGTACCGCTGCTGGAAAAACGGCTGGCAGTGGCCGAGCAGATCGCGCAGGTCAAACACGCCGCGCAGCTATCGCTGACAAATCGAGGCCGGGAACAGATTATTTTAGACAAGCTGAGCAAATCCGTCACGGACCCGGTTCACGCCCGGTATTTGCGAGAACTGTATCAGGATATTTTTCTGATTTCGAAGCAGTACCAAGCCCAAGTAATCAAGGGTTTGCAGGATCAAGACCAATAATCAGGGCGATTGGCGCCGTCTCATTCCAGTTGAGGCGGCGTTTTTTTAATGGGCGCAATCTGCTGCCGCCAGCGCTTGGCCGTGGCGCCGGCATTGATCATGGTGAGGAAGCCTAGCAATTGCTGCACTTCGCCCCCGGCTTGCTGGTCCCCGGTCTGTTGCCGAATATAGCAGTCAACAAAACGATAATGGGCGGCAGCCACCAGATCAGGAATGACCGGCGGCTGGTATTCCGCCAAAGTCAAACGGGCCCCAGTGAGGTCCCCCAGCCGCGCCCGCTGCAGCGCAATATCTACCAGCAGATCATCGGCCCTGGCAATTTTTTCTGCCGGCAGATTAGCCAGCTTGCGCTGGTACATCACCTGGGTCGTCATGGCGTCCAAAACCGCCACCGGCACTCGCGTCACCAGCAGGGCAGCCAGAATGAATGCCGCGTTGTTCCAATAATCGATCTGGACCAGATAATCCAGTGCAGCGGTGACCAGTGACTGGGCTACAACGATCAGATTGGGGGCTTCTTGGCCCAGGGTTAATTCAACGATGTAATATTCGGTTCGGTACCGTTGCAGCTGGGGATCCAGTTCGCGCAGAGCGGCGCGCAGGGTCATTAATTGACAGATATTGTGATTTTCTACCGCTTCGTGATAATGCTGGATAAATAGTGTCTGCTGCGGTCCGTGAGTCGGCCGAAATTCTGCCCAGTCAATGTGCAGCCGGGTGATGATGCTGATGAAGACTTCGGCCGACAATTGTGATTTGCCATTTTCAAACTTCGATAATGCCGAGGGTGAACAATCCGTCCCAGCGGCCTGAACTAACGTAATATGGCGTTCACGCCGCAACTTTTTAAAACGCTGGCCCAATTGCATCACGCCACCGCCTCCTCAACTGTCAGAAACAACCGCCACCCCTCGTGAATAAGCTGAGTGAAAAAAGGGTCGCCGATCAAGCGCAGACCGCTGAGCAGATGATCAATACCCGCTTGGGCCTGATGCCGTTGTCCCGCATGATATTGCAGGCATAATTCATAGAACGTTTGGTAAAGATGCGTTTGCGGATCGGTGGCTGGAATACGCAGCCAATTGGCCAAACCCATGATCTGCTTGGCACTGGCAAAGTCGCCCCGGGCCACCGCAGTGGCCACGCTGTTGCTGATGATGAGCCAAATATACTGTTCCGCCCAGGTGTCCACGTACGAATACTCTGGATTCAGCAGGATTCGCTGAATGAACCCGATCGTCGCTGATAAGGGCAGAACACGGACCATGGTGGCCAGTAAATTGAGTTCATACAGGCCAAACCGGGTGATGCCTTGGAGATAAGGTTGCACATCGGCAATAATTTCCTGGGGCGTTAGGGGATAGCACAGGTTGAACGTGACCACCAAATCGGCAATGTTCAGCCGATGATGGATCAGGCCGGTCGCGGCGTACGCTTTCTTTTCTTCATTTAATAACCGCCTGATGGTTGCCGCGTCGGGGCGCGTCGCGGTTAGTGTGGCCGCGTAAATGATCCGTTGATAATAACTAATATCAGCCGGCGGCAAATAAGCGTGCTGCAATGAATTGAACGTACTCGGTAAAAGATTCAGCAATTGAAAAAAACTGTTCGCCGACAAGCGCGCCCGGCCGGTTTCAAAGCGTGATAGGGCCGATGTCGAAGCAATACGTTCCGACGCATCGGCCAACGATAAATGAGCGGCCCGCCGCTGACTCTGGTAAAACACATTTAATGGTTGCCGCTTCTCCCACATCATCCGACTCATACTTTCCTCCCCAGGCAAGAATAGTCACTATGGCTATTATATATCGGAAGAAGTTAAAACAAAACATATTAGGGTTTGCAGACTAGACATAAAGAATCTATAAAAAATCTCGATAATTATTCATTGCATAACATTAATTAATATCATTAATATCGGCCGTATTTTGAACTTATGCAAGTTACAGTTTTTTCAACGTGTTCATGATATAAATGAGTCAGGCGTCTGGAGACGGTTTCCCTGGATGCTTGTATTTGCACATCGCCTAGGGAGACTGTTCTACCGCGATGAAAGACATGAATCGGAGGGAATAATACATGAAGAAGAATCGTATTCGTATTAAGTATGTTGGGGCGGTTGCTGCGGCGTTATTAGCTGCAGCACCGATTGCTGCGACAGCTGTAACGGCGGTGTCTGGACCGGCGTTTGCGGCGACTGCAGATGCAACACCGAGTCGTGACGAACTTGCTGACGCGGTTAATACTGCTCAGGATAAAGTTGATAAAAATGCCGCTGGGTTAAAGGCTGCGCAGGATGCTCAGACAAAAGCACATCAAGATGCAGAAACAGCTCGCAGTCAGACGGCTGAAATCAATAAAGCAATTGAAGACGCAAAAGCACTCGTTCAATCTGCTCCTGCAGAAATTCAAGCAGCTCAAAAAACACTGACAACTGCCACAGAAGACAAGAATAATGCCCAAGCTATTGTGGATCAAAAACAGGGCATCAAAGACAGTGCCGATAATGCACTGCGTGACGCAAAATCGGCTACCGCTCAGGCACAACAGAAGGTTGATACACAGAACGCGAAGATTGCTGAACTTGAAAACCAAATTGCGGATCCGGCAACTGATCCAGGCCAAATCACTTCATTGCAGACTCAACTCAGCTACGCTAAGCAAGATTTGACTTCTCTTCAGTCAAATCTGCAGGAAGCACAAAGTGATCAAGAAGCGCAACAAGGCGTTGCCGATCGTGCTGCGGCGACGTTAGCGCAAGAAACGGCCAATCAAAAGCCGACGATTGATCAAGCAACGGCAGATATTGCCACGGCGCAGGAAACAATTGACACTCTAGGATCAAAGCTTGATAGTGCCCAACAATTTTTGGAAACTGCGCCTGCTCAGCTTGAAAAATTGGAGCAAGCAGTGGCAGATGCGCAAAAAGCGTATCAACAAGCGTCAGGTGACATCACCAATTACACTAATTGGCTTAAATCTGCACAGAAGCAACTGGACAAAGCCAAAGCAGATCTGGATGCATTTGATACTAATCAAGGCTCAGCAGACGGCTTAAAAGATGCCCAGGACAATAAACCGATGGCAGATTTAAGCACTAAGACTGATTCCTATCAGAGTGCTTACAAAGATGCTTATTACGCTTATCAAAAAACAAATGGCACTTATGATCAGGGACGTGCAGCTGGTATAGCTGATGCTCTCGCCGATAAGAAGGAACTTGCAGGTGACGATTTCGGTTCCAAGAGCAATGCTTATCGGTTAGGCTATCACGCTGGTTTCTCTGAAACTCGTGGTGATATTAACAATGATCACGATGCACGGGTTGCCTTACAGAATGCCATCAATATGGGTAAAGCCTTAGTTTCCACACAGGGTTCAGACTATACGGATGCAAGCATTAACCAGTTCAAACAGGCACTTGACACAGCTTATGCCCTGTTGAACAATCCCAAGGCATCACTTGAAGATCTCAACCAGGCAGTGAAGGATTTGGATACCGTTGCCAAGGCGCTGGTTCTTAAACCTACTCAGCCCGTAACGCCTCCGACAACCCCGACGACACCGAACACTTATCCGGATCCCGTCTTCTCCTTCAGCGACAACTTCGTTAAGGACCCGACGATCACTACTGGTCAATCCTTCGACCAAAATGCCGGGATCAGTGCTTGGACTGACAGCAGCAAGAGTACTGCCATTCCGTCCAGCAACTGGCAAGTTTCCAGCTCTGTTGATACCAACAAGCCGGGCACTTACACGGTGACTTACACCATCACCAACAATTACGGCAAGACCGCTACTTTGACGCGGACAATTACGGTCAGCGCGCTGACTGAATCCAAGACTTCTGGCGTGATCGAAGTCACTAACGGTTCTGGTGCTGTGCTGTACACTGACAATGCTACTAGCAATGGTGCTGGCCGTACTTTGGCTAAGGGCTCCAGCTGGAAGATCTACGGTGTCGTTAAGGACGCTAAGGGTAATATCGTGGCTTACAACTTAGGCGGTAAGCAATACGTGAAGGCTTCCGACGTGGCTGTTTCTGCAGCAACGACCGAGAAGGGCACGTTCACTGTTCGCTACGCAGCTAATCCCAAGTGGGCTATCGCCGTTTATAACTCTGGCCTCAAGGTCCAAAAGCTGATCTCTGCTGGCTCTCGTTGGCAGACATTCGGCACCAAGACGTTGAGTGATGGCAAGTCCTACTTCAACCTTGGCGGCAACCAATGGGTACGTACTGATTACGGTACTTGGAGCGCTAAGTAATCAGTCTGTTCTAAGGCTTTTCATCTGATATAAACTGCAAAGAGGATTCGTTACCGACGCGAATCCTCTTTGTTTATACCGAAATATTCTGTGGGGATTTATGTAAAGTGGGGAGTGATTAGATGGATACTTCAGATATCACCATTGGCGAAGCTTTTCACCGGTGGCGAATTTCACATAACATGACGTTAGACGCGGTGGCGGAGGGGATCACAACGCCGTCGACGGTGAGCCGGTTTGAACGCGGGGAGACCCAGATCGGCTTGTCCGTGTTTTTTGAGTTATTAGCTCGGTTGCGGGACGATCCGGAGATGTTCCAGGTGTACTTTGCGGGGCAAAACCCGCATGCATTTTACCAACGGGTCACCCGGGCCGCCACGTTACTGACGACGGATCCGCAGCAGGGGACGGCGGCTTTGCTGCAGTTGTACGCCGATGAGGGTAAAGCCTATGCCGACAGTCATCTGATCTTTCATCAATTAAACCAGTACAATTTGGTGACTGTGTTTGGCTTGACGGGGGAGGCGTACCCGACGCAAACCACCATGATCAAGGAATTGATCGCCTATTTTGGGCGTCTGCAACATTTCACGCTGTATGACTTGGACACGCTGGCTTCCGTGATGCGCATCATGGATGACGACACGATCATGCAACTGCTGTTTGCCATTCTGGCGGATGGCAATATGGGCGATGTGGGCACGCCGCGGACCACTCAGAGAGTTTGGCTGATCCTGAACAACGCGATTGCCATGGCGATGCGCCATCAAAATTTTGATCACGCCAAGCGGCTGTTAGCCTTGGCGGAACACCGGAAGATGATCCCGGAGGACATCGATGATCATCTTTATCTGCGCTTTCATCAAGTGAAGATGGCCTACCATGAGGGGCAACAAGTGGCGGCCGAGCAGGCGGTACAGTCAATCCTGACCGGGTTGCAAATCATGGGAAACGACTTCTTTTATCACTTTATCAAAGACGGTTGGCAGCGGTTTGTTAGTGCCGAGTCAACCGCGGCAAGGGGTGAGCGGTAATGGCAGAAACAGACATGGCTGAGTTAGGCCGGCAGTTCAAACAATTGCGGCGGGAACGGCGGATTACTTTGAAAGAGGCGGCCGGGGCGATTTGTTCCGAGGCGACGCTGTCCCGGTTCGAGAACGGCCACTCCCAATTGCCGGCGGATATTTTCATTGCCCTCGTCGAACGGCTGCATTTCGATTGGCGCTTCTTCACAGTACCGGACGGTGCCGGCAATAATGACGAGTTTGTTTATCACTTGGGGGCTGTGATCGATCGGCAGAGTTATCTGATGCTGACAGCGTTTGTCCGGGCGACTGAGCAGAATATCCAAGATCGGCCGGCGAAGAATCGGGCGGAAGCGTTCGTTGCGCACTTGCAGCTGTACTGTCTGTATCCGGATCGGACCGTTTTGAATCAAACAGTGCTGCAGGCAAGTATTGATTATCTGTTTCGCATGGCGCACTGGAACGTCATTGAGTACCTGTTGGCGCAGCTGACCGTGCGGGTTTGCGGCCGGCCGGGGGCAGAGCGGTTATCAGTGATCCGCTCCATCGTAGACCATATCTTTGTCGAAGCCGACAACCCGAACAATTCACAGCAATTGGTGGAACAACTGCAGTTGGTTTTGGCGGAGGCGGCGGTTGTTTACCGCAGAGTGGGGCGCTACGACGATGCCCGCCGTGTATTGACGATGGTCAAAAACGTCACTGTCCCCAGTCTGTATCTGGATGCGGTCATGAATGCGTTGAAATTTTCGGTTGAGGCCTCTGCTGGCGATGCGTCGGCCAAGGAAAAAGTGACCGGTATCGTCAACTTTTTGCTGACCATACAAGCGGGGGCCGTGGCGGATAAGCTGGCGTATTGGTATGGCGTCCAGGATCTGCTCCCCAATTGGCCGCCAGCACCCAGTGACTGACGGTGTATAATGAGTCGCCATTTTGGCCCAATGCTTGCACTTGTGCAAATCGGGTCACTTTTACTATCAACATGCTATAAATAAAGAAGGGTCTGGGATAAGTGCCTAGGGACCCATATTTGGCATCGCCAGCGAACAATGGCGCGTGTACCAATCGGGAGGAATCATCCATGAGGAAGAATCGAATGCATATTCAGTATGTTGGGGCGGTTGCGGCAGCTTTGTTGGCGGCAGCACCGCTTGCGGCAACGGCGGTAACGGCAATCACTGGACCGGCAGTGGTCCAGGCCGACGCGGTCACCAGCCCAGATTATCAACGGGGTCAAGCAGCTGGGGCCGCCGATGCGGCGGCGTGGGAGAAGCCGGCATCGCCCAGTACCGCGCAGGATTTCTATAACGGGTATGAGCAAGCCTACGAGCAGTTTTTTAATGGCTTTGCGGAGCTGATTAATGACCAAACGCCCGGACATCGGCCCCAGGTATCGACTGATCCGTACTTTTTAAAGGGGTACGAACAGGCCGAAAAATATGTGCCGCAAATGAACGCGAGGATTACCGGCTTTAAAAATCAGTTGGCACAAGGGACACCGACCGGCTGGACGCGCCAGTCCGACGATGCCGTCAGAGATGCGATTCGGGATGCCGAGTCCAGTCTGAATACGATCCGCGGCGGCTTCAACGGTGATGCCGCCACCAGTGGGCTGGTCGACTTCAATGCGGCGTATCAAAAGGTCGCCGCGGCAGTATTGACGCCCCGGGCGGCCGCCTATAACCCAAATAATGCCCAGGACAAGCAGGCCGAGATTGCGGCCGGCACCCAGGCGGGGCGGGCCGATAGTGGTTGGCGAGACCATGCGGACAACGGGAAAGAAACCGCCGACTATCAAGCCGCCTATGATGCCGCATTCTATGGGACAACGGGCAAAACGGCCGGTGAACAGGCCGCGATTGCCTTCCAGCCGCTGCCGGGATCGTTTCCAAACAAGACCGCTACATACATCACATCGTTTACCAATGCTTATCGGGATGCGGCACAAGGCGTGCATGACGGCACTGTCGCCTATTTGATGCAGCAACCGGCTGATTCCCACCAAGGCGACGACACGTCGTATACCGCCGGGTTTATGGCGGCCTATTACGGAGTCAGCTCGGATCAAGCGAGCACAACGGCCGGAACTGCGGCCGGGTTGAAGGCAGCCCAGAACAATCAGCCGAAAGCAATGACGATTGGCGGCCAGAATCCCCAGACGGTCTACAATTTTGCATATAGTGCCGCCTATGACGATTACAAGGCCGGCTTCACGCTGGGCGCGGCGGACACCAATGGTGATGTGGCCGAGAGAACGACAAATCAGGCCATCATCCCCGCCAATACGTTCAAGGGGCCAGATTTTATTCTTGGCTATCATGCCGGATATCAGCAAACCACTGATGCCGCGCAAGCCGCTTTGCGTCAGGTCGTGGCAGATGCCAATACGGCCATTAATTCCGACAAGTACCAGGATGACACGACTCTTGAATCCGTGAAGACGGACATCACCGACGCCATTAACTTTTTCCAAGGTGCGCATGCCGGGTCCATTAATCGGTTTGTCACGAGTATCAGAAACCGGCTCAATCAGCTGACGCTCAAGAATGGATCAGCAACGACGACGCCCGCGCCAGAGTTCGGTTTTACCAGCCAATTTACTAAGAATCCCACCATTACGGTTGGGACCGCCTTTGATCCGACAGCCGGTATCAGTGCGTGGACGGACAGTTCCCACGGGAAGGCCATTCCTGCCAGTGACTGGCGGGTCGCCGGCAGTGTGGACACCGGCAAGGCTGGCACCTACACCTTGACCTATACGATTACCAATGCCCAAGGCCAGACCGCGACATTGACCCGGACCGTGACCGTTCAGGCGGCGGGCGCGCTGACCGAGGCCGGCACAGCTGGCGTCGTTTACGTGACGAATGCGTCTGGGGCAGCGATGTACTCCGATAATGCCACCAGCAACGCCCTGGGCCGCACATTAGCCAATGGGACGGCTTGGAAGTCTTTTGGCGTGGTGAAGGACGCGACCGGCACTATCGTGGCCTACAACTTAGGTGGCAAGCAGTATGTCAAGGCCGCCGATGTGACCACGACGCCAGTGGCCACGCAAAAGGGCGTCTTCACGGTGCGCTATCCGGCCCATACCCAATGGGCGATTGCCGTATATAATAGCAGTCTTCAAGTGCGGAAGCTGATCAAAGCGAGGTCCGCTTGGCAGACCTTTGGCACCAAGACCCTGAGTGACGGCCGGACTTACTTCAACCTGGGCGGCAACCAATGGGTCCGGACTGACTACGGCTACTGGCACGCGCAGTAACTGGTAGTCGGCACACTTCAATGTTCTAACGACTAGACGCGAGGCTGATCCGCAATTATGGCGGGTCCGCCTTGCGTTTTCTTTTCGCCAAGCAAGCTGCACACAATTTTTGGCCGTTTTTTGCCCGATTTTTTTAGCATCCGTAAGATAGTCCACTCTTTTTACCCGTTTCATACAATGGGCTCACATGGTAATTGGGGATTCGGTATCGGTATGGGGAGATAAGAGAATGGGAATTAATGGGGGAAAGCCGCTTCTGGCGCAGCAATTCAATCGTTGGCGGCACATGAATCATTTACCGCTGGCGGATGCCGCCCGAGGCGTGACGAGTGCCGCGACGCTCAGCCGGTTCGAGTCGGGGCAGAGTATGATTTCATCGGATGTTTTGGGGCGGCTCTTGGTGCGGCTGCCGGTCGCGCCAATCACTCTGGCGGCGGATTATGCGGCCGTGATGGGGCCGGCAGATTTGTTTCAACAGGTGATTACCGTGTTCGCTCAGGGGGAGTCCACGGCGGCGCAAACGGCCCAAATTGATGAATATTGGGCGCAGTATCGGGCGACACAAGTGATGCTGTACCGCCTGCAGGCCACGGCCTTGGCTGTCATCTATCAGCACCCGCTGACTGACCAAACGGCGGGGGCGCTGGCGCTGCAGTATCTGCATACCGTGCGTCATTACAGTACCGCTGACTTGCAGGCCACCGCGCTGCTGATGCCGCTACTGGCAGCGCCAGAGCGGGATTTAGTGCTCGAACGGATTCTGGTCAACGGCGACTTGGCGGATGATGCGCTGGCGAACTTGGCTGCTTTGATTACTTGTGCTGGCGTGGTGACCGCCCTGCATGACGAGTGCGGGGAGCAGGCCGCCCATTGGCAGCGGCTGGCGGAGCGGTTGCTGAGTGGGACGGCACCGCTTAATGCGTGTTGCTGTGTTCAGACTAGCGGTCTGCTGATGCAGTATCACCAAGGACACAGAGCCGCGGCGCAAACCGGTTATCATGCGCTACAGCGGCTATTGGTCCGGGCCGACGCACGCGGGTTGGGCTGCTTGCTGGCGCTGGCCTGGCACTATGGCCGCGGGGAAGAGAAGGGGCGTGACGAACAATGATGGTCGGTGAGTTGTTCAAACAGCGGCGACAAGAACGCCATATTACCATTCGAGAAGCCTGTGCGGGGATTTGTTCGCCGTCCACGTTATCCCGGTTTGAGAATGGGCACTCCAGCATGGCGGCAGTGGATTGGGTGGCGTTATTGCACCGTTTGCAACTGGATTGGCAGGACTTTTTACCGCCAGCAACGGGGCCGGGCATAGCGCCGAATGCGTTTATTTCTGCATTCCGTCATGCCCAGCAAGTGAAAAGTGCGACGGCCTTCGCTCAATTAGGCCAACAAGTGGCTCGTAATCCAGACTGGCAGCCGCGCAGCCAGCAGGCGGCTCAATGGATCGTGCAGCTGACGATCATGCATCAATTCCCAGCGTGGCTGGCTAAAGATGCGCGTTTAATTGATGCGTGTTTCAACTATCTGCTGGATACCCAATTGCATGGCCAAATTGACGATATTCTCGCGGCCGCATTAGTCCGCTTGGCCACGCCGGCGCAGGTGGACACCGTCGCCCACACGGTGTTGAAACATCCCACGACCTCCGCGCCGCACTGGCCGCAGACTGACCTGCTGACGGCATTAGCGTTGGTGTATCTGGAACAAGAGAAACCAGAACACGCAGAACAAGTATTGGCCGTAATGCCCGCGCCGCTTCTTGGTGACGCCGGCAGCGGCATCACCCGGCACATTTTGCTGGCCATCGCCCGTGGCCAGCAAGGGGATTCCACCGCGGCCGCGATAGTACAAACCGATCTGCAGCTGATCGTCGCTATTCAAGCGAACGGCCTAGCCGATCGCCTGCTGCAGGAATCAGCCGTTCAAAACTGGGTCAACCGAGATGATTTGGTTCAGGTTGAGGCACTGGATGAAGTGGAACAAGCAACGGCACTTTTTGACAATTGATGCATATCTGTAATCACCATCAGAATCAACGGTTAACGGTAGTACGATGGGCAATAACAGAAAATCAGGGAGATTGGATCGTTATGGCAGAAGAGCCAATGTTTGGGCCAAAGACGTTAAAACATACAGAGCAGCCGGCACCAGCGGAAAAGCAGAGTGCACCGGCCGCGGCCAAGCTTCAATCAGTTCCGGATCAGCCAACTTTTGGTGCGCAAGCATTCAATACATCTGGGCAACCCATCGCTGGGGCGACTACCACCGCCGAACAAGACGCCCACTCAGCAAATGCGCCACAGTTTGGGGCCAGCGCCCACCCAGCGGCTGCGCTGGATGCTGAGACAGTTAAAGCCAGCCAGGCGAGTTCTTTCCGTCACGGGGTGGCGCAAGTAATCCACCAAACTAATCAATTTCTTAATCGCGGCGGTTTCGTTTTTTGGTTGAAATATTATGCGTTGGCCTACCTCGCATTCCGTCTTTTTGCGTTCCGCTTTCTCCTGCCAGGACCCATACTGCAATGGATCGGCAGCATGTCGATTACGCGGTTCATTTGGGGTTTACCGTCTTGGTATGTCATTATGTGCCTGGTTTGCTATCCAATTTTCGTCTGGGGCATTCGAGAAATGGCGCCGGATTCTACCCGCATGTCGGTTGAGATATTATTTGGTCTACCGTCAGTCCGGGGCGAATTGGATCCACGATATTGGGCGCTCAGAAGCCTATTATTTATGATCAAATTTATCTTAAGCGGGGTCGCTGTCGTGATTGTAGTGATCTGCGCGATCGGTTACGGACTAGGTTCATGATCAAGACCAAGTTGGGTTAGAAAGCAGGGTAAATAATGGGACGGATGATTACTGTTGGTCGGGGTTTTGGCAAATACAGCTTTAATGATGCGGTGTTGATGGGCAAGGAAGGGGATACAATTCTACTTGAACCTGGTCATTACGCCCATACTGATGGCTATACGACGAAGCATCTTAAACTGCGTGGGTTGGGGAAAGAACCCAACGACGTCGTCATTAACACGGATATTTACGTCAAAGAAGGCGGCTCGCTCAACCTGGAGAATGTGGTCTTAGACTCCCATACTATCGAGGATTCCAATACGTGTTATCTCTATCCGGGAGCAACGCTCATTGCACGCGGCGTCGTCTTCATGCCACCGGAAAATTACCCAGCAATCTTTGCGAACAAAGGGACAGTCGGGCTCACCGCCTGTACGGTGATGCAAGACAATGTAAAGCGTTATGCGCTCTACGGGCAAAATGGCAGCAATTTTATTCTGAGCCAATGCGATGTCGAGAGCATCAGGGTCGAGCAATCAAAAGCGACTCTGCAATCCTCCCAAATTCGTTCTTCCCTTGCTGTCGCCAAGAATAGTGAAGTTGACGCAGATACGCTGTTCATCGCAACGATTCGCGAGCCATACTATACGTTGTTAGTCACTGACAGTTCAGTATTGCGGATTACCAAGTTGGTGCTGCCCGCGGGCCAAGCCGATGCAAAAGCTGTCGGCAGCAGTCAGGTCACCGTTGATGAGGACAATATCGATGGGAGCCATTTATTAACGATTCAGCAGGATGAAGATAGCGACGTGCGCGTCCCTAACGCTAGCGTCAACCTGTTAAAGAAAGCAACCAGCACTGCCGAATCCAGCACACCGCCTAAGCCAACACCCAAGGCAGCAGCTGAATCTGCGGATCCGCATCCTGATGATGATGACGCAAACCAGGCAGAGGCCAAACCAGACCCTGAACCAGAAGAACCCGCCATCGATCAGCTGCGGGCAATGGTCGGCTTAAAACAGGTCAAAGACGAAGTGGATCAGTTTGTCAAACTCGCCGTATTCAACAAAAAACGAACAGACAAGGGCTTGCCGGGCATTTCCCAGTCGCTGCATTCCCTCTTTCTAGGCAACCCTGGTACCGGGAAAACAACGGTCGCCCGATTGGTGGCCAAGGTCATGTTCCAGGAGAAAGTCCTGCCTAAGGATAACTACGTTGAAGTCAGCCGGGCTGATTTAGTGTCGGAAAATGTTGGCGGTACTGCTCTCAAAACGCAAAAGGTATTGGATGCGGCACTTGGCGGTGTTCTTTTCATTGATGAAGCGTATACCCTCTATCAAGAAGGGGGGACGAATTGGGGGCAAGAGGCCGTCGACACCATCATGAAGTACATGGAAGACCACCGTAATGACCTCATGATCATTTTTGCTGGCTACACCAAGCCCATGCAGGACTTCATTAACATGAATCCGGGTCTGCGTTCGCGGACGCCTAACCTGTTTCATTTCGCCGATTACGCCCCCGCTGAGATTGCGGATATTGGCGTGACGCAAATCAAAGACAAGAAGTTTACGATTGACGAGGCCTATTATCGGAAGACCGTTGAGCAAGCCTACAAGAGTGACGTTGACCACAGTAACGGCCGGTGGATTCGCAATTTCAACGACCGTCTGCTCCGGATCGTCGCCAACAACGTGATGTCCCACGAAGAGCGGGACGACTCGTCTATCCTGAATACAGATATTGACGAACTGGTCGGTGGTGATGCGGCGGCTAAGAAGGATAAGGTCAAAGGATTGCTGGCAGAGCTGGACGGCCTAGTCGGCCAGCAATCGGTCAAGAATTCCATCCATGATTTGGTCGATCAAGTCCAAGTGACCGAAAAGATGGGGGATAAGCTGGGGAAAGTTGACCAGGCCACCTATCATATGGTATTTGCCGGTGATCCAGGCACTGGGAAGACGACGGTCGCCCGGATTCTGGCCAAACTGTTCTATAATCTGGGCGTCCTGCCAAAGGACACAGTCAGTGAAGTGTCTCGGCCCCAGCTGATTGGCCGCTATATTGGTGAAACAGAAGCAAAGACCAGCAAAGTCATTCGCGATGCCATGGGCGGGGTACTCTTTGTGGATGAGGCCTACCAGCTGACTGCTGCCGGTAATGCCCAAGATTTTGGCGCCAAAGCCGTGGAGACTTTCATCACGGAATTAGAGAATCACCGCCAGGAGTTTGTTGCCATCTTTGCCGGTTACACGGAACCGATGCAACAGTTTCTTGACGCCAACCCCGGTCTGCGCTCCCGGGTGCCGTATACGATTGAGTTTCAATCATACTCACCCGAAGAGGTCGCCGAGATCGTGGATCGGCTCGTTACCCGCCATCTCAACGTGAATTCAGTGCTTCTGAAGAAAGTGGTGGCGACCCATTACGCGCAGCTGCCCGCCAAAGAGAAAGCCAATGGCCGTTGGGCTCGGACTTTCTATGAGAAATTGGTTCAGCATCACAAGCTTTGGCTGGTGAATCATGCGGATACAGATGATATCCAGCAGATTCAAGATGAGGTTGTGATGGAAAGCTTGAGCTGGCAAATTTAGCAGCTCATGGCAAGAAGACAATAGCCGTCTGCCACATGTCCTCCAATAGCGGGGAATCATGTGGCAGGCGGCTATTTATATTTACTGTCGCGACGGACGACGTGCGCCAAAGACAGTCACGTTCGAAGGATGAAGAGGGTCATTGATCAAGCTCGGCTTTATCCGGGTTGGTGCGTATCAGTGCCCCGTCAATGTCGACAACAGAAGTTCTATTCAGGTTTTGAAAGAAAAGAATCCGGTCGGCGTCGATATTGCTTGTTTGCACGTGAATCTCGCTGTCAATGATGTCGCCCATGACCGGAGTGTCCTCTTCTGCTGGATCGGGCAAATGTAATTGACCGATGACAACGACTGAGTGATCTGTAATGTAAAAGTAGTCATGGGTATTTGGTATATCAGCAATATACAATGCGTCCGACTTGAGCTCACTACCCTCTACTCTGACGACTGTCCGCACCAGTGAAGTACCCAGACTCATGCGGGCATTCATCAAGCCAATACTGCCAAAGTCACAGCCAGTGGCTTCAACCTGACTATCATCGACTGCCACCAGGGCGGTGTCGTTCAGCCAGTTGTGAATGGTGGGGCTACGGGTGAGGGAGCAGTCGATAAGCGTTGCGCGGCTATGACTGACAGCGACTGGACAGGTGTCAAATGAATTCGTAAACGAAACGTTACTCGCGGTCAGAGAAGAATGCTTGAGTACATTCACACAGTTCAGCTTCTCGAGATTGCCATTCAAATGCAGGTTCTTCAGGCTGAGAGAATCATGATCAAGCATAAAGTTGGCATTTATTTGCACATCATCAGCGTTCTCACCGGCGCCCTCAAATGATAAGCCGGAGGCATCTGATAGCCCCGGTATGGTATAGACACCAGGATCAAAAACAAGGGTGCTGTTTACGGGTAATTTAGTATACGCCTCGTCAAGGGTCATCTTGCCGGCACCTTGACCGATGTATCTCGTTTCACCGTTCATCGTTGGCCACTCCCTTCTGCTTTCCGCACCTTATGCAATAGGAACAGAAAGGCCAAGGGCCCAATGATGAAGCTGAAGTAATATTTCAGCATAAACACACCAAACCGAATACCCAGATAGAAGAGCCCCACGATGGTATTACCCCGGTCGAGGTGAACGCCGTCGCCGAAGAAGACCATGCTGAAGTAGGCATTATCGGCAATGTTGTCGCCGACTTGGCCGGGGCGATGGTGGAAGAAGTCACCCATCGCCCGGAAGATGGTAGCGGTCAGGGGGTAGAGCAAGAAGTTGAGCACGTTGAGACTCATCGGTGTGGGATCCACATTGAGTTCCCCCGGTGCATCCAAAATAATGATGAACCCTAACGCGGAAATGAAGAAATACTTGACCCAAGTCCCCGCCGATTGGGTACTGAAGACTTGCTTCAGCCAATGGGCACCGGTCTGGACTGCCGTTTTACTGGCATTCAAGGCTGCCTGGGCCGTTTCTTGGGCGGTCGGTTGACCGTCTTGACTGGCGGCACTGGCGTTCTTTGCTTGTGCGGTGTCCGCGGAATGAATTGCATTGGACTGGTTAACTGTGGCTTGCGGCGCCGTGTTTTGCACATGCGTCGAATGGACACCAAAATGCGGCGTTTGGTCCGCCGGTGAAACCGAATCTGGCTGGTCCGTGTGCAATGCACCTGGACCAAATGTTGGTTTGTCACTCATATCTGTATAGCCTCCCCAGTACTAGAATGACGTTACAGTATCACACTCCTACCGGGGACGGCGTACGGCTTACGATAATGGAACAGATGCACTCTTCTGGGGGAATAAAATTCGATTTTTCGTGGGCTAAATCAGCATGGTATTATCCCAATGTGTTTACGCTGGGATAATACCATGCTATAATTATCTTACCAAATGGAGGGAGATGATAGCAGTGGCGAGTACAAAGAAAGAAACCAGACTCAATATTCGTATTGATCCAGAATTGAAAGACGCTGCCCAAATTGTCGCAAACGACATGGGCATGGATTTGTCTGTGGCCGTTACGATGTTTATTACGAAGATGGTCAAAGATCATGCCCTCCCGTTCACACCCACCAGCCTACCAGCGGAAACTCTAGAAGCGCTGAAGGAAGCAGAGCATCCAGACAAGCTTAAAAAATATAGCACGCCTGAGGCCATGTGGGAGGACCTGAATGTATAGTTTAGTGCCGACACCGACCTTTAAACGTGATCTGAAGCAACTTGCCAAAAAGCACTGGCCGATGGGTGAGTTAAAGACTGTAATAAGCCTGCTCGCGGCTGGGACGAATGTAGAATTGCTCGTTACAAAGTATGCAGATCATCTATTATCCTCAAGTAGTACCTGGAAGGGGTACCGGGAGTTACACGTTGACGGTCCCAGCGGGAACTGGCTGTTAATTTATAAACTTGAGAAGCAAGACCTCGTTTTAGTTAGAACAGGATCACATAAGGCGCTTTTAGGCAAATAAAGCTGTTCTGGACACATCAAACCAGCGGTTCAACTGTGCATTGATTTGGATAACTGGCATAGAGGATCTGTTACCCATGAGGGTGCGGATCCTCTTTGTTTCCGCTTGTTTGTTGGAGGTTGTGTATTATTTGAACAGTGTTTGAAAAGCGTTTCCGGTAGCGGCTTTTGTGTGAGTATTAGACTCAATGACGATCACCAGTTGGCGACTTAATTTCCTGCCGCCACCGCGCGGCCACATCACCGGCATCAAGGGTCTCCAGCAATTTCAACAATGCCTGCACTTGTTCCCGACCAGCCTCGTCGCCTTGCCGCCAACGAATGAAGGCAGCGACAAACTTGTGGCGCATGGCAGTGAATAACGGCGGAATGGCTGGCAACTGACAACTGGTCAGGGTAGTCTCTGCCCCGTGGAAATCTCCGCGCCTGGCTTTTTTCAGGGCAATGTCTGTCAGCAAAATAGTTGTGCGATCGACTTCTTCCGCGCTGGGTTGGCCATCGCGGCTTTGATAAATGGCGTGGCGGGCCAAGTTATCGAGGACTGTTATCGGAACGTGCGGAGTGAGCAGGGACGCCAGGGTGAAGGCGGCATCGTTCCAGTAGTCGATTTTCACCAGATAATCCAAGGCAGTTTGAATCAATTGCGGGCTGGCGGTGAGGGTTTCGGGGAAGTCCCGGGCCAGCGTGAGCTCAACGATATAGTATTCGGTGCGGTACAACAGCGGCCGGTGCTGATTATCTTGCAAGGCCTCGCGCAGGGTGAGCAGTTGGTAGGCGCTCCGACTGGTCACCGCTTGGTGATATTGGCCGATGAGGGCTGACTGCTGAGTGCCGGGGGTCGGGCGAAATTCAGCCCAATCCAGGTGCAGGCGGGTGATGATATTGATAAATACTTCTGCTGGCAGCTGGCTGCGCCCATTTTCGAATCGGGACAGCGTCGACGGTGAACAATCAGTGCCCGCCGCCTGAGCTAACGTCACCCGGCGCTCAATGCGCAGTTTCTGCAGATGCTGGCCGATCCTCATGAGTTATAACCTCCTCGATGCGTAAAAATTGCGCCCAGCCATCCCGGACATACCGATGATAGAAGGGGACCCCGACCATGTCTAAGCCAGTGATCAACTGATTCACTCTGGCCTGGGCGCGGTCGCGGTGCCCGTGGTGATAATCCAGACACAACTGGTAAAAATGCAGATTCAGTTTGGTCTCACCATCCGTGGGCGGCATGGTCAAGTGCCGGGCCAGTGCCATGATGCGTTCGGCAGAGTCAAAAGCAAAATGACTTATAGCGGTGGCAATTCCATTGGCAATAGCCAGCCAGATGAGGTGGTTGTGCCAATGCTCATCGTAATCCATGGTAGGATCGGACAAGATTTTTTCAAAATATCCAGCCGTCACCTTGATGGGCAGGATTCGAATCATGGTGACAATCAAACTGAGTTCGTACAAGCCGAAATGGTGAATGGGCGCCAAATAAGCCTGCACCTGGGCAGTGATTTCAACCGGCGTGATGGGGTAGCGCAGATTGAAGGTGACAATCAAATCGTACACGTTGAGCTGGTGGTGAATCAGCCCGGTCTTGGTGTACGCCGCCCGCTCGTCAGCCAGCAATTGGGTGACTGCGCTGGCCCGTTCAGCAGTTGACGCGAGCGCGGCGGCATAAGCGACCCGCTGGTAATAAGTAATATCGCTGTGGGTGACATAAGTGTATTGCAGCGTGGTAAATGTGCTCGGCAAGACGTCCAGCAACTGCAAAAAACGATCCACGGCCAGGCGATTTTTCCCCATTTCGAAACGCGACAAGGTCGCCGCTGTGGTGACGTCCACCGCCGCCGCGGTCAAAGATAAATGAACAGCGAGCCGCTGGTGCCGGTAGAAAGTGTGCAACGGTTGCAATTTTTCCCCCATAAAAGCCGACCTCCCCTTGGTGAGCCAGTAAACACCGTCATTATATAACGACGAGCAGCGCATTGACGAGAAAATGGTCTCGGAACGCGGCCTAATAAAGAGGGGGAGGAACAACGCTTTACAAATCTACAATTAATAACGCTAAGTGGGAAAAATAATATCACCTTTGCAAACTTTCTCCATGAATTGGAGATCGGAAGAGCG
>ERZ507021.53-NODE-53-length-101493-cov-55.7527_pt1 | contig 101493 bp, 90 predicted proteins | sample MGYA00512877_ERZ507021 | MGnify/ENA metagenome assembly ERZ507021 | reverse complement strand
GCTGATGAAATCAGCGTAGTAGAGCCCACTCAACCACTGCGTCTTGCTCGACAATCCACAAACAATTGAGAGTCTAGGACTTTTGTCCCACTCTCAAGAAATAGAATTCCTAGGAAGTCATTGAATTATCAATCACCCTACCAAGTTTTTCTGAGTTACTTGAAAAGTCTAACTTTATTTGACAATTTAGGCCTCTATAAAAATATTAAAATTAATAAGGAACATAAACATTAAGTGTCCAATACAAATTCTTTGTCTAAAAAACTTTAAGTTTTCCTTAGGTCAGGCGGTTTAGATTACTTAGAAGAAGCAGATAGTCTGCTTTGTTGCTACTTGACAATAGAAAGGAATCTAGAAAATTCGGATTAAATGCTCAGAATACCAAATACCACTGATGATTTTTGAACAGGCTGGCAATTTTACTATTTTGCATGGTAATTAATGGGAGTTGTTATCCATATTGCAGGGCACTCTTTTTATTAAAGTCTATTTTTGCACACTTGCTTGTGTATTTCTTGGTCTTTTTGTTTACGCTTACACATTCTATAATAAGAATGTAAACAAATTGAACATATTTTAAAAAGAAAAGAGGTAATTGGATATGAGTGTCATTATGGCAATCCTTAACTGGTTCTCGCTCAATATTCTGCAACAGCCAGCCTTCTTCGTTGGTTTACTGGTTCTGGTAGGTTACATCCTATTAAAGAAACCTTGGCACGATGTCTTTTCAGGATTCGTAAAAGCAACGGTTGGTTATTTAATTCTTAATGTCGGGGCTGGCGGCTTGGTTTCAACTTTCCGACCAATTCTGGCAGCTTTGAATTATAAGTTTAATATTGGTGCGGCGGTTATCGACCCATATTTTGGTTTGACAGCGGCAAATACTAAGATTGCTGAAGATTTTCCAAAATTTGTGGGTACAGCAACCACAGCTTTGCTAATTGGTTTCTTCTTAAATATTTTCTTAGTTGCTTTTCGTAAAGTCACTAAAATTCGGACGTTGTTCATTACTGGTCATATCATGGTTCAACAAGCAGCAACAGTCACTTTAATGGTGTTAATTCTGATTCCTGCTTTACGTAATCAGTTATGGGGTACATTGGCTATCGGTGTTGTCTGTGGTTTGTATTGGGCTGTCAGTTCAAATATGACTGTTGAAGCAACACAGCGTTTAACAGGCGGTGGTGGATTTGCCATTGGTCACCAACAACAATTTGCTATTTGGTTTGTGGATAAAGTTGCTGGTAAAATTGGTAAAAAAGAAGATAATTTGGATAATCTGAAATTGCCAGCTTTCTTAAATATCTTCCATGATACAGTTGTTGCCTCAGCAACCTTGATGTTGATTTTCTTTGGTATTATCCTTTATATCTTGGGTCCAGATATTATGTCTAACTCAAAAGTCATCACATCTGGTACGCTTTATAACCCTGCTAGTCAGTCATTCTTTATGTATGTTATCCAGACAGCATTTACTTTCTCAGTTTATCTCTTTGTATTGATGCAAGGGGTTCGGATGTTCGTTAGTGAATTGACCAATGCCTTTCAAGGTATTTCTGCTAAATTGCTTCCTGGTTCATTCCCAGCAGTTGACGTTGCAGCTTCTTACGGTTTTGGTTCTGCTAGCGCAACTCTGTTTGGTTTTTCTATGGGGCTTATCGGTCAATTAGTGACTATCGTTCTACTCATCATCTTTAAAAATCCAGTTCTTATCATCACTGGTTTCGTGCCTGTATTCTTTGATAATGCGGCTATCGCTGTTTACGCTGATAAACGTGGTGGTTGGAAAGCAGCAGTTCTTCTTTCCTTCATCTCAGGGGTTATTCAAGTAGCTATTGGTGCTATTGCTGTTTCTCTCCTCGGACTTGCTTCTTATGGTGGTTATCATGGTAATATTGACTTTGATATTCCTTGGGTACCATTTGCATACATCTTTAATTATGTCGGCGTTATTGGTTTCATTATTGTTTGTGTCTTCTTACTGGTTATTCCGCAACTTCAATTTGCCAAAGCAAAAGACAAAGAAGCTTATTACCGTGGAGATGTTCAGTTAGAAGATTAATTTAAAAATGTGCTCATCATAATATCTTATTTGAAAAATAGAGGAAAATAAAATGGTAAAAGTTCTTACAGCATGTGGTAACGGTATGGGTTCATCTATGGTTATCAAGATGAAAGTTGAAAATGCTTTGCGCCAATTAGGCGTTAGCGATATTGAATCTGCTTCTTGCTCAGTAGGTGAAGCAAAAGGTTTGGCTTCTGGTTATGATATTGTAGTTGCATCTAACCATTTGATTCATGAACTAGATGATCGTACTAATGGTAAACTCATCGGTCTTGACAATCTAATGGATGATAACGAAATCAAAACAAAACTGGGTGCAGCTTTGAAATAGTAAGGTAGTTGGGTGTTTTCTAGTTTGCTGAAAGCACCCAAACTTTTTCAAAATATTAGATAAGGAGAATACTATGAACTTAAAGCAAGCTTTACAAGAAAATAACTCTATTCGGCTTGGACTGACAGCTAAAGATTGGAAAGAAGCTGTAAAATTATCTGTAGAACCACTAATTGAAAGCGGAGCTGTTAAACCCGAATATTATGATGCTATCATCGAATCCACTGAACAGTATGGTCCTTATTATATCTTAATGCCAGGTATGGCCATGCCACATGCTCGTCCAGAAGCTGGTGTGCAACGTGATGCTTTCTCATTAATTACATTGACAGAACCTATTCAATTTTCAGACGGAAAAGATGTTAGCGTTCTTTTGGCTCTTGCTGCAACAAGTTCAAAAATTCATACATCTGTTGCTATCCCACAAATCATCGCTCTCTTTGAATTGGAAAATTCTGTAGAACGTTTGAAAGCCTGCAAAACAGCAGACGAAGTGCTGGCTATGATTGATGAATCTAAAAATAGTCCCTATCTAGAAGGTCTGGATTTGGATAGCTAATCTATAAAGGCTATTAGCAAGTAGTTGAAAACGAAATCATCTCAATTTCGTTTTTGCTTGCTTAAAAATATAAATTTATTCATTCGTGATGAAAAAATGAGAATATTATATCTCATAGAAAATGATACAAGGTAGAAAAAGGTGACGAACATGACAAAACAATTACCAAATTTACAAGTAGCGCTAGACCACTCTGATTTGCAAGGTGCCATCAAAGCTGCGGTTTCTGTTGGTGCAGAAGTAGATATTATTGAAGCAGGAACAGTTTGTCTTTTGCAAGTCGGTAGCGAACTAGTAGAAGTTTTGCGCAGTCTTTTCCCTGATAAATGGATTGTGGCAGATACTAAATGTGCAGATGCTGGTGGTACTGTGGCGGCTAATAATGCAAAACGCGGTGCAGACTGGATGACTTGTATTTGCTGTGCTACAATTCCAACTATGAAAGCAGCTCTCAAAGCTATCAAGGAAGAGCGCGGGGATCGTGGTGAAATTCAAATTGAACTTTATGGGGATTGGACTTTTGAACAAGCTCAACAATGGCTTGATGCTGGAATTTCTCAAGCTATCTATCATCAGTCACGTGATGCTCTGCTTGCAGGTGAAGCTTGGGGTGAAAAAGACTTGAACAAGGTCAAGAAATTGATTGATATGGGATTCCGTGTTTCTGTTACAGGTGGATTATCTGTTGATACGTTGAAACTTTTTGAAGGCGTTGATGTCTTTACCTTTATTGCTGGTCGCGGTATCACAGAAGCGCAAGATCCAGCAGCGGCAGCACGTGCTTTCAAAGATGAAATCAAACGTATTTGGGGGTAGGCTATGACACGTCCGATTGGTATTTATGAAAAAGCCACGCCTAAACATTTTAATTGGTTGGAACGCTTAAATTTTGCTAAAGAATTGGGATTTGATTTTGTGGAATTGTCCATAGACGAATCCGATGAGCGTTTAGCCCGTTTGGAATGGTCTAAGGAAGAGCGGCTGGATTTGGTTAAGGCTATCTTTGAGACGGGTGTGCGTATCCCGACGATTACTTTTAGCGGACATCGTCGTTTCCCGATGGGTTCTAGTGATCCTGAAAAAGAAGCACGCGCCATGGATATGATGAAAAAATGTATTGTCTTTGCGCAAGATATTGGTGTGAGAAATATTCAACTGGCTGGTTACGATGTTTACTATGAAGAAAAAACACCGGAAACACGCGCACGATTCATCAGAAATTTGCGTCAGGCTTGTACATGGGCTGAAGAAACACAGGTCATTCTCTCTATTGAGATTATGGATGATCCTTTTATCAACTCGATTGAAAAATACTTAGCTGTTGAAAAAGAAATCGATTCACCTTATCTCTTTGTCTATCCAGATACAGGCAATGTTTCTGCTTGGCATAATGACCTTTGGAGTGAATTTTATAATGGACATCGTTCTATTGCTGCCCTCCACTTGAAAGATACCTATGCAGTCACAGAAAACTCCAAAGGACAATTCCGTGACGTGCCATTTGGCAAGGGATGTGTGGATTGGGAAACTATGTTCGATATCCTCAAGAAAACCAACTATAATGGACCATTTTTGATTGAAATGTGGTCAGAAAATTGTGAAACTGTGGAAGAAACACGTGCGGCAATCAAAGAAGCACAGGATTTCCTCTACCCATTAATTGAGAAAGCGGGGTTACGTTAATGTTAGTACCTGAATTGCGTGAACGTGTTTATAAGGCAAATATGGAATTGCCAGATCATGGCTTGGTCAAATTCACTTGGGGTAATGTCTCAGCTATTGACCGTGAAAAAGGTTTAATTGCGATTAAACCTTCTGGCGTCTCTTATGATAAATTATCACCTGAAAACATGGTGGTGACTGATCTTGATGGTAATATCGTTGAAGGGGATCTTAACCCGTCATCAGACTTACCAACCCATGTGGAATTATACAAGGCTTTTTCAGAAGTTGGCGGTATTGTCCACACTCACTCAACAGAAGGCGTAGCTTGGGCACAAGCTGGACGTGATATTCCATGCTATGGAACGACTCATGCCGATACTTTCTATGGAGCCATTCCGTGTGCGCGTGCTCTAACACCTGAAGAAATCAATGGTGAATACGAAAAAGAAACAGGGAAAGTCATCATTGAAGAATTTGAGAAACGCGGTTTGAATCCAATGGCCGTTGAAGGAGTTACGGTTCGTAACCATGGACCATTTGCTTGGGGCAAAGATGAAAAAGCCGCTGTTTATAATGCTGTTGTTTTGGAAGAGGCTGCTCGTATGGCACGTTATACAGAAAGCATCAACCCTGATGTAGAAGAAGTGCCACAAGCTCTTAAGGACAAACACTATCTCCGTAAACATGGTAAGAATGCTTATTATGGACAAAAAGGTGACAGTCACTAGAAAATAATGAAAAAGAAGAGGACGGAAGAGATAAATGAAGTATTTCTTAGATACTGCAAATGTTGATGAAATCAGACGCTTAAATGCTCTGGGAATTGTAGATGGGGTAACGACCAATCCTACCATTATTTCACGCGAAGGTCGTAATTTTGAAGAAGTCATTAGAGAAATCTGTAGTATTGTTGATGGACCAGTCAGTGCTGAAGTTACAGGTCTGACTAGAAATGAAATGGTTGAAGAAGCCAGAAGTATTTCCAAATGGGCAGATAATGTTATTATTAAAGTTCCGATGACTGAAGAAGGTCTGGCTGCTGTTCACATCTTGTCTAAGGAAGGTATTAAGACCAATGTGACTTTGATCTTTACAGTATCTCAAGGACTTTCTGCTATGAAAGCAGGGGCAACCTATATCAGCCCATTTATCGGACGTTTGGAAGATATTGGGACAGATGCTTATGCTTTAATTGAGGATTTACGCCATATTATTGACTTGTATGGCTTCAAGTCAGAAATCATTTCAGCAAGTATTCGCAGTTTGCCACATGTTGAAGCAGTAGCTAAACGCGGCTCACACATTGCGACTATTCCAGATACAGTCTTTGCCAAGCTTTTCGCTCATCCCTTGACAGATCAAGGAATTGAAACCTTCTTAAAAGACTGGGAAAGCTTTAAAAAATAATATACAAGTCTTGTGTTAAATGAAATATCATTGACATCGAAAAAAGAGGAGTTGGTATAAAAAAGCTAACTCCTTTTTCGAATAATAAAATGGTTGCTTGTTTCATATTTCCATTTCCTTTTGCTGAAATACTCTGCGAAAATCAGTCTATCCGTGTGTTGTCAAAGCAACCTGCACTTTTTCGTCTAAGCTAGATTGATTTTCATGAGTATAAATTTGATTTTATGAAGACTCCTTAACAGAAAATAGTTTGCATCATAAGGGGAAATTTACGAAACCGATTGCTCCCTCTTTGAGAGGGAAAATGGTACAATAAGAATTAAAAAATATTACAGATAGGAGAGTAAAAGTTGAATGATTATTTTGGATAAGAAAAGTTATGCACTTTTGTCCTATTTGATTAAGTTGGATGAGCCAGAAACGGTAATGACCATTTCTAAAAAACTTAAACAGTCCAGACGTAAAATTTATTATCATCTTGAAAAAATTAACGATGCTTTACCAACTGATGTGGAGCAAATTATAAGCTATTCACGAGTAGGTATTGTCCTTAATGTTAAGCAAAAGGCTGCTTGCCGTCTTTTACTAAAAGAGTTAGATGCTTACAGCTATGTGATGAGTATCAATGAACGTATGCAGCTCATCTTGTTGTACATTGGAGTTTCCGATCAGCGGGTGACGATTGAGAAACTCATGCAGCTGACAGATGTATCCCGTAATACAGTTTTAAATGATTTAAATGAAGTGCGACAGGAATTGTCTTTGGAACAGTATCAAATTCAACTTCATGTTACTAAGGCACAGGGATACTATCTAGACTGCCATCCTTTATCTAAGATTCAATTTATCTACAAACTTCTCTATACACTATATACACAGGGTTCCGAGGATTTTATCACCATGGTTCAGGATAAGATTGAGCAATTTACTAGTTTCAACCGTTATTTTTCTAAACAGAAATTGGATTATCTCAGGCAACTTTTGGTAAAGGCAAAAAAAGATTTGGGGAAACAGCTCAATTCACAAGATAGCGATTTCATGTTTAAAATATTGCCTTATTTACTAATGAGTTATCGCAATATGGATATTACCGATGAAGATCGTGAGGTTTTCAAGCAAGATTTTCTGCTGGCACAAGAACGTATAGAATATTATATTGCTGAAAAGCTAGCGCGAGATTATCAAAAGAAATTTCAAGTTACTTTTGATGATGTGGAAAACTGCATTATTGCCATGCTGTTATTATCTTTTCGCAAAGATAGCGACATTCATAATGATAGCCATGATTATGATGAAATGCGCTTGACACTGGGTGTTTTTTTGGATCGTTTTGAAAAACTTTATCAGGTTAATTTTGAACATCGTGATGAGTTGTTAAATCAGTTATTGACCCATTGCAAGGCACTTCTTTATCGTAAGACCTATGGTGTTTTATCGGTGAATCTTTTAACAGAGCAAATCATGAATAAGTATGAAGAACTTTTTTACATGACTAAATCATGTGTGTCTGTTTTGGAAGAAGCCTGGTTCATTAAAATGAATGATGATGACATTGCTTATCTGACGATTCATCTAGGTGGAGCTTTACGAAACAGCAGTGCTCAGACATTCAAGCCAACAAAGGTTATCATTGTTTGCGATGAAGGGATTGGTGTTCGCAAGTTTTTATTTAAACAATGTCAAGCCTATCTTGTCAGAGTACAGATTGATGCGGTCTTTACATCAGAGCAGTTTCACAGTGTTAAGGATATTTTGAATTCGGATGTGGTTATTTCTACCAGTGATGGTATTGATTCGCCATTGCCTATGATGGTTATTCATCCTGTATTGACAGATGATGATATTGTCAAGCTCATTGCTTTTGTCAGAACACATGGGCAAGAAAGTCAGCATGATTTTTCAGATGAGTTGGATCATTTGATAAAAAACTACATTAAAGAAGATAGCGAGCGCTATACGTTGCGTAGCCAGATTGAAAAAATTTTTCGCCAAGAACTCCTTCTTGATTTAAGGAATTGAGTATGTGTATCGACTCTAGGTTCATCAGAGAACTTAGGGTGTTTTTAGTTTTAGAGAGCAATGGACTCTACCCTTTTTTATTGCCATCATTATCGTCGAGGTCTTTTGCGAATTCGATAGTTAACTGAGAGTGAGACAAAATCGGTAATTTCGAAGAAATTCGATGTTTCAACATCCTCCCAGACTGGACAGTGGTTTGTTGCACAAATCTGATTTCCAACCTCGACAGTCTATCCTTAGACTGTCGAAGCACCCCACACCGTTGAGTAGGACTATGAAAGTTGATTTATTAACACATTGGATCCGATTTAGCAGTGATTGATGAGTACTAAAGGTTCTAAAATTGAACATTGACTAAAGTATCACAGTTTCTTCCAGCCATGCGCCTTGCAGGAGTATGTACTATAAACATAAAGAGACTGGGTGAGGACAAAGTTATCATGGGTATCTGTCCTATCTTCTTTAAATTTCAGCTAAATTGGCATAATATTTTCAGTTAGTGTTTGATTTTACGACAAGTACACCGACACTCAAGACGTATAGCGACAGTGGCTAGCACATGTGAATAGACTTTATCTGTAAAGTTACTGTGCTTTGTACAGCTAAAGTCTATTTTGGTACACTTCTTTGTGTACTTCTTGGTCTTTTTTGTGTTTACTATTGGCGCTATACTAATAATGTAAACAATTAATAAGCTATTATTTTTAAAGAGGAGGAGATCTGATGGCTAACGTTAAAGATATTACAAGAGAGTCATGGATTTTGAACACTTTCCCAGAATGGGGAACTTGGCTGAATGAAGAAATTGAAGAAGAAGTTGTGCCAGAAAACAATGTAGCGATGTGGTGGCTGGGCAACTGTGGTGTTTGGTTCAAGACACCTGGCGGTGCTAACATTGTTATGGACCTCTGGTCAAATCGCGGTAAACATACTAAAAAAGTAAAAGACATGGTACGCGGTCACCAAATGGCAAACATGGCTGGTGTTCGTAAATTGCAACCAAATCTTCGTGTACAGCCGATGGTAATCGACCCATTTGCTATTAATGAATTGGACTATTACCTAGTTTCTCATTTCCATAGTGACCATATTGATATTAATACGGCTGCTGCTATTGTTAACAATCCCAAACTTAACCATGTAAAATTTGTAGGTCCTTACGAATGTGGTGAAATTTGGAAAGGATGGGGTGTTCCAGAAGAACGCATTATCATCGTTAAGCCAGGTGATACCATTACACTCAAAGATGTTAAGATTACAGCTGTTGAATCATTTGACCGTACTTGCTTGGTAACTCTCCCTGTTGAAGGAGCAGATGCTCAAGATGGCGAATTAGCTGGTCTTGCTGTTACTGATGAAGAAATGGCACGTAAGGCTGTTAACTATGTCTTTGAAACTCCTGGTGGAACGATCTACCACGGTGCTGACTCTCATTTCTCAAATTACTTTGCTAAACATGGTAAAGACTTTGATGTGGATGTTGCTATCAATAATTATGGTGACAATCCGGTTGGTATCCAAGATAAGATGACTTCTATCGATTTACTGCGGATGGCTGAGAATCTCCGAGCTAAAGTTATTATCCCAGTTCACTATGATATTTGGTCAAACTTTATGGCATCAACTGATGAGATCTTGGCACTTTGGAAGATGCGTAAAGAACGCTTACAATACAAGTTCCATCCATTTATCTGGGAAGTTGGTGGTAAATACACTTACCCTCAAGATAAAGACTTGATTGAATACCATCACCCTCGTGGCTTTGATGATTGCTTTGAACATGATTCAAACATCCAATTTAAAGCCCTTCTATAGTTAGATATTGGATTTTATCTACTTATATTTTTAACATGGAAAACTCTAGTATCTAATCATAAAACCTTACTATATCCGCATGTCGCACGATGTGCGGGTATTTTTTGAAAAAAGTTTGAGAAATTGACTGAGTTTATGATGATTTAAAATTTTTCATAGTTGTTTAATATTAAGTAAGACTAGAATAACTCAAAAAATTTACTGAATTGTTGAGATATTACAAGATGAGTTAATGGGTTCTTTATCGTTGTAGTTATAATTTATCACAAAGGAGAATTAATATGTCAGATTTATCTGTTAATGCGATACGTTTTCTTGGTGTAGATGCCATTGAAAAATCTAAGTCAGGGCATCCCGGAATTGTTATGGGAGCAGCTCCTATGGCATATAGTCTTTATACCAAACATTTGCGTGTCAACCCACAGGTACCAAATTGGATTAACCGTGACCGTTTTGTTCTTTCTGCGGGTCATGGCTCTATGTTACTCTATGCTTTGCTGCATTTATCAGGTTTTAAAGATGTGTCTATTGATGAAATCAAAAATTTCCGTCAATGGGGTTCTAAAACACCAGGGCATCCGGAATTTAGTCATACTGCAGGCGTGGATGCGACAACTGGTCCGCTTGGTCAGGGTATTTCAACAGCAGTTGGTCTAGCTCAGGCAGAACGTTTCCTCGCTGCCAAATACAATCGTGATGGTTTTCCAATCTTTGACCACTATACTTATGTCATCTGCGGTGATGGCGATTTAATGGAAGGTGTGTCCAGTGAAGCCTCTTCTTATGCTGGTAAACAAAATCTTGATAAATTGATTGTACTTTATGATTCAAATGATATCTGTTTAGATGGTGAGACCAACGATGCCTTTACAGAAAATGTTCGTGTTAGATATGAAGCATACGGCTGGCATACAATTTTAGTTGAAGATGGCAATGATGTTAATGCTATTAGTTTAGCTATCGAAGAGGCTAAAACTGCTGGCAAACCGAGTCTTATTGAAATAAAAACTGTTATTGGGTACGGTGCCCCACATAAACAGGGAACGAATGCAACACACGGTGCTCCTTTGGGTGCTGAGGAAACAGATGCGACACGTGAAAATCTTGGCTGGGGATACGCTCCATTTGAAGTGCCGAAAGAGGTTTATGCTGACTTTAGAATAAATGTCGCTGATCGCGGAGAAGAAAGCTACGCTACTTGGACAAAATTAGTGGAGGACTATCAAGTAGCTTATCCTGAGTTGGCTTTTGAAGTGCAGGCTATTGTGGCAGGGAAGGTACCGCTTGAGGTCAAAGAGGCTGATTTTCCTGTCTATGAAGCTGGCTTTTCTCAAGCTACCCGTAATTCTAGTCAAGATGCTATCAATGCAGCAGCAGCTGTTCTACCGACTTTCTTGGGTGGTTCTGCGGACTTGGCGCATTCTAATATGACCTATATCAAGGAAGATGGGCTGCAAGATGATGCGCATCGTCTCAACCGTAATATCCAATTTGGTGTGCGGGAATTTGCCATGGGAACGATCTTAAATGGTATGGCTTTGCATGGTGGGCTACGTGTTTTCGGCGGAACTTTCTTTGTCTTTTCAGATTATCTCAAGGCAGCCATCCGCTTATCAGCTCTTCAAAATCTGCCGGTGACTTATGTCTTTACCCACGATTCTATCGCTGTTGGTGAAGATGGCCCAACGCATGAACCGATTGAACACTTGGCTGGTTTGCGTGCTATTCCAAACCTCAATGTCTTTCGTCCAGCAGATGCGCGTGAAACACAGGCCGCTTGGCAATATGCCTTAACAAATGATAGCACACCGACCGTATTGGTTTTGACTAGACAAAATCTAAATGTTGAAGTAGGCAGTAGCTTTACTGGTGTCAGCAAGGGAGCTTATGTTGTTTATGAAACAGGAGCAGATTTCGATACGATTTTATTAGCCACAGGTTCTGAAGTTAACTTAGCTGTTAAGGTAGCTAAAGAATTAGCAGCTCAAGGCGGCAAGGTTCGTGTGGTTTCTGTTCCATCAACAGACCTCTTTGATGCTCAAGACGTTACTTACAAGGAAGAAATATTGCCGAATAAGATTCGCCGTCGTGTAGCTATTGAGATGGCAGCAACACAAAGCTGGTATAAGTATGTGGGTCTTGATGGAGCCGTTATCGGAATTGATAAGTTTGGAGCTTCTGCTCCAGCTACACAAGTTATTGAAAACTATGGTTTCACCGTTGAACATGTACTTGAAATAGTTAAGAGCTTGTAATAAGTCATCTATATTCTAAGAGTTGTCAGAGAATAACAGATTTTTGATTTAAATTAAAAAGCAGATAAAAGTCTTTATGGACTTTTGTCTGCTTTTTTATTTTAACTAGGAACGAACATTCATTATGATAGAATACCCTTATGTTTTGAATCAAGGGAATAATGATAAACTGTCTTTTAAGGTGATGATTAGGATTTGAGACTTTTAACTGATTTACGTTCCACGATATCGGTGTTAATCAGGATCTGTGTTTGAATTGTCTATTTATTTTGTATCATTTCCAGTATTTTTGAAGGGCTATTTTGACCATGTATTGACGATTGACATCAATAGTAGTAAGTTCTGGTCTTGATGATACTGGATTCAGAAATATTGTCAAATCCGATGATAGAAATATCTTCTGGGATACGCATGACAATGTCTTGTAAAGACTTTATTAGACTGATGGCAATGGAATCATTTTCGCAGAAAAAAGCAGTAGGATAGTCTGACTTTTCTAGTAATTCAGGATGTGACTGGATATCATTGGCTGGGAAAATAAGCATGGGATAGTTGTTGTCATCTAGAAGGGGATACAATTGTGGGAGAAAAACACAAAAGTGCAGTCATTACCTTAGTAGAACGCTGCTCAAAAGCCATCATCACACTGAAAACCAATGGACGGAAAGCAAGTGATATTGAGGCATCCATCAATCAATAGTTGTCTCAAGTTCCCAGTCATCTCTTTAAGTTAATAACTTTTAATTGTGGGAAAGAATTTTCTAATTGGAAATCTATTTCGAATGCACATGACATTGATATTTTCTTTACGGATCCAGGATGTCCTGGCCAACGAGGTCTCAATGAACATTCTAATGGCTTATTAAGACGAAATGGACTACCAAAACAAATGGATTTTACTAATATTTCTCAAAATTATGAGAGTGGGACAGAAATCGGTCATTCGTTAGAATTCGATTTCGTCATCCCAGCTCCGCACAGTTGAGTAGGGCTGTAAAAGCTGATGAAATCAGCTTAGTAGAGCCCACTCAACCACTGCGTCTTGCTCGACAATCCAAAAACAATTGAGAGGCTAGGACTTTTGTCCCACTCTCAAGAAATAGAATTCCTAGAAAATTATTGAATTATCAATCACCCTACCAAGTTTTTCTGAATTACTTGAAAAGTCTAACTTAATCTGACATTTTAGGAACTTTATTATGTAACTCCTAATAAAAAAAGAGCGATACCCAAGTGTCACTCCTTTTAACTACGATTAACTAACGGCAATGTATCTTCTACTACCACTATAGGCAATGTAAGAAATCCATTGATGTCCATCTGCTGTGAGAACTTTGTCATAATTGACGGAATTTCCTGCATCGTAGTATGCAAGCTCTGGACTGGAAACCTTAGGTTCTGCCTTGATAGAGGAACGGCTTGTAAAGTGGTAAGTACCTCGTTGAGTAAGGCTAGTAGTAGTGCTAGTGTTTGCTGTGCTAGATGACGTTGTATTGGTATAATCGCCACCGTCAAAGCCGAAGTATTCTTCTAAGCTTTTACCAGACTCATAAACTTCTTTGGCTTCTTTTCCGATATAGCGGATGTGCCATGCTTCTGGCATGTAACCAGTCACGGACTCTTTACCTGGTTGGTATCTCACGACAAAACCGTATTTGTAGGCGTTATTGTTGAGCCAGTCAGTTGCTGTTTTATCCTCGAGCAGATTGCCAGACCTGTCGGTCAAGTCGTAAGCAAGACCTGTTTGGTGTTCGCTGTAGCCAGCTCGTGCAGAATAACGATCTGCTGCGGCATATCCGTCTCTATTGGCATAATTTTGATAAAGCGTTTTTTGAGTGTCATAACTTCTAAAACCGCTGTAAGCATGACCAACGTTAAACCCTTGGTTAATCATGTCATTGCGCAGACGGACAAAGGCAGCTTTGGCTGTGGCATCTTCGCCAGGATTATAAGATGGAGATAATGGGTACTTCTTGTTGGCGATGATAATGTCGTCGTATTTACCCTTAATGCTATAGTAAGAGCCATTAGATGTCACTTTGTTTGAAGTCGTTTCAGTTGTAGATTCTCCTGCAACTGTGGTTCTTGTCGCAGCGATACCTTTCAAGCTGCCATCGTTTTGGACATAGTACAAGTGAGCATTGTATTCACCAGTGTTATTTTTGTGGTCACTAATCTTAACCGCCACCTTGTAATCACCAGAGTTTTGCTTAGTCGCATCATACCAAATGATATCATCTTGTCCACCTTGGCTTGACCAGACAGGCACTTTCACTGCTTTGACACCTTGGGTGTCAGAGACATTGCTGACAACAACATCAAAGCCTTTAGCAGTCACATTTTCCACCTTGATGTTTCCTGTTACAACACTAGGTTTACTTGCTGTTGCTTCTGCTTTAGGTGTATCTTGTCCCACTTTGTTAAGCGCTACATAGCGACGAATACCGCTGTAGCTGACGTAAGAAATCCAGCTGTAATCATCAGCAACTAAGGCTTTATCATAGTTGACACTTTCACCCTTTTTAAACTCAAATTGTACTGGACTTGAAAGTTTAGCTTCGTTGTGTACTTCTACAGTATTTGTGAAGGTATACTTACCACTTGATGGGAGGCTTGGTTTAACTTCCTCCATTAAAGTAGTTGATTTTGCCTCTTCTTTTTGGGATGTTTCAGCAGAAGTTTTTTCGACTTTGTTGAGAGCAACATAACGGCGAGTTCCACTGTAGCTGACATAAGAAATCCAATTGTAATCATCGGAAGTTAAAACTTTGTCATAGTTGACTCGATCACCTTTTCGGAATTCAAACTGTACTGGACTTGAAAGTTTAGGGTCATTACGTACATCAGCTTTATCAGTGAAAATATAAGTGCCATTTGCAGGCAAAATCGATGCTTCTGACTTGGTAGTAGTTGCTGGTTTACTTTCTTCTTTTTGTGGTGTTTGAGTCTTTGGAGTATCAACTGTTGCCTTTTCTACTTTGTTAAGTGACACATAACGACGGATACCGCTGTAGCTAACATAAGAAATCCAGTTGTAATCATCGGAAGTTAAAACTTTGTCATAGTTGACTCGATCACCTTTTCGGAATTCAAACTGTACTGGACTTGAAAGTTTAGGGTCATTACGTACATCAGCTTTATCAGTGAAAATATAAGTGCCATTTGCAGGCAAAATCGATGCTTCTGACTTGGTAGTAGTTGCTGGTTTACTTTCTTCTTTTTGTGGTGTTTGAGTCTTTGGAGTATCAACTGTTGCCTTTTCTACTTTGTTAAGTGACACATAACGACGGATACCGCTGTAGCTAACATAAGAAATCCAGTTGTAATCATCGGAAGTTAAAACTTTGTCATAGTTGACTCGATCACCTTTTCGGAATTCAAACTGTACTGGACTTGAAAGTTTAGGGTCATTGCGTACTTGTGCTGTATCTTGGAAAACATAGGTTCCAGTAGCAGATTGTGGTTTGCGGTTCTTGCTTGTTTCAGTGCTTTCAGGTTCTGTCACTTCTTCAAGCACCTTAGTTAGTTCTCCTACCTTAGCATAGCGACGAATACCACTGTAGCTGACGTAAGAAATCCAGCGAGCATTCTCAGCGTCTAAGACTTTATCATAGTTAACTTGGTTACCTTTGTTAAAGTAGAAAGAGACGCTACTATTGGTACTTGGTGTGGTATACACGGCTGTCTTTTCAGTGAAAGTGTAGCGACCACTAGCTGGCAATTCTGGACCAGTGATGACTTCTTTAACGACTTTGTCTTTGACTGGTTCTTCGGGAGTTTTGCTTTCTTCCTTAGAAGTGTCGTCTTTTGTAGTCGTTGCAGTTGGTGTTTCAGCCTTCTCAGGTGTTTTTACTGTTTCAGAATCACTTGGTTTAGTAGTTGTTGGAGTAGTTACTGGTGTTTCTGTTGGTTTTGTGCTCGTAGGCGTAGTCGCAGGTGTTTCTGTTTTTAGAGCAGAGTCATCTTTGAAACTATAAGTTGTACCTGCTGGTAAGCTGTCTTTGTTGGTAATAAAGGAGTCTGCAGTTGGTGTTTGTCCTTGACGGACTGTTTGTGTGCGAACAGTTGGTTCATTCTTATCAGCGTCAGTTTGTCCAGCAACAGTATAGTGGACTTGTACTTCATCTGTTGAGCCATCTGGATAAGTAACCACAACAGTCTTGGTGACATCAGTAGATGAGCTTGCAGGCGTCACACTGTCAGACACAGCTGATGCTCGCGGCTGTGTTGAGGTTGTACTTTCTGTAGTTGATGGCGCTGTCTGGGCAACTGTAGAGGGTTGTGATTGAGTGGTAGTATCTACTGTAGTAGCAGGTTGAGTTGGTGCAACATTTGTTGAAGTTGTTGTACTTTCTGCAACTGGTGCCGCTGTTGTTTGGTCAGCATGTGCGACTTGAGCGTTTGCCATATAGGCACAGCCAATCAAGACAGATGCTGCACCAAAAGCGTATTTGCGAATGGAATAGCGTTGTTTTTCATGATGATAATTAACTTTATTCATGATGTTTTTACCTCTTACATTCTTCGATATAAGTATCGTCCTTTTCTTTTTCTATCAATGCCCTACATCTGAATAAGCAATGTAAAATCGAACTTCTTGGTCACGATTTTTTTGAACAAAGCTGTACCAATTGTCACCATTAGCGAAGATGTATTTATCCCATTGTATGTCCCCTTGAGGTTGCACATAAGCAACACCACCGTCTTTGTTAGGTTCAGTATAAACAGGGGTGTCCTGTGTCAGTGTCAAAGTACCAGAAGTGGCTTCCCAACCGCCATAACCTGTTTTCGGATCAGATTCAGAAGTTGTGGTTCCAGCTTGATTAGCACTGTTACCTTGACTTGGAACAGGTTGAGATGGTGTTTGAGCTTGCGCTTGTTTTGGTGCTGTAGTTGTTGCACTAGAAGCGGCACTGGAAGCGACACTAGCTTCACTACTTTTAGCCTCGGTACTAGAGTCTACTTGCGTAGAACTAGAGGAGCTACTTGATTTCTTTGAAGAGCTCTTTGTCAAACTCTTACTGCTAGAGGATGACATTTTGCTGGTCTTTGTATCCTTACTGTAGAAGCCACTTTTATCTACTTTACTACTACCACAACCTTTTAATAGTACAAAAGCAAGTAAGATAACCAATACAGCTAATATCAAGCTCGTCACGATTTTAATTGTTTTTTTCATCATATTCTCCTATGCTACGCTAATGTAACGTCTGTTACCTGAAGCAGCGATATAACTAATCCAATAATGACCATCAGACAAAAGCACTTTGTCGTAATTAACACCGTCTCCGGTATCGTAATAAGCCAGTTCTGGTGAGGACATTTTAGGTTCTGCTTTTATACTAGCATGTGTAACATTATTTGAAGTGTTTGTAGATGAATCAATGTTGGTTGTTTCAACGTTTCCATGTGAGTCCTCAGATACAGCAGAATTGTTTAAACTGTCTTCCGTTCCTTTGGTAGCCTGCGCTACTTCTTGAGTAACAGTTGTTTCTTGAACAGTAGAAGCTACTCCGATAGAATATTTTCTGATTGAGAAACGTTGACTTCGTGTCATCCAAAATAATTTTTTCATAGGTTTGTACTCCATATATGTTTAAACGAACGCATTTAGAGTTTATTCAGAAATTTAGCATACAATAAAGCAAATTCAGAACAACTCTTTATTATTGATATGTGATTATGCAACTATTGTTATTTATCTCTAGGATGATGCGAGTCAATATCAAAATCATCCTCTGTGATAGGTACTTGGTTCATGTCAACACCTTCATTACTTCATTAATTAATTATTGAACAAAATTTGTGATGTTTAGCATTCTAAATTGATTACCATTTCCATCATGACTTAGCCAACTATTGTCATACAAGATTTTGATAGCTTCATCAAGCTGATTTTTTAAGTGATACTTTTCCATAATTAATCCCAAGGCAGCAGATACTTTTGGGGTGCAGTTCAAACTCTACTTGAGTGTTTACACATAATTATTGACAGTATCCAAATTTTTGACTGAAATTTCCTTATTCTGACATAAACAATGGATATATTTTTAAAACATTATTCGTTTTTCTTCAAAGCTGCCACTGTTAATTTATAGAAAAGTAAACTATATAGACTATTAACAACTAGAAAAATCGTCAAATCTATTAAGGACATATCTGTTAAAGAACGACTGCGTAGGGCAATCATTGGTTGAGAATAAGGGAAAAACTTTGTAAGATTCTCATTAATAAAAATCAGCACAAAGTTTAACATGCTACCAATTGTAGCAACTCCAACAGCTTTACTAAAATTACGAGTCTTTGCGGTTACGAAGGATTGAAGCGTCATTATCGGAAAAGAGGCCACCACTGATAACAGAAGCCATTTAATATGAACTGCTAAACTGAGGTCAAACGAAATCCCGTCAACTTTGGCAGCTACAACAAAAATAAGTAGTAAAAAAAGTTGGACGGAAAGAATCAGAAAGAAGCCACTTAATAGTTTTCCAAAGTACAATTTATCCATTGAAACTTGATTAGCTTTTAACATCTCAATGTTTTTTCTCTCAAATTCTGGCATCAGTAACTGTCCCACAATAATGGCTAACATAGGAGGATAGAGAAGTGTACTGTTATAAAATGTTAATTGTCCCCATAAAACAAGGGATTGTGTCTTATCAATTAAGACAGCCCTATTAGCAAAATAAACTCCTAAACCTATAAAGCTAGAAAAAATCAAAAATGCCATTCCAATCATGAACAATTGTAATTTGCGAGTCTTTTTCCACTCAGCAAAAACATAAGGTCTCATTTCAACTTCCTCTCTTTCTCAGAATAACATTAGCTAAACCGTATAACATCAAACAATAAATCATAAAGAATACTAGTTTCCAAGGTAACTGTTGATCCAAGAGGTAGGTATATGCCCCATCCCCAAGAAAGTGATACTTATAAGGCGCTAAACTGCCTGCTCCGGTCAACGGATTAAGCAAACTAGCAAAACCATAACTTCTTGGATTTAAGACGATTCCTAAAAAACCTCCTAGCAATCCTAAAGCCAGTAATACGCCTTGTTTTTCTAGAACCATTGCTAACGTTAAATAGATAGAAACTAGAGCGAAAATAGATAATAATTGTCCTAAAAATTGAACTCCTACAATGTCCATAGGAATTGAGATACCAGATTGTTTTCCAAAGCAACAGATAGCTACAATTTCTGCAAAAGACATGACAAAGAAGAAGACCATTGTAAATAAAAATTTATGTCTAAAAATAGTCATCAAACCTAAGCCATTTGTAGCTTGTAATTTAAAGGTCTGTCCTTCACGTTCATTACTCACAATTCGACTCACAAATACAGAAACAGCAATAGGAAGCATGAGAAGGTTCACATTCTGATTACTAAATAAAGTTCCGACATTTTTTAACTCTGGATGCGAAAAAACAGACATAAACATTGCAATACTCCACAATGTCGCTACAATCATCAAAAGAGTAACAATTGAAAAAGATTTTGTTCGTCTACTTTTTAACCATTCAATGTACACACCTTTCATCTTATACCTCCTTTGTTAGTTCCAGAAAAATATCTTCTAATGTCTCACTTTCTCTAGTGACACGAAAAATTCTAAAGCCAAGGTCTGTTATATAGGTGATAATATCCGCAAGACGATCGTTACTCATATCGTCTAATTTAACCTCACTCGCCGATGCTTCCCGTACTCTGACTGAACCGAAATCAACTAAGTGTTGAACAATATTATTTTGCGAAAAATCGCCACCAATCTCAATCCAGGTATTTGATTTGATCTCACGAATCTCTCCTTCATAAACTAAACAACCATGATTTATAATACCAACCCGATCAGCAATCTGCTCTATCTCTGATAAGATGTGGCTGGAGATAAAGACTGTTAAGCCTTCTTCTTTTGCTAATTTAACAATCAACTCACGAATTTCATGAATCCCTGCTGGATCAAGACCATTAGTCGGTTCATCTAATAATAAAATTTGGGGCTTTTTAACTAAAGCAAAAGCTAAGGCTAAACGTTGCTTCATCCCTAGGGAATAGGCTTTCACTAATTTCTTACGATTTTTGTCCTCTGCCAATCCAACTAATTTCAAAGTTGGCCAAATATTATCCTCATCAAAACCTACCATTTTTTGAAATACTAATAAGTTTTCATATCCCGTTAAATTTGGATAATAAGATGGTTCCTCAATCATCGATCCAATTTGATTTAAGTAATCTTTATTCTCTTTGATATTTTGACCATTGACTAAAATCTCTCCTAAAGTAGGCTCCACTAAAGATAAGATCATTTTCATCGTAGTTGTTTTCCCTGCGCCGTTGGGACCTAAAAAACCATAGATTTCCCCTTCTCTGACTGTCAGTTTCTTAAGATCCACTGTAGTAGTGTCTTTATAGACCTTTTTAAGATTTTTCAATTCAATAATATTATTCATCTCATTAATTACCTTGTAATCCTTTTAGCCAGGATTGCTCCTTTCTTTACAATGTAATTCTACTTTATCATCTTAAAGATAACATTAAGATAGAACAGAATATTTTCTATACTTTTGAATTAATAAAGTTGAAGTAACTTTCATTGGTTTTTATTAGATTACTATGGGTATCTATATAGACTTTACCTGTCTCATCGGCTATATAGATAACTCTATGGTATAATTAAAACAAATTTTATGAGAGGTGCATATATGAATTTCGAAGCGCAGCTATTAAACAAACGGATATTAATAGTAGACGATGATGTTTCACTTAGTAAATCTATTAAAGAAGTTTTGGTGAGCAGGGGCTTTAAGAATATTAGTAATGCTTACAGTATTAGCGAAGGAATAGATATTTTTTCTATTTCTAAAATAGACCTCATTATCCTAGACGTAATGTTGCCTGATGGAGAAGGTTATCTACTTGCTCAGTACATCAGAGAAACTTCTGATATACCAATTTTATTTTTAACAGCCAAAAATAATCCAGATGATGAAGTTAAAGGATTAGATTCAGGTGGTGATGACTTTGTCACAAAACCATTTCTTCCTAAAACTTTAATCTATCGTATAATTGCTTTACTGAGGAGAGCATATAAAGGAGAATCAGAATTAATAACTTTAACTTCTTGTATCATTGATTTAAATAATGCTAGTGTAAAAAAAGAGGAACAGCATTTATCACTAACTCCAACTGAAATACAGATTCTAAGAAAACTATATACCAATAAAAACTATATTGTGTCAACAGAAGCAATCTGCGATACTATTTGGGGAATAGATAGTTTCGGATATGAAAAATCCTTAATGGTACATATTCGTAATATAAGAGAGAAGATAGAATTATCCCCATCAAAACCACGTCACCTCATTACAGTCAAAGGGCTGGGTTATAAGTTAGTTATCTGAATTTACGGAGTCCTCTATGAATATTTTCAAAAAAGGTATATTAAAATTTATTCTCGCCTTTCTTACCATAATATTTATCGATTTTGTTCTATTAGTAGCTACAACCAACTTTATCCGTAGCCAACAATCTCCTATAGATATCATACAAGGTGTATCTTCGAACATCACCCCATCAAATGGAACATATAAAGTTAATCAAACTGCAAAAAAACTGATTAAAAAGCACAACTTATGGGTCATGATTCTTGATCAAAAAAGTGGAAATGAAAAGTTTAATATCAAAAAACCTAAAAATATAAAAACACAATTTGATTATGCCGATGTCATTAAGTTTTCACGTTATTATTTAGATGACTATCCAATATTCACTCAAATAAAAAAAGAACAAAAAGATATTTATATAATTGCATTTCCAAAAGAAAGTATCATTAGATACGGAAATAATTTCTTTGATCTAAAGAGAATTCAAATTTTCCCGATTTTAATTTTAGTTATCATATTTGTTAACTGCCTATTTTGCCTATTCCTATACCTTTATAGTGTTACTTTCTTAAATCGCAACATCCAGCCAATTATTAACGCAATAGGTAAATTACCTGTCGGTTTAAACAAACAGGTAAATTCTGTTCAAGAATTAGATAGATTAACTTTAGCGGTTAACTCTGCTAACAAAAAACTACGTAAAAATGAAGAATTCAAAGAGAATTGGATTTCTGGAATAGCTCATGACATCAAAACCCCACTCTCAGTTATCGTGGCTAATGCATCATTAGCTATTGAAAAAACAGACAATGATGACCTATTAAAAAATTTGAAACCTACGCTGATTGAGAGTCACTATATTCAAAATTTGCTAAACGATCTCAACATATTCGCTAGACTAACAAACGGTAATTTAAAATTAAATCAAGAAATAACAGACATTATACCCTTCTTTAAGGAAATAATCATACAAATTATTAATCAAGAGATTTGGAATGATTTTAATTTTGAGTTTATTCCTGATAATAAATTGTTGGGTAAAAAAATGTACATTGAAAAATCTTTGATGTCTAGAGTTATTCACAATCTCATTTATAATTCTGTATTGCATAACCCTTCTGGTTGTAATATTCAGATTGTCCTTAACTATATTTCCCGTAATAAATTTTCAGTTATTATACGTGATAATGGAATTGGAACTTCTACAGATAGACTTAAAAATATTAATAAAATTGAGGAATTTAATTTTGATATTTCTGGAGTTCGCAGAAGTGGTATGGGACTAAAAATTTCTAACCAAATTGTTGATTTACATGGAGGTAGAGTATGATAATCACAAGTGAACAAGGAGAATATTTTCAAACAGAAATTATCCTTCCTATTGAATCACCTACCTTATAGTACCCAGTCATTCCATTTTAAATAATTGAGTTTTGGAATTCTGTCAATATTTTGGACACATTTTAGGAGAAAAATTTGAAGGCTAGCGCCCTTCGGTTGCTGGACTCCTTCTACGAGATCATAAAATGAATTTTATAAGCGCGTAGAAGGAGTGCTATTAACTAAGCAATTTGTTTTTAAAATTCATTCGGACAAAGATAGTTCAGTTTGCTGTGGCGCCTCCTCGAATTATAAAAACCTCCGATATACTTAAAAATACTATCGTAACAGGTCTGAAAATCTTTATAACCAACATTAGCTTCGGCGTAAATACACTCCTTTTTGATCGTTGCGTGAAATGACTCTATACAACTATTGTCATATGGGCATCCCTTAGCACTATAGGAATGTTGAATACAGTGGTGTTCAAGAAATCATTGCACACGATCCATTCTATCAAAATGAGATTGCCCAATATGATATCATTGAATTTGAGGCAAGTAAGTATTGTCCGGAATTTGAAACTATCATCAGTAAACCTTTTGACGACAAGTAACCATATTAGGAAACAGTAAAAAACGACGCTTCAATACTAGTAAAACGGCTCCTTTCTACTTAGAAAAGAGCTGTTTCTATAAAGAGAAACACATTAATGTCCTTTATGCTTCTCTCTTCGTTTTTGCTGTTTGCGTTCAAATTTCTCTTGTTTGAGCAATTGTTTTTGGACACTAGATTGATGTTTTGAAATCTTTTTCCTTTCCTCATACTGCAACTGCAATAGTTCTTTCGACTTGGAAGAAACTTTCTGATTTACTTGTTTCTTCACCATTCGCTGTAATCGTTTAGGATTCTTGACTTTTACATGTTGCTTAACTATAGCTTCTGGACTAAAAGATAATTGAGTAAACTGAGTCTGTAAGATCTCTAGAATTTCATCATCTTTTGGCTCCTGACCAAATGTCACACGACAAACTTGATAAGTTTCTAGATACACTTGTTCGAACAAACCATGCCAAAATCCATCTTCAAAATAAACTGTCAATCCAATTGAAATTGTTTCCACGACAGCACCTCCTTAAATCTATCCCTAAGAATGGACAACCAAGGAGGAAGGTTACTGATAGGCTTGCCTACGTCTGGACTACCAACCAGAACTGTGTTTTTATCTTAGTTGGGACTATTATAGCATATTTATAAGCTATTTTTATTGCTTCTTCAAATGCCTATCAAAAAAATGAATCGTAGCCAGCCAAGAGTCCTTACTCTCTTTCATCAATAAACGCCAATCTTTTCGATAACGGTGATTTGGTTGATAAGTCACTGTCAACATGTGACCTGTTTCATGATATTTTTTAAATGTAATGTGGTGTCCTTTATAATGTGAGACAATATCATCAATTGCTGACGAGTCATCCCATATTTCATCAACAGTACTTCCGAGCAATAAAATTGGCGAAGAGAGTTTACTAATGTCTATCCTAGCAGAGCAATCTTTAGGGATAGGTTTTCTAAAAAGTTTACTGAACAGATAATCTCTAAGTCGAAACTTTTGATAGGGAAGTTCTTTTTGCAAATGCGTCCAAGAAGAAGTATGAGAGTTCCATTTCCCTTCTATCCCTTCATACACCACATCAGAGGGTGAATTTAGCACCAAACATTGAACGTCATTAAAAAGGCTCTCCTCAGCTAAAACCAATTCTGCTCCCTTAGACCGTCCATAGATTCCAATTCTTTCACTATCTACTTGAGGATGCTGACGTAGATAATCCTTTGCCTCCGCAAGACACTCTAAAGGAATACGTTCCAAATATTTTGGCAACCCTTCTAAACCAAAGAAGGCAACTGCTAGGCAAATATAACCTCTAGAAGATAAAATCTGAGCTATATTCTGTGCCTTTTCAATCCGTCCTTCACTACCGCTCACAATAATCAATGCTGGTGCTTTTAGTGACTTTTTATCATAAAATAGTCTCCCTTGAAAATGTTCCCCGTAAATATCTTTATGACTAATTTGCGAACTCATGTAATGTCTTGTGAAAGTTCTCTCTTCAATGACAGTATTTCCTTGCATAATTTTGATATCCACAAAAAAATGAGCTAATAAGGGAATTTCAGAAAGAGAGTTTGGAAGTTTCTTTCTCTCATTGGTCAAGGGCTTAGCATTAAAAAATAGTCCCATTGTTGAAATGCCTTCATAAGAGCCAGAACAAGATGGAGTTTGTGACATATCAATAATACCATTCTTATCTGATACAAAAGCCCCTGTTGATCTCCATAAAACATCATGAGCTAAAAGCATGGGAGCATTGATACAATAATAATCAGTTAGGTACATCTCGACTCGATATGTTTCTCTTGGTTTTAAGCCATTGATGACAATATTAAAAGATTCGTCTGCTAACTCAGACTCTGAGATAAGTTCAATTTGTATATTCATATCTTCCTCTTTTTTTGTTAATATAATTAACAATATGGTTTTAAAATTACCGTGACTTTTACCACGGTAACTCTCGCCATACCTGTTCAACATCATCCATCAGTTTCATAACCATTTGAAGGTCCTCTTCACTATAGTTTCTTAAAACTGAAAAAATGGTTTTTTCAATATGTTCTTGCTGCTCTTTATGGACGTTAAAAACGTCAACCCCTTTTTTGGATAATATCAGATATTTATTTTTTTCATTATCCTGTGCAAATTCAAAAGCAACGAGGTCTTTCTTGGTTAAACGTCTAACACTCTGAGTAATAGCGCTCCTTGATACTTCAAGTAACTCAGATAATTTCACTAGATTCACAGGCTGATTCCAACCTATTAAATCAATCAAATGGACTTCATTAATAGTGATTGATTTATCAATACTATTTCTATGCTGATTCTTTTTCAACCGTTCAAAGGCTAAGGCAAAGCTGTTAAAACGATTATTAAACTTATGCAGTTCTTTCTTATTCATAGTTTCCTTCTTTTTGTTAATGATATTAACAAAATATCGTTTTCTTGTCAAGAAGAGTAAAAAATCCTCCAGAGCTTAGCTCCGAAGGATTCATTTTTATTTCACAACGATATTAACGAGTGTATTAGGCTCAAACAGTTTGGGAAACTGTTTGAGGTTGAGCATGAACAAATAAATCGGTTATTTCACAACAATGTTGACAAGTTTGTTCGGCTTCAATAGTCCAGTGGACTGTTGAAGGTAGCAGATAAGGCTAATAAACTCGTTATTTAACGACAATATTAACGAGTTTATTAGGTACACTAATTACTTTCACAATTTCCTTGCCATCGATCTCTGCTTTGACTTTTTCGTTAGCAAGAGCTACTTCTTGCAACTCTTCGCGTGAAAGATCTTTAGCAACCATGAGTTTGGCACGGACTTTACCTTTGATTTGAACGACGATTTCGATTTCGTCTTCAACCAATTTGCTTTCATCCCATGTTGGCCAAGCTACATAAGAGATAGACTCACCTGTTTCTGCGACTGTTTGCCAGATTTCTTCTGCTAAGTGAGGCGCAAATGGAGCGATCAATTGGATAAATCCTTTGGCGTAATCCACATAGAGTTTGTCTTCCTTGTTAGCCGCGTTGACAAAGACCATGAGTTGAGCAATGGCTGTGTTAAATTTCATCAACTCGATTTGCTCAGTAACAGATTTAACGGTTTCGTTATAAACCTTATCAAGAGCACCATTGTTTTCCGCAACGATTTCTTTACTTGTAATCAAACGGTAAACACGGTCAAGGAATTTACGGCTTCCTTCCAATCCTTCTTCAGACCAAGCGATTGAAGCATCGAGTGGTCCCATGAACATTTCATAGACACGAAGGGTATCAGCACCGTATTGTTCCACCACATCGTCTGGGTTGACAACGTTCTTGAGGGATTTAGACATCTTGGCTGGTGCTTGCTCCAATTCTTCTCCTGTTTCCACATGAAAGAAGGAACCGTCACGTTTTTCAACTTTGTCAGTTGCCACAAGAGCTCCACGGTGGTCACGGTAGCTTGTTCCCAAAATCATTCCTTGGTTAAAGAGTTTTTGGAATGGCTCCTTAGTTGGTACAACACCAAGGTCATAGAGGAATTTATGCCAAAAACGAGCGTAAAGCAAGTGAAGCACGGCATGCTCTGCACCACCCACGTAGATATCAACTGGCAACCATTGTTTGAGGAGGTCCTCGTCAGCCAATTTCTCTGTGTTGTGTGGATCGATATAGCGGAGGTAGTACCAGCTTGAACCTGCCCATTGTGGCATAGTATTCGTCTCACGACGACCTTTGACGCCATCTTCACGAGTCACTTCAAGCCAGTCTGTCAAGTTAGCCAATGGGCTTTCACCAGTACCTGAAGGGCGAATGTCCTTGGTTACTGGCAAGACAAGTGGGAGTTCACTTTCTGGAACAGCTGTTGAAGTACCGTCTTCCCAATGAATAATTGGGATTGGTTCACCCCAGTAACGTTGACGGCTAAAGAGCCAGTCACGAAGACGGTAAGTGATTTTTTCTTGACCAAAGCCTTTTTCTTCTAGCCAAGCCACAATTTTAGCAATCGCTTCTTCTTTGTTGAGACCGTTCAAGAAATCAGAGTTGACGTGAAGGCCATCTTCTGTGTAAGCAGCCTCTTCAACATTGCCACCTTCCAAGACTTCTACGATTGGAAGACCAAACTGTTTAGCAAATTCCCAGTCACGCTCATCGTGGGCAGGTACGGCCATAACAGCACCTGTTCCGTAGCTGGCAAGAACATAGTCAGCAATCCAGATTGGGATTTCTTTACCATTGACAGGGTTGACAGCATAAGCACCAGTCCAAACCCCTGTTTTGTCCTTGGCAAGGTCTGTACGAGCCAAGTCTGATTTAAGGCTGGCTTGATGTTTGTAGTCAGATACAGCCTCAGCTTGTCCAGGTGTTGTGATGGCATCTACCAAGTCATGCTCAGGAGCCAAAACAGTGAAGGTCGCACCAAAAAGAGTATCTGGACGTGTCGTAAAGACTGTGAATTCCTTGTCTGTTCCTTTTACTTTGAAAGTGACATTGGCACCAGTTGATTTCCCAATCCAGTTGCGTTGCATGTCCTTGATAGACTCTGGCCAGTCAAGGTCATCCAAGTCATTGAGCAAGCGCTCAGCATAGGCAGTGATTTTGAGCATCCATTGGCGCATTGGTTTGCGGACAACTGGATAGCCACCACGCTCAGATGTTCCATCTGGAAGAACTTCTTCGTTGGCGATAGCTGTTCCCAATTCTTCAACCCAGTTTACTGGCACTTCAGCTTCATAAGCCAAACCTTTTTCGTAAAGCTTAGTGAAGATCCATTGCGTCCATTTGTAGTAGTTCGGATCTGTAGTATTGACTTCACGGTCCCAGTCGTAAGAGAATCCAAGCGCATTGATTTGGCGTTTGAAGTTGGCAATGTTTTCTGCTGTGAATTCTGCTGGATCATTACCTGTATCCATAGCGTATTGCTCTGCAGGCAAACCAAAGGCATCCCATCCCATTGGGTGAAGGACATTGTAACCTTGCGCACGTTTGAAACGGCTGAGGATATCAGTCGCTGTGTAGCCTTCTGGGTGTCCTACGTGAAGACCCGCTCCAGATGGATAAGGGAACATGTCAAGCGCATAAAACTTAGGTTTTGAGGCCTCTGTTCCTGTCTTAAAAGTGTGATTGTCAGCCCAGTATTTTTGCCACTTAGGCTCGATTTCTTTATGATTGTAAAAACTCATGGTTTCTCTCCAATATTCGTAATGCTTCTATTATAGCATTTTTGAAGGATTTTTAAAGATGGTAAGGGAAGTTTAAGAGACGAATTAACCTTATTCCAGTTTACATTTTTTTGCCTTTTTGTTTACAAAAAAGGCAAAAAAATGCTATTCTAGTATCAGAAAGAAGGTGACTCATGTATCAAGAACAACGATTAGAGAAAATATTAACACTCTTGGAAGAGCGAGGAAACCTATCTGTTAAGGAAATGGTTGACGCATTAGGTGTTTCCAAAGACACTGTCAGAAGAGATTTCGACTGCCTCAGCCAGAGAAATCTGGCTCAGCGTACCCATGGTGGCATTCTCCCAGTAAAAAATACCACTGTTCTTGGCTTCCAGGAACGTCAGAAAGGACTCACTGAAGACAAGAAAAAAATGGCAGAACTAGCGCTTAGCTTGGTCAAAGACCAATCTCTGCTCTTCTTCGATGTCTCTACCTTGATGCTTGAAGTTTCACAAAAATTGGCTAAGAGCGTATCTGTCTACTCCCACTCTTTGGACAATGCCTTGGTCCTAAGTGGCAAAGAAGGAATCGACTTTAATCTCTTGGGAGGGAGATTTTACAGCAAAAACCGCTTCTACTATTCGCTTCACGAAGCCCAGCTCTTGCAACATCTACAATTTGACTTAGCCTTCTTCGGAGCGGCTAGTCTCAGTCAAGGAGTGGTCAGCTATGAAGATGAAGAGGATGTTGCTGTCAAACAACTGGCCATGCAAGTTGCTAGAACCAAGATTCTTATTGCTGAATCTGATAAATATGAAAAGCATTCCAAATATATCTTGGGCAAGATTGAAGACTTTGACTACTGGATTACAGATAAGGAACCTGATCCTGATTTGGTCGAGGCTCTTAAAGATAAAGTAACGATTTTATATGATGGAAAGGATAGCGACTATGAGTAATATTCGTTTGATTATCAGTGACATTGATGGCACTATTCTCACTAGTAACCACCAGGTGGATGAGCAACTGATTGAGGTAATGCCAGAGCTTGAAAAAGCAAATATTCCCTTTGTTTTAGCTTCAGCCCGTTCGCCACTAGGGATGCAACCAATTGCTCATAAACTGGGACTTCATGACAATCCCATCGCCTGCTACAACGGTGCCTTAGTACTTGAGAGTGATCGTACTATCATCCAACACCCTGTGGATAAAACTGAGATTCAAGAACTTCTAAGCTACTTATCCACAGATTACCCAAGTGTCTCTGTGAATATCTACTCTGGCAAGGACTGGATTACCAACCAACTAGACAAATGGTCTCAGTTGGAAGGAAGTATCACGGGTGAATCTCCTATCATTAAGGAACTGCAAGACACGGTCGCAGACTCAGAACCACCTATCCACAAGCTATTGTTGATTGATGAGCCTGAAGTTATCCAGGACCTCCACCAAAAACTCCTAAGCATGGATTTTCCACAGACAGCCTTTTACTTGTCCAAAGATAATTATCTTGAAGTCACTGCCAAACACGTTTCTAAAGAACACGCTCTCCTTGAAGTTGCCAAATATTATGACCTTCCTCTTGAAGAAGTCATGACCATCGGAGATAACTTCAACGATAGTCCCATGCTAGCTCTGGCTGGTCTAGGAATTGCCATGGGCAATGCACCTGAAGGGGTTAAGGAAACTGCAAACTTAGTAACGGCCTCAAATGATGAGCATGGTGTCGCTCAAGCCATTACAGAACATGTCCTAAAATAAGCTAACCTCTAATGGTGGGAACAACCTTTAATTGCCAACTCGAATGTTAGAACGAAAGGAAAGGTGCCCTAGAGGTGCCTTTTCTTTTTCAACGAAAAAAGCCTTCCTCTCTCGAAGAAGACCCAAATTTCCTAAAGATAAAGAAGGAGACCTACAAGAATTCCAATAACATAGCCTGCCAAAACATCACTTGGATAGTGAACACCACCTAGCACGCGCAAAAGGGATAGAGCACCAGCCAGAAAAAGCATAGTCCCACCTAGCCAGGGGTTAAGCGTCAATGCCAACATAGCAATGACAGTCGCTGAGAAAACATGCCGACTGGGAAACGACTTACCCAGACTGTCCTTCTTAATAAGTGGCTGAATGTCCCAGGTCTGATATGGGCGTGGGCGATTATAAAAGCTACGACCAAGAGAAAGAAGGAAAAAGCCTCCCCCCATAATAAGCACTGTCGTAGAGAGAACAAACCAGCCATTCCTTAGCCAAACCAAACTAATAAATATCGGAAAAAGCAGGTAAAAAGTCCTTGTGATAGCCTTGTTCAATCCTCCTAAGACCCTAGCATAAGGACGCAATGGACCGCTAATCCTATTGTAAAATTGTTTATAATTCATCATCATCCGTTAGAAAAAGGGAGTGACACAGAACTAAATTTCAAAAATCTAGCTTCTAGCCTCTCCCTCAAGTTTAATGAGATAGTCTTCCAAGGTTGAAGTCTCTTAGCCCAACCTCTTTTTGTCTATCTTAAAGTTCAGCGATTTGGTAAAGTTCAAGTTCAGCAGCTGTTTCTGAACCAAACATATTAATCATGATTTTAACCTTGTTGTTTTCAATTTCTACAACACGGCCTTCTTGACCCATAAAGGCACCATCGATGATTTGAACCACATCTCCAACCTTGATATTAGTATCAAAGACATCAACAGTTTGACCCATTGAAATCAAGATTTGACGGATTTCTTCTTCCAAAAGTGGTGTTGGTTTAGAACGGTTACCGTGAGAACCAACGAAACCAGTAACGTTCGGAGTATTACGGACAACGAACCAGGCTTCGTCTGTCATTACCATCTCAACAAGAACGTAACCAGGGAAGCGGTTTTCTTCCACTTCTTTAACTTTACCGTTTTTCTCAACATTGACCGTTTGAGTTGGGATTTCAACACGCAAGATATTTTCAAGCATGTTATAAGTTTGAGCACGTTGCAAAAGATTTTCTTTAACTTTATTTTCGTATCCTGAATACGTTTGAAGGACGAACCAGCCCTTGTCGAATGAATCTAGCATTTTAGGATTCCTTTCTTTGTTCTAAATGACATTTAAACACCATTGACCATCAATCTTCGAGGCGCAAGCGTTAAATGTAAATGAATGCCTATGTTTTAATTCAAAGCGTAATAAAAAAGCCTGATGGCCCTTGTTCTCGCTTTTATCTACATTTATTATAACAAAAAAGAGCAGGCATGCCCACTCTTTTTATGTTTTCTTTAGAAAAAGTTAATCAGTGCTGACATAGCGCGACTCAACAATTCATCAAACGCATAGATGATGACAGTGAAGAATGCAGTATACTCAAGAACTGAACTAAAATCGTGCCAGCGTTGTTTACGGTCTGGCCAAGTCGTGTCTTTCAAGACTTTGAAAATACTTCCAGTTTGTCTCACGGTGTCTCCTATCTTGTTTCCTTATGCAAGGTGTATTTTTTACAATGTTTACAAAATTTGTTAACTTCTAGTCGTGTTGGTTTGGGAGTACTACTAACATTAATTGAGTAGTTTCGACTCCCACATTCAGCACACGCTAGGCTTGCTTTTTTCTGTGCCATAACGCCTCCGTTTTTTATCTTACCACTTTTAAATGCAATTGACAAGCTATCTGAATAGACCTGATAAGGAGTCTGAAATCTTATCCCATAGACTGCTTGCTTGATCTTTTACATCATTGACAACGTCTGAAGCCTTGTCTGTCCATGACTTGTTACTGCTATTACGAGAGTCATTTGGATCTGCCGTATAGTCTAGTGTTTGACCATCAGCCGCATAGGCATTTTCAACGGTAAACTCATTACCTGGTGTATTTGGCAAAACATCTGCAGCGATATAGCTGAAAATAGTTGAAGCTGTTCCTGAGCTTGCTCCTGTTAAGTAGTGATTCTCGTCAGTCTTATCAAAACCAATCCAAGTCGTCATAACCACATCCGGAGTATAGCCAATAACCCACTGATCACTGGTCAAATCCTTGTTAAATTCAGCCTGAACAGTACCTGTCTTACCTGCCATAGTATAACCTGTGTAGTTGGCATTCACAGCAGAACCATTTGAGAAGGTACCAAGCATCATGCTGGTCATCTGGTTAGCTACTGACTGGCTGATAACACGCTTAGACTTCTTACTATGGGTAGCGATAATGTCACCACTAGCATTTTCAATTTTAGTGATGAAATAAGCCGTATTCATCTCACCACCATTAGCAAAGGTCGCATAAGCCTGAGCCATTTGAAGAGGACTAGCTGTCACACCACCACCAAGTGAAATTCCCAGTTCTTCTGGAACATTGTCAAAGTTAAGACCGAATTTTTGACCGTAACTAATCCCTTTTTGTATACCGATTTGATTAAAGAGGTAAACTGCTGGGATATTGTAGGAGTTGGCCAAAGCTTGATACATGGGCACATCCTCAGTCTCAACACCACCGTAGTTGGTTGGAGTATAGCCGTTATAGTCGATTGGTTTATTTGGAAGGTCCTTATTGATGCTCCATCCTGAAGCCAGAGCTGGGGCATAGACCACTAAAGGTTTAATGGTCGATCCAGGACTACGTTTCCCTTGGGTTGCATAGTTAAAGTTACGGAAGGTTGTATCACTGGTACCACCTACACGACCTACTAGACCACGGACCGCTCCAGTTGTTGGATCAAGCGCCACACTAGCTGACTGAGCTGTACTACCGTCACTTTCTGATGTAGGGAAGAGATAAGTATTTTCATAGGTTTGCTGCATGTTAGCTTGTGAGTTGGCATCCATCTCTGTGTAGATCTTGTAGCCATTTTTAACGATTTCATCCTCACTCAAGCCATAAGTTTTCGTAGCTTCTTCAATGACGGCATCAAAGTAGGACGGATACTTGTAGTCATCGCCAGTCCCTTGATAGGTATCATCTAGGCGACTAGCCATATCAACTCCAGCCGCACTGTCGGCATCTGCCTGACTCAACTTCTTGTCATCAACCATGTTAGAGAGAACAGTGTTTCGACGGTTGGTCGCATTTTGGATATTATCGATTGGGTTATAAATTTCAGGTCCCTTAAGCATACCCGCGAGGGTCGCTGCTTCATCAACAGTTAGATTGGCAGCACTTGTCCCGAAGTATTTTTGGCTAGCATCTTCAACACCCCAAACACCATTCCCGAAGTAGGCATTATTGAGGTACATGGTAAGGATTTCTTGCTTGCTGTATTTCTTGGTTAATTCCAAAGAGAGGAAGAATTCCTTGGCCTTACGAGTGACTGTCTGTTCTTGTGTCAAGAAGGCATTTTTAGCCAACTGTTGGGTAATGGTCGAACCACCACCAAAGCGTCCCATAGATACAATAGCCAGAAGGAATCGCTTGACGTTAACCCCGCTATTTTTATAGAAGGTACGGTCCTCAGTTGCTATGACAGCATTCTCCAAGCTATCACTAATAGCATCTAGTTCCACATAGGTCCCTTTTTGCCCTGACAAAGAACCAGCTTGATTGCCTTCTTTGTCATAGATAACCGTAGTAGCCTTCAAGGCATCTTGAAGGTCTGAAACATTGGTCGTCTTGGCAATATAGAAAAGGTAGGAACCTACTGTCAGAACCAGCACAGCTAGCATGATAAAGAGAATTTTCCCAATATGATAGCGACGCCAGAAACGGCGAATAGGATTTCTTGGCGAAAGCGTAAACTTGCTCAAGAACGCCTGAACCTTACCTAAGGGTTTGGTGGTATCAATAGGTTTCTTTTGCTTAGAACGTTGGTAACGTGACGTCTCTTGACTTTCCTGAGACATATCCAAGTCTTCAACGGCTTGTTCAACCTCATCAGGTTTCTTAGCAAAGAGTCCCTTTATCTTATTTTGTAAATTCTTCGATTTTTCAGCAGGCTGGGAATCCTTACCCTTTCCGCTATTTTCTTCTTTAAAAAGTTTGTTTTTTAGATTATCAAAAAATGTCATAACCTTATTATATCAAGTTTTTACAGGTTCTGTCCTCTTTTAAGTGTTCATGATATAATGAAACCATGACTTTACACGTAGAAATTATCAATCCCTATCCTATAACAACTGTCAAAGAGTTACTAGAAACCAGACTCCTCATTCCTCGTAAGATTCGTCATTTCCTACGCACGAAAAAGCACGTCCTCATCAATGGAGAGACTATTAATTGGCAGAGTCCCGTTAAAGAAGGTGATAGGATTAGCCTGACCTTTGACACAGAGGACTATCCTAATAAAACTATCCCTATGGGAGACGCCAATTTGGTAGAGCCTCTCTATGAGGATTCGCATCTCATCGTGGTCAATAAACCTGAAGGGATGAAGACGCATGGCAATGAACCCACAGAAATCGCTCTTCTGAACCATGTTTCGGCTTATTGTAGACAAACCTGTTACGTCGTTCATCGACTAGATATGGAAACTAGTGGGGCTGTGATTTTCGCTAAAAATCCGTTTATTCTGCCAATCCTCAACCGGCTTTTAGAAGATAAGATGATTCAGCGTCAATATTGGGCATTGACTGAAGGTAAATTCCAAACCAAGGAGACTGTGTACAATGACAAGATTGGACGCGACCGCCATGATCGTAGAAAACGGGTGGTTGATCCTAGAAAAGGGCAGGTTGCCTATACAACCGTCACACGCCTCAAAGCCTTCAAAGGAGCTAGTCTGGTCAATTGCCAACTAAAAACCGGACGGACCCACCAAATTCGGGTGCACCTGGCCCACCATGGGCATGCCATTCTGGGGGACCCTCTTTATAGCCATCGCCCCGCATCTCGACTCATGCTCCACGCACACACCCTTAGTTTCACCCATCCCTTAACACTCGAAAAAGTCACTGTTAAGGCTAAATCAGAAAGTTTCGAACAAGGGTTGAGAAATCACAAATAATAGAAGTAGGCTTATTCTCAAGCATAGTGCGAAAGGATTATCCTAATGATCCTCTAGTTATGACACAGTGGAAGCTTGCAAATAAGTTGCTTTTATTGACTTCGAAAGCCTTGACTACCTTGAATCTCCCTGGACATTATGTTAAGCTTTACATATCATATAAATTAGAGGAGTATTTAATTATGAATCCAGTCGATCAATGGCTAGCAATTAACGTCAAGTATTTCCCAACAGAACAAGTGCAGTACATCCGCCAACGTCTTGAGACACTTCCTGAACAACAACTTTCAATGCTTTACTCAATCAGCTTCCAAGATCCTACAATGATGCTTATTATCTCACTTTTTGGTGGTTCTCTTGGAATCGACCGCTTTATGTTGGGACAAGTTGGTCTTGGTATCGGTAAACTTTTGACATGTGGTGGTTGTGGTATCTGGTCAATCGTTGACTGGTTCCTCATCATGGATGCTACTCGCCAATCAAACGTTCAAAAACTTTTTGCTGTTATTGGGTAATGAAAAACTATTTCACACGCTTGTGGGCCTACCACCAGCGTTTTTTTAGATTATATCTCTTAGTTTTAGTGGCAGTTTATGGAGTCTACCTTTTGCATCTGCCAACACCACTCAGTTTAATCCTAAGACCATTTGGACTTAAGGGTTGGAGCGCAGGCCTAACACGCGCTAGCGTTAGACTACTACACCTAGATTGGCAAGGAGCCTGGGACTATAATCCACTGATATACCCTCTAGTGGTCTACATCTTAACCTATTTCTTTCTCTTTCCCATATTTAGTGATAAGAAGATTATTAGGAAATAAAGCAAACACTCTTATTCGATTCCCATTGCCGTTCCCTTACACTATTGCTATAATTGTAATTATCAAAATTTTTATAATCAAGTTATCTGGAGGTTATACACATGAAGCAACAAGATTGGATCGATTTTTTCCAAGCAGTTAATGGTCGTAATCCAAGTATTCAAGAAATGGCTGAAGCAGCTCAGAAAGGCGAGTTTGTCCGAGAAAGCTCTAAGAAACATAAACAATCTATCGAAGCAAACAAACCTGAAGAAATAGTAGAAACCAAGGAACCCTTGGCACCTGTTGAAGCAACCAAAACTGATGAAACAATAGAAACAACACCCTCTAAAGAAGTCACAGAAAGTGTTGAACCTTCCGTTGAAATCTATGATGTCGCTGAAGAACCCTTAGTTGATTCTAGTATCGATGAAAGACAAACTTTCCAAACTCCTAACCTAGGTCAAGAAGCTCCAACAGCCAACTCTCAAGAACAAATAAATCCAATACAAGACACTACTAATAAGCCTTTAAATTCCTTTGCCGACCAAGCTAATACAAGCTTCCCACAAACAAATACCCCCCTTAACGAGCCTTGGAAAGAGCCAGAAAAGAAATCCCGAACAAACCTCATCATGATAGCCATCGCTACCATCCCAGTTATCCTTTGGGCTCTTGGCTTATTCTTACTTGGAGTTGTTGGAGACGATTTTAGTATGGGCTTGGGTTTGGCATTATGGACTTTGATTGTGGGGCTACCAGTAATCATTATTGACATCCTACCAGCACTTCTAAACAAAACAGACAAGAAATGGCTAATCTTTGTCTTATCTATCCTCCTAAACTGGACTTTCATTGGATGGATCATCTTGCTTATTATTTCTATCAATACGAATAAGGAGGCAGAGCGTATCAAGCAGCAACAAATGATGATGCAGATGTCAGGTAAACAAGGAAGTTCTGATATGTTTAACCCTTTTCACTAATTAACAATAAATAATAGAAAAGAAAACCCAGGAAAAGTTTCTCTCGACTTTTCCTAGGTTTTTTTACTTTCTTAAATCTTAGTAACCCATCATTCCTGGATCCATAGCTGGCGCTGCTGGAGCCTCTGGTTCAGGCTTGTTGGCAACAACTGCTTCAGTTGTCAAGATAAGACTAGCTACTGAGGCGGCATTTTGAAGGGCAGAACGTGTGACCTTAACTGGATCAATGATTCCTGCTCCAACCATATCTACCCACTCACCGTTGGCAGCGTTAAAGCCTGTACCAACTTGGCTGTTCTTCAATTTATCAATGATAACTGAACCTTCATAGCCAGCGTTATAAGCAATTTGGCGAACTGGTTCTTCCAAGGCACGGAGGACAATATTACGTCCTGTAGCGTCGTCACCTTCAAGATCAAGTTCAGCAACCTTAGCAATGACGTTAACAAGGGCTGTACCACCACCTGCTACGATACCTTCTTCAACAGCGGCACGAGTAGCGTTAAGGGCATCTTCGATACGAAGTTTCATTTCTTTAAGGGCTGTTTCAGTGGCTGCACCGACCTTAACAACTGCAACACCACCTGACAATTTAGCCAAACGCTCTTGAAGTTTTTCACGGTCAAATTCAGATGTTGTTGTTTCCAATTGAGATTTAATAAGGTTAACACGGTTAGCAATTGCTTCTGCGCTTCCTGCTCCTTCGACGATAACTGTGCTATCCTTATCCACAGTTACTTTCGAAGCCTGACCAAGTGCTGCCATAGTTGCATCCTTAAGTTCAAGACCAAGATCCTCAGTAATAACAGTTGCTCCAGTCAATATAGCAATGTCTTCCAGCATCGCTTTACGACGGTCACCAAAGCCAGGCGCCTTAACAGCAACAACATTGAAGGTTCCACGAATCTTGTTAAGAACAAGCGTTGGAAGAGCTTCACCATCCACGTCATCAGCAATAATCAAAAGTGGACGGCTGGTCTTAAGCACTTCTTCCAAGAGTGGAAGAACATCTTGGATATTTGAAATTTTCTTGTCAGTCACAAGAATAAATGGATTCTCAAGATCTGCGACCATTTTTTCATTATCAGTAACCATGTACTGAGAAAGATATCCACGGTCAAACTGCATACCTTCAACCACTTCGAGTTCTGTCTCCATACCACGAGACTCTTCAATAGTGATAACACCGTCATTACCAACGCGTTCCATTGCTTCTGAAATGTATTCACCAACTTTTTCAGAGCGAGATGAAACCGCTGCGACTTGAGCAATAGCTTCCTTATTGGCAACTGGTTGAGCAATGGCTTTAAGCTCTTCCACAGCTGTAGCTACAGCTGCCTCAATCCCACGACGGATACCGATTGGATTGGCACCAGCTGTTACATTTTTTAGCCCCTCACGAACAATAGCTTGTGTCAAAACAGTGGCTGTAGTTGTTCCGTCACCGGCAATATCATTAGTTTTTGAAGCCACTTCGCTGACAAGCTTAGCACCCATATTTTCAAAGTGATCCTCGAGTTCAATTTCTTTAGCAATTGTCACACCATCATTAGTGATAAGTGGTGAGCCAAAAGCCTTTTCCAAAACAACGTTACGACCTTTAGGGCCAAGCGTTACCTTAACGGTATCAGCTAAAGTATCAACACCACGAACCATTGCTGCGCGTGCATCTGATGAAAATTTAATATCTTTTGCCATAGTTACTCCTTCTTTATCTTAAATTATATCTGATTAGCGAGGGCCTAAGCTAGGACCGCTAAAATATCTGCTTCACGAATAATTGAAACGGAATCTTCTCCGTCTTTAACGCTGACACCTGCACCATTTTCAACAAGGACCTTGTCGCCTACTGCAACACTAGGTGCAATCAATTCCCCAGTAAGAGTACGGATGCCTTCACCTACTGCCAAGACCTCTGCAGTCTTAGTAGCTTCATGACTAGCTCCCGCCAATACAAAGCCACTAGCTGTTTTTTCTTCTGTTTCTTCAAAACGGACGACAATACGATCGCCCAATGGTTTTAATGCCATACCAATTACCTCCAAATGTTATTTATTATTAGTAACGTGTGAAACGTTATTTTTAGCACTCACGAACAATGAGTGCTAATCCATATATTTATTTTAGCACTTGGTCAAAAATAGTCAAGAAAAAACTACCCAAAATCTGAACTTTGGATAGTTTCTTTTTGCTTATTAACCGAGTACCAAGGCATCGTCATTGAGGACTTGTCCACTATTTTTGTGGAAGAGATCCATAAGTTCTGCAACAGTGAGATTTTTCTTTTCCTCACCTCGCACATCGACGACGATTTTACCATGATAGAGCATGACCAGACGGTTCCCATATTCGATAGCATGCTCCATATTATGGGTAATCATAAGAGTTGTCAACTCTTGTTCTTCAACAATCTTACGTGTCAAATTCATAACCATGTCACTTGTCTTAGGATCCAGTGCTGCTGTGTGTTCATCTAGCAGCAAAATCTTTGGACGAACCAAGGTCGCCATAGCAAGTGTCAAGGCCTGACGTTGTCCACCTGACAAGAAATTAGCATCAGTCTTCATACGATTCTCAAGACCAAGACCAAGATCTACCAAGGCTTCCTTAAATACTTGACGTTCACTTTCAGTAATAGACTTTTTAAAGAAGCTACGTTTCTTACCACGACGATAGGCGATTGCCATATTTTCTTCGATAGAAAGGTTTGTCGCTGTACCCATTCGAGGATCTTGGAAAACACGGCTAATGTCTTTAGAGCGCTCATCTACAGATGCTTTCTTAATAGATTGACCCTCCAACAAGATATCCCCCTCATCAATCCTGAGAACACCAGCAATTGAATTCATCAAGGTTGATTTACCAGCACCATTTCCCCCAATAACAGAGATAAAATCTCCCTGCTCAATGTCGAGATCCAAACCACGAAGGACGTGATTTTCATTGACTGTACCTTTTTCAAAGGTTTTATGAATCTGTTGTAAACTAAGTAAAGCCATTACTTGTCACCTCCTGGAATCAAGGATTTGTTAGGTTTGATTTTCAATTTTTGGCGTACTTCAGGCACATAAAGGATGATAGCAAGCAAGATAGCTGAAGCTAATTTCAGCATTTGAGCATCAACGTTCATGGCAAGGATAATAACCAAGACCAGACGGTAGAGAACAGCTCCTACAACAATTGACCACAGGCGTTTACCAAGTGGTAGATACTTGACGATAACTTCAGCCAAGATAATTGCAGCCAAGCCATTTACGATTGTACCAGTACCCATATTCATATCCGCATAGCCATTATTTTGAGCTAGGAGAGCACCTGATAGGGCAATCAAACCATTGGAAATCATGTAGCCAAGAATCTTCATACGATCAACCTTGATACCATTGGCTTCACCCATGGCAAGGTTATCACCTGTCGCACGAAGGGCCAGACCAACCTGCGTATTAAGGAGGACAACCAACATAAGCACTACCAGACTAACAAAAATCAGTCCTAATAGAATCACACCATTCAGCTTAGATAGACCAAGATCCATCACCATAGTCACCAGCGTGTTATGTCCTGAAAGAGAGACATTGGCACTACCAAGAACCAAAAGGTTAACGGAATAGAGCCCTGTTAAGGTAATAATCCCTGTTAAGAGTGCTGGTATCTTCATTTTCGTATGCATAAAGCCAGACACCGCTCCAGCAAGCATACCAGCAACAAAACCACCTAAAGTCGCAAAGATCGGGTTAATCCCACGGATAATCATGATAGTTGTCGTAGCAGCACCAAGTGGAAAGGCCCCCTCAGCTGTCAAATCAGCAAGGTCCAAAATACGGAAGGTAATGAAGACCCCAATAGCCATAATAGCCCAGAGGAGTCCCTGAGAAATGGCTGTTAACACCACATTTGAAAATCCTTTTTTAGAAGACTTATTGACCTTAAGCTTAATGACACCCTTATCTTTTTTAGCAATTGGTTTGTCATCTTGTGTTGATGCTTTAGATTCCTCGTCACTAATGCTAGAAACATCAATGCCAAGTTCTTTAGCCATGTCATGGTTTACCACAACATTAAGTGTTTTAGGATACTCTGCATCGACATCCTTGACCTTCTCACCTCGGAGAACACGGCCTGCCAACCTACCTGTTTGACGTCCAAGCGCTTCATAGTTGGTTCCGTAAGTGAATAGGACACCTTTTTCTACACTGCCAGCGTCACTACCAACAACTGGAACCTTAGTCTCTTTAGAAAGATCTACCAAGGTATTAATAGCACTAACAATGGTATTATCAGTTGGGATGAAGATGACTTCGGTCTGACTCATCAAGCTCTTGGCTGTATCTTGTATATCATTGGTTGATGAAATTCCTTTGATAACCGTTTCAATACCAGCTTCCTTGAAGTATTTCTTGGCTTCTTCAACCTGAACTTCTGAGTTACGCTCGCTGGTCGTATACATAATCCCAACTTTTTTAGTGTTTGGAAAGACCTTTTTCAACAATTCAACCTGTTTATTGATAGGGGACATGTCACTTGTTCCCGTCACATTTCCTCCAACATTGTCCATAGACTTAACTAGTTTAGCTGAGACTGGATCTGTGACAGCTGTAAAGAGAATTGGCTTGTCCTTTGTCAAACTACTCAAAGACTGAGCTGCTGGGGTTGCGATAGCCAACATGACATCATTATCTTCAATAAGCGACTGAGAAATCGTCTGCAAGTTAGACTGATCCCCTTGTGCATTCTGATAGTCAATTTTGATGTTCTTACCGTCAACATAACCTTCCTCTTTGAGTTCTTCAATGAACCCTTTACGTGTCGCTGACAAGGAAGGATGTTCCACATATTGGAGAACACCGACGTGAACTAAATCTTTGTTAGAAGCATTTGAGCATGCTACCAAGAGGACAGCTGTGATAACAGCCATCATACTGACCAAAAATTTCTTCATCTTGTACACCTCTATTTTTTTATTTTATCTATTTCCAATTTCCTTTTATGTTCTTCTGAAGCGTTGGAGGCACAGGGAAAACAACAGTTTCATTGCCCACGAAAAATCCTCAAGTCTTCAAGAGAATCCCCGAGTGATACAATCACTCTATTTATCACGTCAAAAGTAAGCTAAAGCTTGCTGTTTAAAGAACAATTCTAGCTTAGAATGTGAAATTAAAAAATAGACCACGGCATGGAAAAACCAGTTAGGACAGGCCCAACTGGTTCTCTGCATATTGACTAGCACAAACTAGCTTATACCACCGGTTAGACCTATTCATCTAATCGGCTAATCCATCACAAAATGCTTTAGCTTCATAGATACAAACTTATTGACGCCTGTATCTTGAAACACAAACGTCCTATCTAAAGAAACTAAAGTAATAAAAAGCTTTAAGATTTCCCCAATGGGCGGCTTTGTTAAGCATGTAATGCCTCCGTAGTTAAGATAGATTTAAGTTTACACTATTTAGACAATTCTGTCAAATTGGAATTTATCTCCTTTTTCTCAATTAATCTTTGTCGTTTAAAAAGAAAAATCTCTTCCCACATCTGCAAGAAAAGATTTTTTAATATTAAGCATCTTGTTCTGTTGTTAAGATAGCAAGTGTTTCAATCAAGTTATCGGCATTAACTTCAATAGTGTCACCAGTTGCCTTGATTTTAACTTCGACAACACCTTCACTTGCCTTTTTACCAACCGTCACACGAATTGGAAGCCCGATAAGGTCACTATCAGAGAATTTAGAACCAACACGCTCATTACGGTCATCTATCAAAACATCGTAACCTTCAGCTGCAAGAGCAGATTCCAAACGATCTGTCAAAGCATTGGCTTCCTCATCCTTAGTATTAACTGTAATCAAGTGAACATCATAAGGCGCCAATTCTTTAGGGAAGTTAATTCCCCATGCGTAGCGGTATTGACCTTTTGGAGTCTTGTTAACAAAGAGACGTGCATGTTGTTCGATCACAGCTGACAAGATACGGCTAACACCGATACCGTAACATCCCATGATAATTGGAACTGCACGACCATTTTCGTCAAGAACGTTAGCACCCATACTTTCAGAGTAACGTGTACCAAGTTTAAAGATATGGCCGATCTCGATACCACGCGCAAATTGAAGGACACCTTGACCGTCTGGCGAAATCTCACCTTCTTTAACTTCACGAATATCCACGTATTCTGCTTTGAAGTCACGCTCTGGGTTAACCCCTGTCAAGTGATAGCCATCTTCATTGGCTCCAACAACAGCATTTGCCACGTCTTGAACCTTACGGTCTGCAATGATACGAACATTTTCAGGAAGGTTAACTGGACCAAGAGAACCGAAGCTAGCACCAAAGACTTGACGCGCTTCATCTTCTGTAGCTGGTTCAAGGAAGTCAACTGCAAGGTAGTTTTTCAACTTCACGTCGTTAACTTGATCATTACCAACAAGAAGAGCCACTACTGGTTCGTCATCAGCAGTGAAAAGCAAAGTCTTGATGGTTTGTTCTTCTGGAACATTCAAGAAAGCAGCAACTTCATCAATTGACTTGCAATCTGGCGTTTCAACTCGAGTTACTTCTTCTTGAGTCACAACCTTAGTCGCTGGTGTGTAGGCGTTTGTTGCCATCTCAAGGTTAGCTGCATAGCTTGACTCTGTAGAGTATGCAATCGTATCTTCACCAGATACCAACCACGATGTCAATTCATTCTTGATTTCTTCCATGACATCTTCTGGAATCTCATCCAATGAAGCAATTGACTTGTCAAGAACTACCCAACGATTAAGGTCTGTACGCTCAGGAGTGACCGCCATGAATTCTTGAGAATCCTTACCACCCATGGCACCACCATCACCGATGATTCCCTTAAATTCAAGGCCAGCACGTGTAAAGATAGCTTCATAAGCCTTACGATAGTCTTCGTAGGTTACATCCAAATCTTCGTAATTTTGGTGGAAACTGTAAGCATCCTTCATGATAAATTCACGTGTACGAAGAAGACCGTTACGAGGACGTTTTTCATCACGGTATTTTGATTGGATTTGGTAGAGATTAAGTGGCAATTGTTTGTATGATTTAACCGCATCACGAACCAAGGCTGTAAACGTTTCTTCGTGAGTTGGACCGAGGATAAAGTCAGACTTATCACGGTTTTTAAGTTTATAAAGGTCTTCACCATAAGTTTCATAACGACCTGATTCACGCCACAAATCTGCTGTCAAAAGCGCTGGCGCCAACATTTCAACCGCACCGATTTTTTCAAACTCCTCACGCATGATGGTTTTAAATTTCTCGATAGCACGATTTGCCAATGGCATATAAGCATAAATACCAGCAGAGACCTGACGCACGTAACCCGCACGTACCATAAGGGCATGACTAATAACTTGAGCATCACTTGGCATTTCACGAAGTGTTGGAATCAACATTTTACTTTGTTTCATTATTTACATACTAAGGAGGCTGGCCCGTGGGTCAAGTCCCTTAGACTTCCTTTCATTTCTTTGTTTCTAATTAAAAGAAAGCACGCATAATATCATTCCAAGTCACTGCAATCATAAGAACAACCATGACCGCAACACCTGCGAGTGTGATATAGCTTTCAATTTCTTGATTAAGTGGTTTACGACGAATAGCTTCAATAATATTCATAACAATTTTACCACCGTCAAGGGCTGGAATTGGAATAAGATTGAAAATCCCTAAGTTGATAGAGAGCATTCCCATAAGGTTAAGAATGGAAATCAAGCCATTTTCTGAAGCCTGGGCAGACATCTGGAACATAGCAACCGGTCCACCAAGTTTATTCAAACTAAAGTTGGTGATAAGCCCCTTAAGTGCCACGAGAATTTTGAAGGCCCCTTCCCAAGCCATTTGGAAACCACCAAAAATCTTATCTTTAAGACCTGTCTTTAAGGCAGGAGAGACACCTAAAAAGTAGCTACCTTGATTCTCCTTAGGTTTAACAGAGACCGTTTCTTCCTGACCGTTTCTTCTCTTAACCGTCACAGAAAGGTTGTCACCTTTGGAGAATTTTTGAGTATTCTCTGTCAATGATTCCTTCAAGCTGTTCCAATCCGTAACCTTGTCTTTATTGATAGCCTCGATGGCATCACCATTTTTCAAGCCTGCCACCTGAGCAGCACCTCCATCGGCTACCTGGATACGGTTAGTTGAGGTATCTTGAACACCACCTTGAACAAAGGCTAAGATAATAAAGACAAGCACCCCAAGAATGAAGTTATTCATAGGACCAGCAAAGTTGGTAATTAAACGTCCCCAAATGCTTGCATTTTGATATTGGACATCCTTAGGAGCGATACGAAGTTCTGTACCATCCTCCTCAACGATAGTGGCATCATGGTCAACCTCATAGGTCTTGGTCTCATCTAAGACTAGACCTGTAATGGTTAACTTATCTTCCAAATCATAGGCAGTGACGTTCATAGGCAAAGCCGTCTGGTCAACCTGGCGATCCGAAAGGTTGATACGTCTTACCTTACCATCTGATCCAATCGTTAGACTGGCAGGGCTACCTGTTTTAATCTCAGTTGTATCTTCACCCCAACCAGCCATACGGACATAACCACCCAAAGGGAGGATACGGATAGTATAAACGGTACCATCCTTACCTGTATGTGCAAAAATTTTCGGTCCCATACCAATGGCAAATTCACGCACCAGAATACCTGATCGTTTGGCAAAGAAGAAATGGCCAAACTCATGGAAGACGACAATCACACAGAAAATCAGTAAAAAAGTAATAATAGCTTTCATTTAGACACCACCACCCTTAAAAAAGTCCTAGTAAGTGCATGATTGGGAAAACGAAAATCCAGCTATCACAACGGTCTAATATGCCACCGTGCCCAGGAATAAGGTTACCTGAGTCTTTAACACCAAAGTGTCGTTTAATAGCTGATTCAACCAAGTCACCAAATTGACCGAAAATACTAAAGAGAATCGTACAGATAAGCAACCAGAAGAAACTATGCGGTGCATAGACATTATGATTAATCAACCCAAAGAGTAGTGCTACAATGATTGCTGATAAGATGCCACCAACACTACCTTCAATGGTTTTATTAGGTGATACTTTTGGCAATAACTTGTTTTGACCAAATTGACGACCAAAGAGATAGGCACCAATGTCCGTTGCCCAAACAATGAAGAGGGCAAATAAAACTTTTTCCCAGCTATCCAAACGTGCTGCAATGAGATTTTGGAAACCAAAACCAACATAAAAGGCAGAGGTGATTGGATATACTGCATCATCAAAAGAATAATGGTCGCTATTAAGTACAGTTCCTGCTAAAATCAAAAAAGAAATAATAGCAAAACCTGTCACACTGGCATTTGTCGGAAGACTGATAAAATAATGGTCAATAGGCACTACTAAAATAAAGGCTGCCAACATAGACAAAATACCTTCGATAGAGAAAATCTCCAAGTGCTTCATACGAAGCATCTCAGACACTGCAACCATGGCCATAGCCCCAACCAAAAGCTGGAAAGGAAGACCACCGATAAAGAGTAATGGGAGGAAAATGGCTGCTGCCACACCCCCACCAATTAAACGTTCTTGCATGAGAGGTCCTTTCTAGACACCACCGAAGCGACGGTGACGTTTATTGTAGTCAGAGATGGCTTGACGTAGCCCCTGATGGTCAAAGTCTGGCCAGAAAACATCTGTGAAGTACAACTCACTATAGGCAGATTGCCAAGGCAAGAAATTACTAAGACGAAGCTCGCCACTCGTACGGATAATTAAATCTGGATCACGATAGAGGTAAGGCAATTTATCTGTCATCAAATGCTTAGCAATGAGATCTTCATCAATAGCTTCAGGACTGAGTTTCCCTGCTTCAACCTCTTTAGCAATCGCTTGAACAGCAGACACAATCTCCGCACGACCACCATAGTTCAGTGCAAAATTGAGAATCAAACCGGAATTGTGTTTCGTCTGCTCTACTGCCTTTTCAAGAGCATCTAAGGTTTCCTTAGGTAGGCGACTATTATCTCCGATTGTCAAAATGCGAACATTGTTTTTATCTAATTCTGGTACATACTTGTTAAAAAATTCAACTGGCAAATTCATGATAAATTTAACTTCATCTTGTGGACGTGACCAGTTTTCAGTTGAGAAGGCATAGACTGTCAATACCTTAACTCCAAGTTGTGACGCTTCGATGGTTACCTTTTGCAAGGAATCCATCCCAGCCTTATGTCCCATCACACGTGGTTGTAGACGCTTTTTAGCCCAACGGCCATTTCCATCCATAATAATACCAATATGGTTAGGAATATTGTCTAGAACCTCTTGATGAGATTTTTTTCTAAATTTAAACATGGAATATCCTCTAAATATAGTTTACCCTTTATTTTACCACATTTTCAGGGGTTCTGAACAGTGTTTAATACCAAGGAGATTAGAAAATGTAAAAAGACCAGGATTTAACCTAGCCTAAAATACACATCTTACTTTTCATCAGCAGACTCAATCGCTGAATCTTCTTCAACAATTGTCTCTTTAACAGTCTCTGCTGTTTCTGTACTTGGTGCTGGTGTGATTACTTTCATGATTGAACGACTCAAATCAAAGGTCAAGAAGACACCTTCTGCATCCAAAACGATACGGTTATTTTCTTTGTCAATCTCATCAACAATAGCAATCAAACCACCGATTGTTTCAACTTCAGCACCCTTAGCAAGACCTGCAAAACGATCTTCTTGAGCCTTTGCCTGACGGCGACGGTTGAAAGCCACATAAGCAACAATGGCGACCACATAAATGGCCAAAACTAGCATCATATTCATATTTCGTATTCCTCCAATAATTCACTTGGCTACTACTATATCAGATTAAGTCAGGACAAGCAAGACAAATCCTTAGACAGACCACATAAAAACACTTTCTACAAGACAGAAAGTGTTTAATGAGATTACATATCTGCTACGTTGTGATAAACCTTTTGAACATCATCATCCGCTTCAAGAGCATCAATAAGTCCTTCGAACGTCTCAAGGTCTTCACCTTCAAGAGTAACCTCAGTTTGTGGAATCATTTCAAGTTCTGTCACTTGGAACTCTTCCTGACCGTTAGCACGGAGAGCTTCTAACGCCTTGTGAAGTTCTGTTGGCTCAGTATAAACAGTGATAGCACCATCTTCTGCTTCTACATCTTCAACTTCTACATCAGCTTCAAGCAATTGTTCAAAGATTGCGTCTGCATCTTCACCTGCAAAAACGATAACACCTTTTTTATCAAACATGTATGAAACAGAACCTGATGCACCCATGTTACCGCCATTTTTACCAAAGGCAGTACGTACGTTAGCAGCTGTACGGTTAACGTTTGAAGTCAAAGTATCTACGATAATCATAGAACCATTTGGTCCAAATCCTTCATAACGCCCTTCAACAAAGGTTTCATCGGTGTTACCTTTGGCCTTATCAATGGCCTTATCAATAACATGTTTTGGTACTTGTGCTTGTTTAGCACGTTCCAAAACGAATTTCAAAGCTGAGTTTGACTCTGGATCTGGCTCACCTTGTTTAGCAGCTACATAGATTTCAACACCAAACTTAGCGTAAACCTTTGAGTTGGCACCATCTTTAGCAGTTTTTTTAGCAACGATATTAGCCCATTTACGTCCCATGGGATTCACCTCTTCTAAGAGATGTTCTGACATCTCTGATTTGTTTTTTCTTTTTTGAAAATAGCAGAACTTGCTAAATTCACAGTCCTTTACATTATAGCATTTTGACTGCCGTTAGTAAAATTGAAATAAAGACGAAGTGCTAATAACAGAAAAAAGACCAGCCAAAGCTGGTCTGGTATGAACATTACAAGCGAGCGTTAAGTTCTGCTCCAAGTTCTTCAAATCCTGGTTTTCCAAGAAGAGCAAACATGTTTTTCTTGTAAGCTTCTACACCTGGTTGGTTAAATGGATTAACAGCATTCAAATATCCTGAAAGAGCGATAGCAAGCTCAAAGAAGTAGATGATATATCCCAATGTGAAAGCATCTTGTTCAGGGATAGTGATGAACATGTTAGGCACGTCACCATCTGTATGAGCAAGAAGAACACCGTCTGTTGCTTTTTTGTTAACAAAGTCAACATCTTTACCTTGGAGGTAACCAAGTCCATCAAGGTCTTCAGCCAATTCAGGAATAACAACGTTCTTACGTGGTTTATCTACACGAACAACAGTTTCAAAAAGGTTACGTGTACCTTCTTGAATGAATTGACCAAGAGAATGCAAGTCTGTTGAGAAGTTTGCTGAAGTTGGGTAGATACCTCTTTGGTCTTTACCTTCTGACTCACCAGCCAATTGTTTCCACCACTCAGCGAAGTATTGAAGTGATGGTTCGTAGTTTGCCAAGATTTCAGTTGTGTAACCTTTACGGTAAAGGATGTTACGAATTGCAGCGTATTGGTAAGCTTCATTTTCAGAGATTTTAGATGAAGAGTACTCTTTACGTGCAGCGTTAGCACCTTCCATAAGGGCTTTGATATCAGCACCTGAAGCAGCGATTGGCAAAAGACCTACAGCTGTCAATACTGAGAAACGTCCACCGATGTCATCTGGAACAACGAAAGTTTCCCAACCATTAGCATCTGCTTCAACTTTAACAGCACCTTTTTGGCGGTCAGTTGTTGCGTAGATACGGTTGTTGGCTTCTTCTTGACCGTATTTCTTAACAAGAAGTTCCTTGAAGACACGGAAGGCGATAGCTGGTTCAGTTGTTGTTCCTGATTTAGAGATAACGTTAACTGAGAAATCTTTATCTTCAACATACTCAAGCAAGTCAGCAAGGTAAGTTGATGAAATTGAGTTACCAGCATAAACGATTTGTGGTGCTTTACGTTCTTCTTTTGTTTGAAGGTTAGCAAAGTGATTGTTCAAGAAGTCAATAGCTGCTTTGGCACCAAGGTAAGAGCCACCGATACCGATAACAACCAAAACGTCGCTTTCTTCTTTAATTTTTTCAGCAGCTTTCAAGATACGATCAAACTCTTCTCGATCGTAGTTCTCTGGAAGGTCACGCCATCCAAGGAAGTCAGCGCCTGGGCCTGTTCCTTTGCGAACCATTTCGTCTGCTACTGTTACTTGTGCTTGAAGGTTATCTACTTCGTGTGGTGCTACAAATTTATCCAAAACTTTTGAATAGTCAAATGTAATATGAGCCATTAGTCTCTCCTTATAAAAATTCAATTATAGTTTCTAGTTTACTCTTTTATTTATCTTTTGACAATATTTTTTTACCCTTATTAGGTCACGATAGGTTACAGTTACTATTTAAATGTTAGCTCTGCTTCAAGGCCATAATGATCACTTACTAGAGGTTGATTGTTTCCATCAAAAATGACACTAAGGTGATTTACTGCCCACTCCTGGCTTGCAAAAACATAGTCAATACGTAAAGGTTCTTCATTACCTTTCCAACCATCGATACCAGGTCCAACTGTATAGCTTCCATTTGTTTCTTGAGCCACTTGGAAGCTATCCTGAAGTGTGAGCGGACTGGCTAATATTGCTTGGTAACCTTCTCGACCTGCTGGATTATTAAAGTCCCCTGCTAGGATAAGCGGTTTGCCAATAGATTGGAAACGTCCCTCAATACGTGCCCACTCTTCTTGGAAACCTTTATCCCACCATGAAAGATGGACACTAGCAACAGCAACTTCTCGGCCATCTACAGCCGTCTCAGCCACTGCCACACGGCGTGTATGATAGTCTGTTGGATCATCAACATCTGAAACTAAAATTTCGCTAGATGTCAATGGTTGGCGTGACAAGACAGCAACACCTTCATTAAGGTGATCATAACCAATGTGATTATAAGCCCACGTCCAATGATATTGAAGGCCCTCTTCAGCTAATTTTTCCACAAGCAAACGGACAAAGTGATCTTGGTGGATTGGTGTTGCTGATGGTAGCGCATGATAGTAAGCATCCGTTTCTACAGCTGCCGTCTCTATTTCCTGATTAACTTCTTGGAAACAAATGATATCATATTGAGCCTTAAGGATTTGTTCCTTTAGGGTTTGGAATTTTCCTTCTGCATCTTCTTCCATCCAACTATGGGTATTTAAGGTTAGAAATTTCATAATCTTATCCTCTATCTGACTTACATATAGAAATGATAACAAGGTCTTTTACAAACAAAACAGCCCAGGGGCTGTCTGCTTGATTATTATTTAACAAATTAAAGTTCTACTTTTGCAACTGGAGCATTAGCTGCCAATTTTCCTGTATGTTCTACTTTAACTGATTTAATTGCGTCTGTATTAGTAAAGACAACAACTGTAGATGTTTCACGACCTGCTTCACGGATAGCATCAAGGTTTGCTTCAACCAAGAGATCACCTGCAGCAACTGTTTGACCTTCAGTAACTTTAACGTCGAATGGTTTACCTTCAAGACTAACAGTGTCAAGTCCGATGTGAACCAAAACTTCAAGACCATTGTCAGTTACCAAACCAAGAGCGTGTTTAGTTGGGAAGATACTTGCAACTTTACCAGATACCGGAGAAACAATCTTACCGTTTTCTGGTTTCACAGCGAAACCGTCACCCATCATTTTTTGTGAGAATACTGGGTCTTTTACATCTTCAATATTGATAACTTGACCATCTGCAACTGAGTGAACATCTTCAGTTACACCTTTGAATTGAGCTTCTGCTTTTTGAACAGCAGTCATTTGACTTGGAAGTGTTTCAGGAATAACTTCACCTGAATCAAGTACGTCTTGGATATCAGATTTCAATACGTCTGCTTTAGGACCATAGATAGCTTGAACTCCTTGTCCTTTCATGACAAGACCCATAGCTCCTTCAGCTTTCCATTGTTCTTCAGTTCCGACTTTATCAGCTTCTTTAACAGTAACACGGAGACGAGTCATACATGCGTCAACGTCGACGATGTTAGCACGTCCACCAAGAAGGTTGATGATGTTGATAACTTGTGAGCTTGCTGAGCTTGTTCCAGCACTTGCTGAGCCAGCAGATTCTGATGAAGCATCATCACCTTGCTCATAGTTACCGTTACGTCCTGGTGTAGCGTAGTCAAATTTCTTAATCATGAAGTTAGCAATGAAGAACATGATAACACCAAAGAGTACAGTTACCCAAATGAAGTTAATGATATCCATCGCCAAACCTGCGTTAATAGCGAGTGGTGTACGTGTCAAGAATTCGATAGAACCGAATGAGTGAACACGGAGGTGAACGATGTCAGCCATTGCAAAGGCAGCACCTTGTACAAATGCGTAAATGATGTACAGTGGAGTAGCTACGAACATGAACATGTACTCGATAGGTTCTGTTACCCCTGTCAAGAATGTTGCAAGCGCAGTCGCAGTCATCATACCTTTGTATTGATGTTTCTTATCATCATCAACGTTACGGTAGATAGCTACCACCATACCCATCAAGATACCGAATGAACCGATCATTTGACCAACTTTAAAGCGGGCTGGTGTAACAGATTCAAGAAGGTGTTTGTATTGTTCTGGGTGTGCACCTTTAAGGTTTGCAAGGTCAGTAACCCAAGCAAGCCAGAGTGGGTCTTGACCCAATACTTCAGTACCTTTAGCAGCACCAGTCAATACGTGGTAAGTACCACCCAATTGAGTGTAGTTAATTGGGATAGTCAACATGTGGTGGAGACCAAATGGCAAGAGAAGACGTTCCAAAGTACCGAACAAGAACGGTGCCAAGATTGGAGCAGTTTCTTTTGAGTTGGCAATCCACATACCGAAGCCGTTGATTCCTGATTGGATAACTGGCCATACGATAGCAAGAACGATAGCTGCGATAGCTGAACGAAGAATAACTACGAATGGTACGAAACGTTTACCATTGAAGAATGATAAAGCTTCTGGCAATTTACGGAAGTTATAGTATTTGTTGAAGGCAGTAGCTCCGATGAAACCAGAGATGATACCTACGAACACACCCATGTTGAGGGCTGGAGCTTCCAAAACACTGATGAAGTAATCAGATACCTTGATTGATTGACCAAAAACGGTGTGGACTGTAGCAGCCTTATCAGCAAGAATATCTGAAGTAACACCAAAGATTGAACCAGTCAAACGGTTAATCAGGATAAATGCTAGACCTGCTGCAAAGGCACCGCCTGCACGTTCCTTAGCCCAGCTACCACCAATGGCAAGGGCAAACAAGATGTGAAGGTTACCGATAACCCCCCAACCAATTTGCTCAAGAAATCCACCCGTAATAACGAGAGGTGCCACGTTTGGATTAATCATGGCAATCGTTTTACCGATAGAGATCATAAGACCTGCTGCTGGCATAACCGCGATAACAACCATGAGGGATTTACCGAATTTTTGCCAGAACTCAAAGCCAAATTTTTCTTTTAGCTTATTCATTTCATTTCCTCCTACGTTTCTATGCAAACGCTTGCATAACTTATGTAATTATTATATCATCTTTCGGGGATTTGTAAAGCGTTTTCGTAAACTTTTTTTGATTTTTTTTTACAAAGAGAGTCCCCCCAGCAAAAACTGGAGGGCTCAGACATTTATTAGGCCATCAAAACCATGAGAATTGGGATAACGATCATGGTCGCGAGGGTAGTCTCAGTCACCATGACAGCAGCGTAATCACTATCAGCTCCGTAGAGTTTGGCAACCACAGGTGCATTGGTCATGACAGGCATAGCCGACTGGATGATAAAAACTTGCTTCATCAAAGTTGGGAGAGGTGCCCAGTAAACAATGGTAGCCATCAAGAGAGGAGCAGCTACAAAGCGTCCCAACAAAATCAACACCTGGTCCTTTTTAAGAACTAACTGCTTCACACCTGCATTGGATACCGACAAACCGATGAAAATCATAGATAAAGGAGTCGTCAAACTACCCAAATACTGCAAGTCACTGGCTAAAAAGGTTGGTAATTTAATATGAAGGATAACAATAATAAGACCTAACATGAAACCCATTAGAGGGGGAGAGAAGATCTTTTTCAGACTTGTTTTTAAATCAAATTCTGCCTCTCCTTCCCCATCTCGCTGAATAAGGTAAGTTCCCAAGGTCCAGAAAAAGGTCGTATTGCACATATAATAGATAAGAACATAGGGAATACTAGCATCCCCAAAGAGGGCTTGATTGATAGGGAGCCCCACAAAAATGGTGTTCGAATTAAAAAACATGGAAATAAAGAGACCACGACGCTCCTTTTTTACTGCAAAAATGCCAGCCACCGCTGTCGCAATCCCAAGCAAAATCGCCATGGAAAGTGCAGGAAAACGCAACTCTGGCAACATCTTGAGTAGGTCTGTCGCTGTGAAACGCTGTGTGATCGTATAGAGCATGTAACAAGGCAGGGCAATTTGGGTGACTAGCTTAGCTATAAGACCACGTGACTCGTCATCAAACCAGCCTTTTTCGCCCATAACAAATCCCACTAAAATCATACCCAAGATGACTAGTATTCCCGATATACTCGTTAAAAAGATTTCCATGTTTTCTCCTTTTTTGTTACTGTTACAAATGATAGTGGACACCAGAAAAATCTAATCATTTTTCTGCATAGAAATCTACCATTATTGGTTTAACTCAAATCTAAAAAACTACTTTAGTATATCACAAAAAGAGCTCGATTTCTCAAGCTCCTTTTCTATTATTTACTCTGCTTTTAAGAGGGGTTCAAAGATCGATACCAGACCAAAGAAGGCGATGAATATAAGGGTAATAGTTGCACTGGCTGGTGTTTCCCAATAATAGGAAATAAAGATACCAGAGAGCATACCAATCAAACCAATACCAATAGCCCAAAAAATGACAGATTTAAAGGTTTGACCTATTTTCATACCAATAGCTGCTGGAAGAATCATGATGGTGGAAACCAAAAGTGATCCTGCTGCTGGAATCATCAGGGCAATCGCTATCCCTGTCACAATATTGAAGAGGAGAGACATGAGACGAACTGGCAAGCCATCTACATGAGCAGTGTCCTCATCAAAAGTCAAAAGATACATAGGACGAATAAAGAGTAGAGTCAAGACCAGTACAATAGCCGCAATGACAAAGAGGGCACGCACCTGCTCTGGGCTAATCGTGATGATAGAACCAAAAAGATAGCTGTCCAGACTCATGCTACTGCTACCCGCCTTGTTACTAAGAATAAGAGCCACTGCCAATCCCATTGACATGAGGATAGCCGTTGAAATCTCCATATAATGCTTGTAACTAACCCTGAGATATTCCAAAACCAAAGCTGCAATAACCACAACCACTAGGGTCATCCAAGTGATTGATTGTCCCAAGAAAATCCCAACAGCCACCCCAGCTAGGGACACGTGACTCAAGGTATCACTCATCAGACTCTGACGACGAAGAATTAAGAAGAGCCCCAAAATTGGCGAAAAGATACTGATAGCAATCACGGCGAGAATAGCACGCTGCATAAAATCATAGGTTAATAATTCACTAATCATGTTTATGCTCCTCTCCATCCTTTTCATGGACATTGAAACAACGCCAAGGCAATTTCTGGTTACGAACCAGATGAATATTACGGTCTGTGTACTCTTTAACTTCCTCTGGGTCGTGGGTAATCATCAAGACAGACTTGCCATGCTTGTGAGCCGAGTGGTGCATGAGTTCGTAAAAGGTATTGGCTGTTCCTGCATCCATCCCTGTCGTTGGCTCGTCCAAGACAAAGATATCTGGATCTGAGGCAAAAATACGAGCAATGACGGCACGCTGCTTTTGACCACCTGAGAGATGTCCAATCTGCTTGTGACGATTTTCCCACATACCTACAGACTCAAGGGCACGTTGAACATGCTCCAAGTCGTGCTTAGTCAAACGACGGAACCAGCCCTGACGAGGATAACGGCCAGACTTCACAAACTCGTAGACCGTGCTCGGAAAACCTGCATTAAAGCTGGCAATTTGCTGGGGAAGATAGGCCATACGAAGCTTTTTACCATCTTTATTGGTTTCAGAGATGGTTACAGTTCCCTTCTTAGGCTTGAGAATCCCTAGGGTAGCCTTTATAAGCGTTGACTTGGCAGCTCCATTTTCCCCAGTCAGGGTCACAAACTCCCCAGAATCCAAGTGATAGTGAATATTATCCAGAACGGGCTCCGCATCATACTGAAAGCTTAGTCCTTCAACTGTAATATAACGCATCTTATTCCTCGATTCTTTCTTCTAATTTCGTCAAGAAACGCCCTATAATCTGACGTTCTTTACTATCAAACTGCTCCAATACAGTGCGATAGACACCTAAAGTCTCTTGGTGGTGTTCCTCATGCTCCTGGGCAATAGGTTGAGCCTCTTGTGTCAGGACAAAATAGGTTACCCGTCCATCACCTTTGTCCTTCTTGGCCTCCAACATACCTTCCTTGACCAAGGTCTTAACAGCCTTGGTAACAGCAGCCTGACTGACATTTAAGGTCTTTGCCAACTCCGAATTGGTCTTGCGACCCTCGGCCAAAAGCATCAGAATATGTTCCTGAGTATTAGTCAATTTAACTTGACTACGGCACTGCCCAATAAGGAGCTCATGCTGATTTTCAGACTTGAGCACGATTTGATTAATCAATTGATTAACTTGTTCTTCTAGTTCTAGCATCGCTTTCTCCATATACTTAACCAGTTAATTATATCGAAAACACAGAGGTTTGGCAAGAGGAAAGAAAAAGCCCAACCGCAGCTAGACTTAAAAATGATAATAGGTTTAAGATACTGACCGTGTCTTTTCCTTCCAAAAGCAGGTGTAACCTATATTAAATACCTCCAAGAGAACCAAGAACGTCCATGACAAAGTGGCACCCAAGGACTGGTTTAAAGCCAAAATCATAGCTGCACCCAGGGGTACAGTCGCTGTGACAATGGTTGAAAAGATACTAAAGACAGCGTTCTGTCGCTCTTCAACAATGGAGAAGATGACGATGGTATCCGATTTTGGGTTGGAAATGGCTGTCGCATAAGAAGAAAGAAAAAGCAAGGTAAAGAGAACAATGGGATTGTGCCATATAAAGATACTGACAATCATCAACAATGCTAGACTATTCTCAAAAAGCAGGTTGGACCTAATGGACAACTTGCGGTAAAAGTCGAACGGAAAAAGTGATCCTAAAAAGAAAGCAACCAATTCGATAGACTCAAAGACTGTGATAGTCACAGCATAAGACCCCAACTGCAACTCCTTGACCGATAAGAGATAAATCATCAACAGGGTGGCCATGGCTGACGAGAGCAGGTTCATACTAGAGTAAATCATGACCAAATTAAAAATAGAGGACTGGGATTTGAGAAAGGTGAAATTGGTTATGGTGTCCTTGACAAACTGACAAATCAGGGCTTTTAAGGATTCTGCTTGTTGTTCTTTGGACTCAGGTACTGGTTCATTGAGATAGTCAAAAAGTTTTTGCCCTCGTCGCAAGACCAGATAAGAAGCCAAGAAAACCAAAACATTAATCAAGGCAAACAAGAAATAGTTATGAGCCAGCAGGGCAATGAGCATGACACCCACACTCTTTCCCGCTAAGGTGACGATATTAGGCATTCCCTTGCGAAAAGAGATAGCCAAGGAAAAATTCTCCTCATCCACCACCTGACGATTGAGGGAAAGATTGAGATAGGCAGTGTAATTACCAATAATATCACTCATAAAGTTGATGGCTAGGACCAAGACGAAGACCCACCAACTAGGTCTAAGCAAGGTTAACACCCCAAAAAAGACATATAGACTCATCTGCAACCAGCGTACCAATTTCATGGCCTTAAAGCTATTTGACGCTCGATCAGAGACATAACCCACAATAAAATCAAAAACATAGGGAAGCGAGGTAATCAAACTCGCCAACCCCACCGCCAATTCTGGATTAGGGAAGGTAGCCGCATAGAGAACCGAAACCAAGTCAAACAAGGTGGTCCCAAAGATACCTAACAAGATGGACAGGGTCAAAACCCTATAAGGCTTGTGTTGTAAAAAAAGCTGCATTTAAACCTCCTGATGGGTAAGAAATAGATTAAACATAAATTGATACTCATGAGTTACATCTCTCTCCTCATTATTAGGATAATATTCATAGATATGTAATCGATTCTTTTCTCTTAACTTGAATATTGAAGAGTTAGACAGCTGTCTTATCGCTTTATTCGTCAGATTACAAGCAATTTATTATATATGAGCCCTGTTAGAGTATATACTAACAGGGCTCTTTCTATTTTATCGCAAAGTTGCAAAGATTTCTTCGACCTGAGCCACAGACTCGGCACGTGAGACTTCGCCACGAACCTTGGCTGCTCCCGCTGTTCCACGAAGATAGTGTGGTGCAAGACCACGGAATTCACGAACAGCAATCTTTTCACCTTTAAGATCTACCAAACGTTTGAGGTGGTCTTCAGCGATGTCCAATTTCTTATCAAATGGAAGCTCTGGCAACTCCTCTCCTGTTTCGAAGAAGTGGTTGATTTGCGTGAAAATGTAAGGATTGTTCATGACTGCACGACCCACCATAACAGCATCTACACCAAGTTCTTCAATCATAAGTTTCGCATCTTGAACACTGCGAACATCACCATTTCCGATAAATGGAATCTTAGTGATAGCCTTAGCAACACGGGCCAAAGTCTCATGATCACAGTAACCTGTGTACATTTGCTCACGAGTACGGCCGTGCATAGCAAGGGCAGAAACACCTGCAGACTCAGCTGCAAGGGCATTTTCTACAGCCAAGTCACTGTCTGACCAACCTGTACGCATCTTAACAGTCAAAGGAATATCAAGTACTGATGTTACTTCCTTGACGATGTGGTAAATCTTGTCTGGATCCTTGAGCCACTTGGCACCCGCTTCATTTTTAACGACCTTATTGACTGGACAACCCATGTTGATATCAACAATATCAGCCTTGGTATTGGTCTGGATAAAGTCGGCTGCACGCTTCAAGCCCTCAGCATCACCACCGAAAAGCTGGATAGACATTGGATGCTCATTCTCATCAATATGAAGCATATGAAGGGTTTTCTCATTATTGTAGAGGAGACCTTTTTCAGAAATCATCTCCATAACTACGAGACCAGCACCGAATTCCTTGGCAATAGTACGGAAGGCAGAGTTAGTCACACCCGCCATAGGAGCTAGTACTGTACGATGAGGAATCTCCACATTTCCAATCATGAAGGACGAATTAAGCTTAGTCATTGATGAGTTCCTCCAAGTCAGCTTCTGAAAATTCATACTTGGTTTGGCAGAATTGGCAGACGATCTCAGCCCCATGATCCTCGTCTTTCATGGCTTGAAGTTCATCCTTACCAAGTGTCAAGAGGGCATTTTCAAAACGTTCACGTGAGCAATCACACTCAAAGCTAAGCTCCTCTTCAGACAAACGTTTGAAAAGTTCATCCCCATAAATGGCATTCAAGAGAGCTTCGATATGGTCATCAGACTCCAAAAGCGTTGAAATGGCTGGCATCTCTTGGATGCGTTTTTCGTAACGAGCGATTTCTTCTTCGCTAGCTCCTGGTAAAACCTGAAGCATGAAACCACCAGCAACCTTAACCTTGTCCTCTTCGTCAAGAAGTACATTAAGACCAACAGCAGATGGCGTTTGCTCAGATTCTGTCAAATAGTAGGCAAAGTCTTCACCGATTTCACCAGAAATAAGTGGTGTTGATGACGTGTAAGGATTACCAGTTCCATAATCGATGATTGAGACAAACTGCCCTTGCCCCATAAAAGGCCCCACCAAAACTTCACCAGTCGCTGTTTTCTTGATGTCCACACCTGGATTTTGGATATAGCCCTTAACATGTCCTTTGGTATCAGCTACAGAGATGACATGACCAAAAGAGCTGTTTCCGATAACCTTAACCGTAATTTTGCTTTCACCTTTTTGGTTAGCAGCCAAGATTTGGTTGGCAATAAGGGTACGCCCCAAAGCAACTGTCGATGATGATAGAGTATTGTGTTTTTCTTGTGCGGTTCTAACAGTTTCTGTGCTATCAAGAACGTAAGCACGGAAAGAACCTGATTCTGAAATTGTTTTAATTAATTTATCCATAGTGATTCTATTATAACACAAAAAAGAGGGTGGAAAAATCGTAAACGCTCGGCGTTTCGCTTCCACACCCTCTACCAAATTACCATGAAAATTCGGACAGTTTTTCCCTCAAACTTGCTATTTTTCTATCATCAAAATGGTGTTTTTGCCTTATTACAGGTGGCAAATTCTCCAAATACTCAATATAGACGCTGACAAGGAGATTATAGTCATTAGTTGTCAAACGTTTGAGTTGACTATGAATGAAGGTAGTTGCCTGATCATACTGTTCATGGATTAACAAGTCGTCAATGTAGTCATTGCCATCAATCGTGTGACCTTGCTCGTCCTCCACCTGACCTAAATCAATATCCAGAGTCTCAAATTTAAAAGCCTTACTGACCACATTAGCTGTCCCTCGAATTTGATTGAGTAGCCAGTCACTGTTATACACTCCCATATTAGTCCCCTCCATTACTTGCTATTCAAATCTATTATATCTTTTTAAATACCGATTGTAAACGCTTTCTACACTTTGCAATTACTCTGTTACTAACAGTTATCTAGAGCTCATTGCTCGATTTTTCTAGCAAAACAAAAAGGACCATCTGGTCCCTTTAAATTATCAGAGTTTTTACCCAACTGATCCTTCCATTTCATAACTAATCAAGCGGTTAAGCTCAACAGCATATTCCATTGGAAGTTCTTTGGTAAATGGTTCCACAAATCCCATAACAATCATCTCTGTTGCTTCTTGTTCTGAAAGTCCACGACTCATGAGGTAGTAGAGTTGCTCTTCAGAAATCTTAGAAACTTTAGCTTCGTGTTCAAGGGCAACTTGTGAGTTATGGATTTCGTTAAATGGGATAGTGTCTGATTTAGACAAGTCATCCATCAAGATGGTATCACATTCGATGTGAGATACCGATTTCTTAGAATCCTTGTTGAAAGTGACTTGTCCACGGTAGTCAACCTTACCACCGTTACGAGCGATTGATTTAGAAACAATAGATGATGATGTATGCGGTGCATTGTGAATCATCTTAGCCCCTGTATCTTGGTGTTGACCTGCATTGGCGAAGGCAATTGAAAGCATGGTACCACGCGCACCTTCTCCATCAAGGTAAACAGATGGGTACTTCATAGTGACTTCGGCCCCAAGGTTACCATCAATCCACTCAACAGTCGCATTTTTCTTAGCGGTAGCACGTTTAGTTACCAAGTTGTAGACGCTATCTGACCAGTTTTGGATAGTTGAGTAGCGCATGTAGGCACCATCAAGTGCAAAGATTTCAACAATGGCTGCATGAAGGCTTGCCGTTGTGTAAGTTGGCGCTGTACATCCTTCAACATAGTGAACGCTGGCACCTTCATCAACGATGATAAGAGTACGTTCAAATTGAGCAGTTGCTTCGTTGTTAATACGGAAGTAAGTTTGAAGCGGAATATCCACCTTGACGCCTTTAGGTACATAAATAAAGGTACCGCCTGACCAGAAGGCTGAGTTAAGGGCCGCAAATTTGTTATCTGTTGGCGGAACCAGTTTTGAGAAGTACTTCTTGAAGAGCTCTGGATGCTCTTTAAGGGCTGAGTCTGTATCTGTAAAGATGATACCCAACTTGTCATACTCTTCTTTCATATTGTGGTAGACCACTTCTGATTCATACTGAGCTGAGGCTCCAGCAAGATAAGCACGCTCTGCTTCTGGGATACCGATACGTTCGAAAGTTTCCTTGATTTTCTCAGGAACATCTTCCCAGTCACGAGCAGGTTTGTCTGATGCTTTTTGGAAATAAGTCAAGTCATCAAAGTTGAGGGCAGAAAGATCTGGTCCCCACTCTTGCATGGCCATTTTGTTAAAGGTTTCCAATGATTTCAAGCGGAATTCAAGCATCCACTCAGGCTCCCCTTTTTCAGCAGACATGGCACGGACCACGTCTTCACTGATTCCTTTTCCTGTTGAAAAGACTGGTGTCACATCATCATGGAAACCGTATTTATATTCCCCAAGATCAATGGGTTTTGGTTCTACTTTTTCATTTGTTTCAGTCATAGTATTTTCCTTTATTAAAGGTTTGATTCATTTTCTTTATTTAAGACTTGAGCAAAGAGGATAATTACTCCATTGCCTCCTAGAGCTCACTTCTCTCTATAGCCTTTTTAAGGGCATTCCAAGAGAGCGTTGCACATTTGATACGTTGTGGAAATTTAGAGACCCCCGCCAAAAGCTTGGCTTCGCCTAGCTTATCTTCATCTTTATGTTCCCCTTGAATCATAAGAGAGAAAATCTCCGCTAGTTCCAAAGCCTCGTCCTTGGTTTTTCCAATAACTGCATCCGTCATCATACTTGATGAAGCTGTAGAAATGGTACAACCATCACCAGCAAAGGCAATGTTTTCAATCACGTCACCATCAAATTTGACTGACAGATTGATAACATCTCCACAAGTCGGATTATTCAGTTGAAGTTGCTCCACATCAGGCAGAACACCATGATGGTGAGGGCTCTTAGAGTGATCGGCCACAACAGCCATATATAAACTATCTAGTCTAGAGAGTGCCATTGAAAAACTCCTTCGTCGCAAGGATTGCCTCTACAAGCTTGTCACAATCCTCTTTAGTATTGTAAATATAGAAGCTTGCTCGGGCAGCTGATGAGATTCCTAAATGATTAATTAAAGGCTGAGCACAGTGGTGACCCGCACGCACTGCCACTCCTTCATAGTCGAGAGCAGTCGCCACATCATGAGGATGAAGCCCGTCAATATTAAAGGCAATAACACCTGCATGCTGGCTAGGATCTTCTGGACCGTAGACTGTCAATCCCTCAATCTCTTGAAGTTTAGGCAATACATAGTCTACCAACTCTTGCTCATAAGCATGAACATTTCCCATGCCTAAACCAGAGAGGTAGTCTACAGCAGCACCAAGAGCAATAGCCCCCGCAATGTTAGGTGTACCAGCCTCAAATTTCCAAGGTAGTTCCTTCCAAGTGGCTTCTTGTTCATAAACAAAATCAATCATCTCACCACCGAATTCAATAGGATTCATCTGGTTGAGAATCTCTTCTTTGCCATAGAGGACCCCAATCCCTGTTGGACCTAACATCTTATGTCCAGAAAGGGTGAAGAAATCACAATCCAAATCCTGAACATCAGTAGTCATGTGGGGCGTCGATTGGGCACCATCCACCACCATATAGGCACCAACTTGGTGGGCAAGCTTGGCAATTTCTTTGACAGGATTGATGCAGCCTAAAACGTTAGAGACCTGAGCTAGACTGACAAATTTTGTCTTTTCAGTAATCTTGTTGGCCAAATCTTCCATATCCAATTGGCCATCTTTCAAGTAGGCATATACAAGTTTAGCCCCCGCCTTCTTACAAGCTTCCTGCCAAGGTATGATATTCGAGTGGTGTTCCATAATTGAAATAACCACCTCATCTCCTGGCTCAAGAACCTGCTCTGCAAAACGACCAACCCAGTTAAGACCAGTTGTCGTTCCACGTGTAAAGAGGACCTCTTTGGTTGATTTCGCATTGATAAACTGACGAAGCTTTTCACGACTAGCTTCGTAAGCAGCTGTTGCACGCTCAGCCAAGGTATGCACACCACGGTGAACATTGGCATTGTCCTCATGATAGTAGGCCATGAGAGTGTCCAAAACTACTTGAGGCTTCTGTGTCGTTGCTGCATTATCCAAGTATACCAAAGGTTCATCATTAACTACCTGATCTAAAATGGCAAAATCTTGTCGAATCTTATAGGCATCTAAAGCTGACATCTTATCTCCCTATCTAGATATATCATAGGTTAGACTATCTGCGTCGATAGTTCCTAACGTTTGTTTAGTTTTGTATCAGTTACAGAAATCATCTCATCACGCACTTCCTTAACTGGGATTTCAGTGATAACTGCTCCCAAGAAACCGCGAATAACCAAGCGTTCTGCAGTGTCTTGATCAAGTCCACGACTCATAAGGTAGTACATATCCTCTGGATCCACCTGACCGATTGAAGCAGCGTGTCCTGCTGTAACTTCGTTTTCGTCAATCAAGAGGATTGGGTTCGCATCTGAACGGGCTTTATCAGAAAGCATAAGCACACGGCTTTCTTGTTGTGCATCAGCACCCTTAGCACCTTTGACAATGTGACCAATACCATTGAAGGTCAAAGTACCGCGTTCCAAAATAACACCATGTTGTAGGATATGTCCCACAGAGTTGTTACCATAGTTAGTCACACGAGTATCAATCCCTTGCACCTGACGACCTGATGATAGACCAATAACTTTAAGGTTGGCATGACTTCCATTGCCAATCAAGTCGCTATCAAAGTCAGCAATAACATTGCCCTCGTTCATGATGCCGAGAGCCCAGTCAATGCTTGCATCACGACCAATACGGCCACGACGACTAATATAAGTTGTGACATTTTCACCCAAACGGTCAATAGCCGCAAACTTAACTTGTGCACCATCTTGAGCAATAACTTCCACAGAAATGTTGGCACTAGCTTTTTCAGTAGCTTCACCTAGCGTTTCAAAACGCTCAAGGTAAGTCAATTTACTGTTTTTACCAGCTACAATCAAAACGTGCTTGTTAAAGGGCACATTTGAAGTTCCATCTTGGTAAAAATAGCTTTCAACTGGCAAGTCAATTTCAACATTATCTGGTACATAAAGAACCGCTGCACTATTGAAATAGGCATAGTTATAAGCTGCTAATTTGTCCTCATCGTAGGCTACAGCCTTACCAAAGAAGGCTTCAACGACTTCTGGGATTTCCTCAAGAGCAGTCGTCAGGTCTGTGAAGACCACACCTTGGCTAATCAAGTCAGCTGGCAATTGTTCAAGAACAGTATTTGTTCCTACTTGAACCAACTTAGGATTGTTTCCAAGCGCTGTAAAGTCAGGCACATTTGCTGATGGTTCATTTTCAGCAATCGTTCCATCGCCTAGGTTCCAACGGTGGAATTTAACACGCTCAATTTTCGGAAGAGCCAAGCTGTCAAGCTTATCAAAAGCTGCTTGACGAAGGTCTTGCAACCAGAGTGGCTCTGCTTTTGCTTGTGAAAAAGCGATAATAGATTCTTTTGACATAGGTTACTCCTTTTCTAGTTATTTCGAGTAACAGACTTACGCTTCTTCGTGGTACTCGTAACCGAGCTCTTCAGCGATTTTCGCATAACCTTCTTGCTCAAGACGAGCAGCCAATTCAGGGCCACCTGAAAGAACCACTTTACCTTCCATCATTACGTGTACAACATCTGGAGTGATGTAGTTCAAGAGACGTTGATAGTGAGTGATAATCATAGCACCAAAGCCTTCACCACGCATAGCGTTAACCCCTTTTGAAACCACTTTAAGAGCATCAATATCAAGACCTGAGTCAATCTCGTCAAGAAGAGCAAACTTAGGTTCCAACATAAGCAACTGAAGAATTTCGTTACGTTTCTTCTCACCACCTGAGAAACCTTCGTTAAGGTAACGCTCAGCCATTTCTTCACGCATACCAAGTAATTCCATCTTTTCATCCAATTTAGTGATGAAATCAAGGACAGAAATCTTTTCGTCATCTTCTTTACCAGCGTTCATAGCCGCACGGATAAACTCAGCATTTGTGATTCCTGGGATTTCAGCTGGGTATTGCATAGCAAGGAAAAGACCTAGGCGTGCACGTTCGTCAACTTCCAAATCAAGGATGCTTTCGCCATCGAAAAGGATGTCCCCTTCTGTGATTTCATAGTTTGGGTTACCCATGATAGCAGCTGAAAGGGTAGATTTACCAGTTCCGTTAGGCCCCATGATAGCAGCAATCTCACCAGTTTTAAGAGTCAAATTAAGACCCTTCAAAATTTCTTTATCTTCAACAGAAACATGAAGATTTTTGATTTCAAGTACAGACATTGTATACTCCTTTTCCATATATACAGCGAGCAGGTACTCGCTAATTTGCATTATTTTTGAAAATAGCAAAACTATTTTTCCGGAAAATAAAAAGAGAATTTCCATTTTCCTTAATTAGAATCATTATAACAAAAAAGCCATTGCTTGGCTTTTCAAATGTTTATTTTTTTCGACCTTGCTTCCATTTCAACATGATTGCTTGGCGATAATCACTATTCCCGATAAATTTTAGGAAATTGAAGAGAGGTGTTCGACCAACGCCCCAAATCTCAAGCCCTTCAATCAGAATTTCCATTCCCAAAATCAAACTCAGAAGCAAGAGAATACCACCGAGACGACTGGAAACATTTAATAAGAGGGCAATCAATGAAAAGAGGATAGCGATGGCATAAACCACCAGAACTGCTCCTCGATGAGTGAACCCCATAGCTAAAAGGCGATGATGCAAGTGCATCTTGTCAGCCTCCATGGCTGGGCGCCCTGACAACTTACGGCGGACAATAGCCACCACCGTATCAGCAATAGGCACCCCCAGGATAATAACAGGTGACAAAATAGCTACTGCTGTCGCATTTTTCAGTCCTTGCAATGACAAGACGCCTATCATAAAGCCGATAAAGAGCGCCCCCGTATCACCTAGATAGATAATCGCCGGATGATAATTGTAAGGGAAGAAACCCATAATGGCAGCCACTAAGACAAAGATGGTCATGGTCAAGAAAATATCAGTATCATAGAGGAAGAAATAAGAAATCACCCCCATAGTCATCAGGGAAATGATAGAAACGCCTCCGACCAAGCCATCTAAACCGTCAATCAGATTAATGGCATTGGTGATGGCTGCAATCCATAATACCGTTAAAATCAAGGTCAAGATTGGCCCAAAATGAATCATGGGCCCGCCAAAAGGTATCTTAAAGCTATCAAATCGAAAATCCGTAAAAGCCCAAACAATGACAGCTCCAATAACAATACCGAGCATCTTAGGCAAAGGTTTTAATTCAAAGATATCGTCAATGAAACCTGTCAATGCCACAATAACACCACCCACAACAACCGGTAAGATGTATCTTAAATAAGAAATATGCCAGACATCCTTCTGAATAATCATAGGCATAAATACCAAGGTCGCCAGTACAAAGGCCAAGAAAATAGCTAGACCACCAGCACTCGGCATGGGCTTTTTATTGATACGTCTTGCATTTGGATGATCAACCGCTCCAACTCGAAAGGCCAAAGAGCGAACCAAAGGGGTCGTCACAATGGCAATCAAAAAGGTCCCAATCAAGACAAAGATATAATTAATGGTCCAAGGCATGTCCTAGCTCCATTTCGTTGCTTGTAGTACCGGTAAGGCGTCCTCTTCCATCAAGATTGTTGCATGCTCTTGTAGGTAGGCACGTGTTCGGTCTGCCACATTCGCATATTCAAGAAAACGCGCATACATATTGTTCGCGTAATAATCAGGCTCATCAGCCAAGTAAAGAAGGATAGTCATATAGTAGATATCACCAAGTTTATAAAGTTCAGAACCCTCCACTGGCACATCCTTCAAACCTTGCGTAAAGGTTACTACTTGATCAAAGTCAGAGAAAGCCAAGACATAGTGAGTATAATCTTCACGAATAGTTTCCTCAACCACTTCCTTAGCCGGCTCTGTCATAGTCTTATCAACCTCTTCCAAGGCCTTTTCAATCTCTTCGAGCTTATGGTGAGCTTCAATATCTCCCTTGTCCATAAAGTTACCCTCAAGAGCTTTGAGGAATTCTTCTGGAGAAAGTCCTGAATAGTCATCCATATCTGACAAATCATTGAAATCAAGGTCTTCCTTAAGGTCTGATTTAGTCACAAAAACATCCACACGATCCTTGCGTGGCGTGACACGGAAGCTCAGCATCCCACTATTTTTAAAGTTATCAGGCAAGTCCAACTCATCCATGACAGTATAGAAAAATTCCTCTGTTTTTTCCTGGGGAATCAAGAAATCTTTCAGCTCCATACCATGTTCTTCAAGATCTTCCATGGTAATCATGATTTTTAGAGTTGTCTCGCTTATTTGTTTCATTTCCATATGTAAAAACCTCGCACGAGTAGTTATTTCATTATACTAGAAAAGCAAAGAGATAGCAATTTCTGAACAAGTTTAGGTCTTATTTTAGGAAGCTTTTCAAAAAATTCTCTAATGCTAGCAAAGACTTGAATTTTCCTATTTATAGCCATCAGCTATCCTAGAAAAGAGTAAAATAAAAGTGGATGTGTAGTTGGAGGTGACAACCACGACTGCCTATAAAAAAGGATGACTTCGAACTAGCAATACTGCAAGAATAACGAGTTTTTTGATGCTCTTTCTCTACTTGTCAGGACAACCTCATCAAGTAAACAAATCTACCTTTCTTACAGGATTAATCTTTGCCATCATACTGGCAACTGCACCCATTTACGACGATAACCATTTGACACTCCGACAACAATCACTCCTCCACTTCTCAATCATGTATGTTACCATCCTTCCAATCCTCTGTTTATCTGGATGGCATCCCTTGCATAATATGGTAGACTTATTGAGAATCCTTTCCGGTTTCTTAACTTGCGGACTGGTCCTTTGGACACTAGCTTAGCTTATCTTTGGAAAACTTCTCAATAAATAATCTCTAAACCAGATAAAAAGGACTTCAATCGAAATCCTTTCAATTTTTTATCCAAAAATAAGTTTAACAGCTCCATAGAAAAGCACAATGATACCGAGTACAATACGGTATTTTCCAAAAACAGTGAAATCGTGTTTCTTAATATAGTTCATCAAGAAGCGAATCACAAATAGGCTGACAAGAAAGGCGGTCACACTAGCTACCAATAGAATGGCCGCTTGGCCACCAGTCAAGGTGTTCCCATCAATAAAATACTTAACTGCCTTAAGCCCACTATAACCAAACATCGTTGGAATACCGAGGAAGAATGTAAAGTCAGCTGCTACGCTACGACTAGTACCAACGATGATTCCCCCAAGAATAGTAGCACCTGAACGGCTTGTCCCTGGAATGATACTCAAGACTTGGAAAAGACCAATATAGAAAGCTGTCTTGTAAGACATACGTGCCAAATCCGTTACCTTAGGCTCTACACGTCGATTGCGGTCCTCAATCCAAATAAAGGCAATCCCGTAGACCACCAACATGATAGCTACTACAAAGAAATTACTGAGGTGGGCCTCCATCCAATCATCTAAAAGAAGACCAAAGAAGGCTGAAGGAATACAGGCAATGACCACCTTAAGCCAAAGTTGCCAAGTCAACTGCACTTCACGTGCTGTCTTACCAGGTTGGAAGGGATTCAAGCGTTTAAAGTAGATGACCATAACTGCTAGAATAGCCCCAAGCTGAATCACAATATTAAACATATCAATGAAATCTTTACTCTGTCTCAAGTTCAAAAATTCATTAACCAAAATCAAGTGACCTGTAGATGAAATAGGTAGCCACTCTGTGATTCCTTCGACAATCCCAAGAAAGACTGCTTTTAGTAATTCAATAATAAATTGTGCCGTTTGCATAATTATCTCCGTTTTAAAATGCTAGCCCCATCACACCAAAAATGATCAGGGCTCCAAATTGTCCTTCCCATTATATCAAATTACAACTTGTATTTGAAGACAATCCTGATATACAGTTTTTTCTAGCATCAACTTATTGTCATCAGTCTCAATTTCCTGTAAAATAGTAAGGAATGACATTTTTATAGGAGACATTGTTTCAATGAAAAAAATTATTGTAGCCTGCTTTGCAGCGCTCCTCCTCGTTTTTGGTGGGGTGTCAAGCACTCAAGCAGACGAGTATCTCCGTGTCGGTATGGAGGCTGCCTATGCACCTTTCAACTGGACGCAGGACGATGACTCAAACGGAGCCGTTCCAATCGAAGGTACTAAACAGTATGCCAACGGTTACGACGTGCAAATCGCTAAAAAAATCGCTGAAGCTCAAGGGAAGAAACCCTTGGTGGTTAAAACAGCTTGGACAGGTTTGATTCCTGCCCTCACTTCCAGCAAGATCGATATGATTATCGCAGGTATGAGTCCAACAGCTGAACGTCGTCAAGAAATTGACTTTTCAGATAGCTACTACCGAAGCGAACCTGTTATGGTTGTTAGCTCTGATGGTGATTATGCCAAAGCTAAGAGTCTCAAGGATTTCAAGGATGCTAAAATCACAGCTCAACAAGGGGTTTATCTCTATAACTTGATTGACCAAATCCCAGACGTCAGCAAACAAACAGCTATGGGAGACTTCGGTGCTATGCGCCAAGCCCTTGCATCTGGTATCATCGATGGTTATGTTTCAGAGCGTCCTGAAGCAAAAACTGCCGAAGAAGCTAGCTCAAAATATAAGATGATTACGCTTAAAGATGGTGGTTTCCAGGTTTCAGACGATGACGTCTCCTTGGCCGTCGGTCTTCGCAAAGGAGACAGCCAGCAAATGGAACAAGTCAATAAGGTCCTTGCTGGAATCAGTCAAGAGGAACGTGTTAAACTGATGGATCACATCATTAACATCCAACCTGCAGATAAGACTGATGAGACTAAAAAAGGAAACTTCTTTAGTCAGATGAGCACTATCATCGCTAAGAACTGGCCACAATTCTTACGTGGTACAGGAATCACCCTTCTTATCTCGATTATCGGTACAGTTGTGGGTACTTTCATCGGTCTTATGATTGGTGTTTACCGCACAGCTCCTAAGGCTGCTAATAAATTTGTAGCCTTGCTCCAAAAACTCTTCGGTTGGGTTCTTAATGTCTATATCGAAGTTTTCCGTGGTACGCCAATGATTGTACAATCTATGGTTATCTACTACGGTACTGCCCAGGCCTTTGGTATCAACATTGACCGTACCCTAGCAGCTGTCTTCATCGTTTCTATCAACACCGGAGCCTACATGAGTGAAATCGTACGTGGTGGTATCTTCGCTGTAGATAAAGGACAATTTGAAGCTGCAACTGCTCTTGGATTTACCCACGGTCAAACCATGCGTAAGATTGTTCTTCCACAGGTTATCCGTAACATCTTGCCAGCTACTGGTAATGAGTTCGTTATCAATATCAAGGATACCTCTGTTTTGAACGTTATCTCTGTTGTGGAACTTTACTTCGCAGGTAACACTGTCGCAAGCCAAACTTATCAATACTTCCAAACATTCTTTGTTATCGCAGCAATCTACTTTGTCCTTACCTTCACAGTGACACGCATCTTGCGTTATGTAGAACGCCGTTTGGATCAAGATACTTACACACAAGGAGGGGTTCACTAATGACTGAGACGATTTTAGAAATTAAAAACCTCAAAAAATCATACGGAAAAAATGAAGTCCTCAAAGATATCTCCCTCAGCGTCAAAAAGGGTGAGGTTATCTCAATTATTGGTTCTTCAGGTTCAGGGAAATCAACCTTCCTTCGCTCTATTAACCTACTCGAGTCACCTTCAGGTGGTGAAATCCTCTATCATGGGGACAACGTCCTTGAAAAAGGTTACGACCTCACTACCTATCGTGAAAGACTCGGTATGGTTTTCCAATCCTTCAACCTCTTTGAAAACCTTAATGTTCTGGAAAATGCTATCGTAGCTCAAACAACCGTTCTCAAACGTGACCGTAAAGAAGCTGAAAGCATCGCCAAAGCTAACTTAGAGAAAGTCGGTATGGGGGAACAATACTGGAAAGCTAAACCAAAACAACTTTCAGGGGGACAAAAACAACGTGTGGCCATTGCACGTGCCCTCTCTGTTGATCCAGAAGCCATCCTCTTTGATGAGCCAACTTCAGCCCTTGACCCAGAAATGGTAGGAGAAGTACTCAAGACTATGCAAGAGCTATCTGAAACTGGTTTGACCATGATTATCGTTACCCATGAAATGGAGTTCGCACGTGATGTTTCAGACCGTGTCATCTTCATGGATAAAGGGGTAATCGCTGAACAAGGTAGCCCAGAACAAATCTTTGAAAATCCTAAAGAAGAACGTACCAAGGAATTCCTCAAACGTTTCTTGGGTTAAAAACGAAAAAGTTAAGGTTTCGGCCTTAACTTTTTTAGATTCTCAAACCTATAAAAAAAACAGCAACTGCCGTTTTTTTGTCTATAATGATTAGTTACGACCTGTACGTCTGTCAACGAAACCAAGGAAAGTCAATAGTGTCATGAAGAGACCTACAAGACTGAATCCTGCTGCAGTTGACTCACCTGTTTCTGGCAAGCTATCTGCTTCTTGTACAGGAGCTTGTTTCTCAGCTTTTGTTTGACCATAATTTACAGGAACTTGAGCTACAGTTTGAGCTGCTTGTTCTTGTGTTGTGAGAGCAACAACTTTACCATCTACATCATAAATTGACACTGGTGTAAGACCTTTAGATGTGATTTTAGCAAACTCTTTAGACAATTGTGTTTGACGTTCTTTGTCTGCCTTAGCTTTCATATAGTTATCAAAGGCAGTTTGAACAGTCGTGTATTCGCTCGTTAATTTATCACGCTTAGATGACAATTCAACAAGTTTCGCACGTTCAGTTGAAAGAGCACCTTTAGCTGCAGTAAGTTTAGCAAAGGCTATTGCACGTTCTGCTTTAGCCTTTGCTAGGTTAGCTGAAGCATTTGTAAGGGCGGCTACACGATTCTTAGCAAAAGCCAAAGCTTGTTTAGCTTGTTTCAAGGCTGCTTGTTTTTCAGAAAGGTTAGTCTGAGCAGCTGCCAACTTGCTTGCAGTTGCTTTAAGAGCTGTAAGTTCTGACTGAGTATTTTTAAGTTTCAGAGTTGCTGATTCAGAAGCAACTTTCTTGCTAGCCAAGTCACTTTGAGCTTGATCGTTAGCTTGCTTAGCAGTTTCATAAGCTACTTTTGCAGCTGCTAGATTTGCATTTAAAGATGGTTGAGATTGGCTACCTACATATGGGTTGGCAATCTTAGTTGTGTCAAAACTACTATCAAAAGAGATAGAATTTTCATTGATATTGTTTACGTGGACATTAAAGGCACCAGCAACTACACTGAGATCAGTACCAATGTATGTTTCGCCACCATCAGATGTAAGTCCAGCAATAGAACGGGCGTGGTTCCACTCCTGACCATTAAACATGAAGTCAAGCATAGCTTCATAGATATACTCCTTAATCTGGTTAAGAGTAAATGGTCCTGTCAAACCTTGCCAAGTATTAAGATTTTCACCAATATTTACAGTATTAAATGACTTACCAGCACAGGCAAGAGCAGCACTATCGTGTCTACGGTTACTGATAGATTCCCAACCCCAGTTATCTGCCACATAGCCATCTGTAACACGGTCTGTGGCAATAACACTACCTTTTGATACAGACGTTTCAGTTGTACCAAAAGCTGAACGGATTTGGTTAATCAAGCTTGAAGTATACAATGATAAATCTGTAATTTGAGCTTCGCTAAGCTTGTTCAAGTCGCTGATTGTAATGTTTTTATCCGCTTCATTATCTTGGTATTTATTGTTTTCACGATCACGTTTGTTAATATCCTTCAAGGTTTGTTCAGCTTGATATTTTTCTTCTGCAGTTGATGTTTTTGACTCATAAATCTTAAGAGCACTGATGTACTCTGATGATACTGTGAATTTTTGGCGAATATTAGTTGTTGAAGATTCTGCTTTTTTCTTAGCTGCTTCAGCAGCAGCAAGAGCGACTGCCTTTTCATTCGCTACTGTTTGAGCAGTTTCATAAGCTGCTTTAGCTTGGTTAGCAGCATTTTGATCTGCAATCAATTGCCCTTCTTTAGATGAAATAGCAGTAGCTTTTTCCTTATAAGCTGCCTGAGCGACTGCCAATTCTTCTTGGGCTTTTTTCTCAGCTGCAGTTGCAACATCAAAATCTGATTGTGCCTTAGATTGGTTAGAAGCTAACTCAGAGGCACTAGAACCATTAAGTGCTGCTTTTGCTACATCTACTGATTTTTGAGAATCAGCAACTTCAGTTGCTTTAGCATTAACATTAGCTTGATCTGCATTAACTACAGCTTGTTGTTTGTCTGCTACATATTTTACAGTTTTTTCTGCTGATTGAGCGGTCGCTACTGCTGACTTAGCTTCGTTAGCTGCATGTTCAGCGCTGGTTACTTGACCTTGAGCTACAGCAATGGCTTCTAGACTTGCTTCATCGGTTGCTGTTTGTGCCTTTTGCAAGTTAGCATCTGCAGTCGCTAAGTTTGCTTTAGCCTGATTGATAGTCTCTTCGTGATTAGCGACTACTGACTCTTGATGCGATACCGCTTGATTTGCAGCATTTGCTTGTTCCCTAGCCGTTTCTACTTGTGATTGAGTTGGGATAGCTTGTGTAGCTGTCGATGATACTGATGCTGTTGTTGAAACTTGACCATTTGTCGTTACCTCATCAGCTTTAGCAACTGAAGCAGAAACTGCAAGTGCTGCAATTCCAGCTGTCGCCAAAACCTTTTTATTCATAAGACGAACTCCTTTTTTATTAAAAATCACTACCATATAATAATATTTTAAGAGTATGAAGACAGGATGCTATCTTCTAATTTTTTAAATTTAATTATTTTATAAGGTTTCATAGCCTGCTTACAAAAATTATTAGTCAAAAGTAGAATTGCTGTTTCAAAGTCCCTTTTAGCCTTTGATTTTGCCCTATCCACTTATTCTATAAAATCTTCGTTACAGTTTCTTAACTTTCTTTAAACATTTTTTTGATATAATGTGTACTCATCATATGCAAAAGGAAGGGAAAAGTGGAAAAAGTATTGAGTAACATCCTACTAAGAATCATCTCACTTGGCTTGTCTTACTGGTTTTACAGAGGACATCTGGAACAATATGTTCATTATATCGCCCATTACGGTCCCTACTTCCAAGTTTTCCTAAACCTAGTCATTATTATTTTACTGGGGTACTTCGTCTACGCTTTTTTAAAACTCCTTCTCACTAGGAAAATAAAAAAACAAACACTTCTCCTACTTTACTTCATTTACTTTCTTTCCCTCTTCTACCTACTTTTCTTGAAAAACATCGGCATCCAAGGGCTATCCCTTAATCCTCTTTCCTTCGCTCAGGAACTATACTTGGGCAGCCACTTTGTTCCCATCATGAACCTATTAATGTTCATCCCCCTAGGGCTCCTCTTTTCTTCCCGAATGAGTAATCTCCTACTCTGTCTCATCGCCCTTTTCTCCGTTGAATCCATCCAATACTTCGGACATCTGGGAATATTTGATTTAGGAGATATAGTCTTAAATATGTTAGGTCTACTTGTCGGGACTGCAATTCATCAACTCCCTCAGTTTCAAACATTAATCAAAAAAATTTTAACATAGAAAAACCTACAGAACTTAAATCTGGAGGTTTTATTAGAGCACTTTTTTAGATGAATACAAAAAATTAAACGAAGACGTCTTATATACTCGGAATAAAAGACAAAATAATAGCTCTCTGAATCCAGCGATCTATTTTGAACTCGAGCCAAAATCCTAGTCAAAAATAAAAACTGCTCCATCATAGAGCAGTTTCAATTTCGTGTATTCAAGATATAAGGCCTAAGCACTTGTATCTTGAATTAACGACGAAGTCCAAGTGAGCTGATCAACTCACGGTAACGGTTAACGTCTGTGCGGCGAAGGTATGCCAACAAGTTACGACGGTGACCGATTTTTTTCATCAAACCACGGTAAGTAGCGTGGTCTTTTTTGTGTTGTTTGATGTGGTCGTTAAGGTGGTTGATTTCCCAAGTAAGGACAGCAACTTGAACCTCTACTGAACCAGTGTCACCTTCGTGACGTGCGTATTGTGCAATGAGTTCATTTTTTTTCTCTTTTGAGATTGCCATATTTTTCTCCTTTTTTTGCTCTATCCGAGTCTTAGGATTGGCTCTCCTAAAACCAAGAAAGAGTTGGTTTGTCTTTCCGACTTCTTTATTTTAGCTTATCTACTAATCTTTGTCAATCGTAAGATTCACTGTTTGAGACTTTCTAACTTAGGCTTTTTTAACCACTCTTGAATTCAGAAGAAATCCTAAGAAAAGTAAAAAACTGACTATAGCATAAGCTAGGAAAATCCAACTAAAGCTTGAAGAGACAAGTGCCAGCAATTTCAAAACATAAGGGGATACGGCTGAGCCTAGGTTGCATCCTAAGAGGACATAAGCAGTCGCCTTATTCAGCAAATTTCTAGCAATACATTCAGAAAGACGATGAAAGATAATGGTCAAAATAATACTGTAAAAGAAACCAACACCAACAGAAGACAAAATCAATATCAGCAAATTGTTAGCCAGAGCTATTCCAAATAGACAGATAGATAGGCAAAACAGGGCCATCGGCAAGAGACAGTTCTTAATGTGAGCTAGTAATGAAGCAAAGCTAAGTCCAGCTACAATCCCAATGCCCTGCTCCAAACTAAGTACCAGAGCTGATTGACCACTTACAATGGTCTTACCATCAACTTGAAAAAGAGGCACGCGCAAACTAATCGATGAATTAATGCAAATCACAAAACCTGCCAAGAGGGCCATGCCTAAAATCATAGCAAAATCTTTTTTATTCAAACCTTGTTTACTTTTTTGTACCTCTTCCTTCTCTACCTGCTCCATCGGTGGTACAAAGAGAAGGTACATAGCTAGGATGATAAAACCAAAACCGTAGATAAGAAAAGCAAGTGTCCAATGAATTTTCAGTAATTGTCCAACCAAAAGGGAACAAGAAGCTCCACCAATCAACTCCATGGAGCCACGAATACCTAACATCTGAACCCGCTCTTTACCTTGATAACGTTGGCTGATGATGGCAATCGCCTTAGCATTGATAAGGCCAATCCCCATTCCAAAAGCAATACGTGACAGTAAGACAAGAGGATAGGCTTGTACAAAAAAAGGAAAAATCCCAGCACTACTAAGTAAAAGCAATCCAGTCACAATTAGCTGTCTATCACTTAGCCATTTGTCAATAAATGAATTAAGCAAGAGCATCGCTACTACGGAAAATGAAGGAACAGATACTAAAAGCTCCACCTGAGCCGCAGAATAGGTTGGACTATAGTAGTCCAACATAGGTGGTAGAGCGGTTGAAATCGAGAAGGCCGAAATCAAAAGCAAAGATAGCCCGAGTAGGCTCATTTTTTCTAAAATCTTTGTCATAATCATAATATAGGGATAAGAGCATCCTTTCTTTACTTGTCCGATAGTTATTTTTTCATTATAATCTAAGAAGAGCTAAAAAAATAGGACCTAAGTCCTAAAAAGGAGATGTATGCGTAACCACACTATTCACCCTCAACTTGAACAAGTCTTCTCAGCCTCCTATCTCAGCCAATTACAGAAAGTCACCTTTCAAAAAGGCGATTACATTTGCACTCAGGGACAAGCTATCACTGAGCTAACCTACATTTTATCAGGTAGGGTAAAAATTGTTCGCTCCCTATCCAATGGTAAAGAACACATCCTAGAAATGCCTCAACAACCACAGCTACTGGGAGATGTTGAACTCATGACCAATCAATTAGCGGGTTCTTCAGTCATTGCTTTAGAAGAAGTTCAAGCAGTCCAGCTCCCATTAAATAATAAGGAAGCACTCCTCAAAGACCCTGTTTTTCTCTACCAAATTGGACGTAACCTGGCTATGGCACTGCATAAGCAAGGTATCACTGCTTCAACGAATGCGAGCTACTCTGTCAAAGAACGTCTGGCCACCCACATTTTGAATAGTGAAGAAGAGAATATCTTTCAATTATCGCCATCCATTCTAGCTTCCCGTTTTGGAACTAGCTATCGTCATGTACAGCGAGTTATCAAACAATTTATCGATCAGGGAATTATCGAAAAAGAGGCTTTTAAGACCTATCGTATTTTAGAGAGACAAAACTTGGAAAAACTGGCTTTTATCGATTAGAAAAAGCCTCACTTTAACCCTTGATGGTTTAATTTTCAACCCTTTTGTGCTATAGTTATAAACAAGTAAATCAAAGAAAATAGAGGTAAACAAATGGACGCTCAAACCAAAATTATCCGCGCCAGCCATATGATTGATATGAATGATATCATTCGCGAAGGAAATCCAACCTTACGTGCTGTCGCTGAAGATGTAACCTTCCCACTATCAGACGAAGACATTATCCTAGGCGAAAAAATGATGCAGTTTCTTCGTAACTCACAAGATCCTGTTATTGCCGAAAAAATGGGGCTTCGTGGGGGAGTCGGTCTTGCAGCCCCTCAATTAGATATTTCAAAACGCATTATCGCTGTTCTCGTTCCAAACCCTGAAGACGCTGAAGGTAACCCACCAAAAGAAGCATATAGCCTTCAAGAAATCATGTACAACCCTAAAGTAGTTGCCCATTCTGTTCAGGATGCTGCTTTGGGTGATGGAGAAGGGTGTCTCTCAGTTGACCGCGACGTTCCTGGTTACGTGGTTCGTCATGCTCGAGTAACTGTTGAATATTTCAACAAAGAGGGTGAAAAGCAACGTGTTAAACTCCGTGGTTATAACTCAATCGTTGTTCAACATGAAATCGACCATACTAATGGTATCATGTTCTACGACCGCATCAATAAAGACAATCCATTCGCCATCAAAGATGGACTCTTAATTATCGAATAAAGAAAACCTCAGTAGAAATACTGGGGTTTTAGACTGGATATGGGGCCTAAGTGCCAACCTATAGCTAAGTTAAAGTAAAAAATAACCGACTTTCGTCGATTCTTTTTTCATTATGTGAACCTGTCCTCAGACAAGCATATTGTGTAGTGTTTCATTTCCGTGAAGGGTGATATAACTTGGGTCAAAGGCTGAAAGACGCTCAACGAGGAGAATTCCTCCGGTTAGCATTAATTGCATCCTGACAATATCGTACATCTGCTTGATTTCCCGCACGTTCCGCACAACGTTTCTGATGTAGTAACCCCCTTTCAATACGGTCACGTTCATCCAAAGCCTTGTTTCTTTCATCTTGACGGCGAATATTATTCTGAACAGAAGTATCCATACCACCACCCGAGATCGTGATACTTTCGCTTGGCTCATTCATTGTTTCTGAAAATAAATAACAAATAGCTATAGCTACAAGAACTAGAAGGGCAATAATTACCGTTGCACTAATACCTAACCACGAAAGAATAAAAATTACCCAACCATACCTTTCAATGAACTGACCAAGACGAGGAACCAGACCAAGGAAGCCAGAAAACCACCAGACAGCAAGTACATAGATACTAGTATGAAAGGTTCCACCTAGGAAATTTGCCAACCAATTAGGAAAAGATAGATGTGTAATCAAAAAATCACTAAATGGCTGAAAAACATTGTAAAGAAGACCATAAGTATATTTCAAAGCTATGATTGTCACTACAACAACCAACAGCCATTTGCCAAATTGCTTCATATTTTAACCTCTAATATATATTAACAAGATTAGTTTACTTTATAATAAAAATAACTATCATCAGTTGTGCCAATTAGCGACTGACCAGCCCATATACGATCCTTGTTTTTGTCTGATTGGTCATCTACGTTATCATTTGATGAGGTAACAGCACTCGTTAAGGATACACCTATAGGAAGAAATGCCATAGCTGCGCCACCAGGTCCTACGCCTGATTTTGGACCAGTACTTGCAGTGAGGTAGCCATCTGTAAATTTCGCATATTCAGTCGCTACCTTCTCTTTATCACTAACTAAACCGTTATTATCAAAGGTCAAGGTGTCACCTCTACCATTTTTCCAAGTCCCAGCAATACTAGAGAAATCACCTTTTTGAATAGCATTAATATCCATGCCAGACTGTTTAGCATCAGATTTGCTTGAACTACTTTTTTTACTGCTAGAGTTATTCTTAGCTTCATTTGTAGTAGTCTGACTGTCATTGAAATCACTAAAATCTTTCCATGACTCTTGACCTAGTTCAAATAAACTAGCACCATTAAGACCAACTAGACTTGTGCCATCTTTTGTATCTGCCATACTAAAGTCAACAGACTGTGTCTGATTGAAAGCTCCATTCTTAATTTCATAAGTTTCTGCCTTAGCTTCTGGTCTCATTCTCTGAAATTGTTGGCAGTAGATGGTACCATCACTATAAATCTTCATATCAGACAAATAACCACCCTTAGCATAAGTCCCAGCACTAATAGCAAACACAGGCTGATCCGTATTATTAAGATAATAAATAGCGTGTACTCTTTCAGGAGACCCAATTAGAAGTTCATCCTTACCATCCTTATTAATATCAGCAAAACTATATTGAATAGTTTCCCCCGCATTAACTGCATCAAAAATAATATTAGTTGCATAAGCTTCATCAGTTGCTAAACTACTAGGAACAGAAGATACACTTTTATTCACAATAATCGGACGATACATATCTAAAACAGATGCATAGAGTTTTTCGTTATCTGCTTTTTTACTAGCACTACTTGAGGTTGAAGGAGTCTCATTTTGTGACTCTTTCACTTGAGAGGTTGTTGAAGTCGAATTTTTTGTTTTCGACTGTGATGTTGGTAGCTTCTGGCAGGCGACAAGTGGCAACAGACTAGACAACAATACAAAACTTAATAATTTCTTTTTCATAATACCCTTTCAAAAGGAACTACCTAGCACAATCTAGGTAGTTCCTCTTTTATTATTTTTCTTTGGTTAATTCAGCTTTCAAACCTTTAGCAGTCAAAGTCAACTTTATCCACGACGTTTACGAGCTGTCACACCCGAAAGTCCAAGCATACCTAGTCCCGCTAAAAGATAGACTGCTGTATCAGATTCACCAGTTTGTGGGAGTGGCGCTTGATAGTCAGTCGTACCACGACGGTTTACGACTGCTTGTGTCGCCTCTGCTGTTGCTACTTGGGCTGCAGAGAATGATGTTGTTTTAACTTCATTTGTTGAAGATATAAATTCCGGAAGTCCAACATGTGTATTTGAGTTCACACGATTAGACTGGGTACCATTCACATCCTGTCTTACTTGTTTAGCTTTAGCATCACTCTCAGCTTGTCGGCGTAGCACTTCTTCTTTTGACTTTCTTTGAGCCTCTTCATAAGCAATACGAGCATCATAGGCAGCTTTCAAGTTAGTATACTTAGTGCCACTCAATGCCGTTTGAGCTTTTGCATTCGTTAACACTACCATTGCTTTGTCATAGGCAGCTTGAGCAGCTTCTTGTGCTGTCACCGCTTGGGTATAAGCTTGTCGAGCGGTTGCAAGATTAGCTTTAGCGGTCACAAGTTGCTCATAAGTGGCTTTTGCATCTATTACTGCCTGCTCAGCGTCTTTCAAGGCTTGTTCAAGTTCAGTTAGTTTTGCTTTAGCGACAGTTGTAGCCACTTCACGTTGTGCTAATTCTTGATTAGCTTCAGCCAACTTACTTTGTGCTGCTGTCAAAACATTTACAGCTTCATCGCGTGTTGCTTTTGCCATATCCAAAGCTGTGACTTTATCAGCATGTGACGCTGTCACTGTTGACAATGTGTTTTCAGCGGCTTCAAGTGCTGTTTGTGCATTTGTCAATTCAGCTTTTGCTGTTGCCAATTTAGCTTCCACTTCAGCTGTTTGACGTGGTGTAGCCACCAATGCATCATATGCAGCCTTCGCTTGTTCAAAACGTGTTTGCGCTGCTTGAGCTTGTGCGGTTGCCGTTACTAAAGCTGCTTGAGCTGCTCGGTCTGCAACTTCTGCAGCTTGCTTATCGGGGATTACCAAATCAGGTACGTTCTTGCTTTCATCAAGCAATTTCTTGTCAAAATTGACAAGGTCATGTACTGGTGTGTAGAGTACATGTGTTTCAATCATCGGAACTGTACCAAATCCAAAATCAGTATGACTCAACGTGAAAGAAATACCCAATGATGGTTGCGTGATTAGTGAATCAGCATGTCCATAATGACCGTTTGAACCACCTTCGTAAATAAATCTACTTACATTTTCAGCAATTAATTTATATAATTCTGATTTAGTTAATTCAACTTTATCACCAATCTTATACGTGCTATTACCGTCAGAATCTAGGTTATATGCAGAATCTGGACTATTACCAGTTAAGTTTTCGTATGCATTACCTTGGTTTTTACGATTATACCAGTAGCCCATTTCTTTTGCAGCTTCATTAATTGCTTTATTGTCGTGGCCACTAAATGGGTCATGATTCTTATCATATTTTTCAGCTACTAACGTTGCGAATTTAATAGCGTCTGTATTTACAACAAGTTTTGATGTTCCAAGTTGTTGACGAACATCATTAACCAAATATGCAAAATATTGGCTCAATTCTGTTTGCAATTCAAGTGGGATGTTAGTTACATCATATTTTTGACCTGTTGTATCGGGTGTGAATGTTGAAAGATAATCAGCATTTAATTTACGAGATTCGTCTTCTGACGCAATAGTTTTAGTCACTAGGTCATTTAATGCTTCTCCAGATAATGACCCAAATACATATTGCTTGAGATTATTTTTAAATTCATCAGTCATTACAACATGTGTTGGGTGATTGAATTCTGCGTCTTTAAGGGCTTGCGCTGTTTCGTCAGCTTTTGCTTTTGCTGTAGCAACTTCACTTTTTGCAACTTGTGCGGCTTGGTCTGCTTTTTCAACATTGATTTCAGCTTCTTTTGTATCAGCGTCAAGGTTGACGTCATTTTGTTTGGCTGTTTCAACGGTCTGTCCAGCTTGTGATACTTTATCGGTCTTCTCAGCCACTGTAGCTTGTGCATCGACGACACCTTGTTTAGCTGTTTCAACTTCTTTAGCACTTGTATCAACCGCGGTTTGTTTCTCAGACTGAATCTGTGTCGCTTCTGCAACTGCTTTCTGAGCTTGATTCACATTACCTTGCGCTTCATTAACGGCTGCTTGGGCTTGCGACTGATTAGCTTCTTTTGTAGTTACATCTGTTTTTGCCGTTTCAACAGTTTCTTTAGCAGGCTGTACTTTAGCTTCAGCTGTTGGGATAGCCTCTTTAGCACTCTGAATATTAGCTTCTGTCGCTTGTGCTGTAACTGTTTCTGCTTGTGCAACAGCATCTTGTGCTGCTGTAGTATTTGCTTTAGCAGTCTCTAGAGCCTGCTTTTTACTGTCAACCACAGACTGGGCTTGTGCTTGAGCTTCTTGATTCGTATCATAACTTGCTTTTGCAGATGCAACTTGCTCTGCAGTAACTGGTTGAGACTGTGCCTGACTGACAGTTGTCGTAGTAGTATCAACACTATCAGCATGTGCTTCTTGACTAATAATACCTGTTGCAAGGATAGCTGTCGTTAAAGACACTGAAGAGATGATTTTCTTAGAATTCATCATAGACTCCTTTTTCATATTAATACCCCATTAATTAAAATACCCCACTAATTATCCCCCCCCCCCCCCCCCCGAAAATTTGTCAAGACTTTTTTGGGTATTTTTTAAAAAATTTAATAGCCTTTTTAAGCTGTTTTAAACGTTCAAAATGTTTATATTATAACACTTTATCTACTCATGTCTTATTTACAGAAAACAATTATGTTTTTTCTTTCTAATCTAATATTTATATTTAAAAATAAAAAAGGGGTTCTTAAAGTGAATAAAATATGAATAGATAGGACTAAATAACCTTGTTTTGTTAAACCTATTTTTAGCATTCTGTTTTTATTCTTCATAAAAACAAAAAACCGACTTTCGTCGATTCTTTTTTCATTATCTGAACCTGTCCTCAGACAAGCATATTGTATAGTGTTTCGTTACCGTGAAGGTTGATATAACTTGGGTCAAAAGCCGAAAGACGCTCGAGAAGTCCATCATAGTCATTCTTGTCACTAAGAGCGATACCAATGAGAACTGGGCCTTTTCCTTTATTAGCACGTTTGATGTACTCAAAACGAGTAATATCATCATTTGGTCCCAAGATATCATTTACAAATTCACGAAGGGCACCAGGACGTTGTGGGAAGTTAACCACAAAGTAATGCTTGATACCATCATAGATAAGCGCACGTTCTTCCATCTCTGGCATACGGTTGATGTCATTGTTACCACCTGAAATGATGCAGACGATGGTTTTTCCTTTAATCTCATCTTTAATCACTTCCAAAGCTGCCACTGATGCCGCCCCTGCAGGTTCTGCAATGGTACCAACCTTAGAGTACATATCAATTAGGGTTTCTGAAATCAATCCTTCATCAACCCCCAATAGGCGGTCAACATATTTACGTGCGACTTCATAGGTCTTGACACCTACCTTTTGAACAGCAATCCCGTCCGCAAACTTATCAATTTCTTCAAGTTTTACAGGATAACCACGGTCAAAAGCAGCACGCATACTACGAGCACCACTAGCCTCAACACCTACAACCTCTATAGAGGGTGCCACATCCTTGATATAGGTAGCCACACCAGAGATGAGTCCACCCCCACCTACCGGCACTAAGATACTATCAAAAGAAACACCTTCCTCTTGAGCCTGCTCATAAATTTCATAAGCAACAGTTCCTTGACCCGCTTGGACATTATAATCGTCGAACGGATCAATGAAAGTCATGCCTTCAGACTTGGTATATTCCTGTGCTGCTTGAGCAGAAGCATCAAAGGTATCTCCAACCAATTTGATTGTTACAAACTTACCACCAAAGAAACGGACTTGACCAATTTTTTGGTGAGGCGTTGTTACTGGCATAAAGATAGTTGCAGGAATCTTCATTTCATTACAAGTATAAGCAACCCCTTGAGCATGGTTTCCGGCTGATGCACAAACCACACCACGCGCCTTATCCTCGTCACTCAATTGATGGATAGCATAGTAGGCTCCACGCAATTTAAAGGAACGTACCTTTTGCATATTTTCTTTTTTAATATAAATAGTCGCCCCGTATTTTTCAGATAAGTAGCGATCAAAATCTAGTGGTGTGCGTTCCACCACGTTTTTTAAGACTTCATTAGCCTTTACGATATCATTTGCAGTAATCATTGGCTCTCCTTTGACACAATATTCAAACTATTTCTATTGTATCACAATTTTAAGAAAAAATAGCAGCCATTATAAAGAAAACTCCTTGTTTACACAAAGAGTTCTACTTATTATTTATCAACTTTTTTGACATCAAGAAGTTACGAAGAGCTGCAAGGGTTGCTGCACCTGCTAGGACTATAGCTATAAGGATAGAAACAACATGTCCTCCCCACTTATGAGATTTTGCTGTTTTAGCAATGTAGCCTTAAGATTTTTAACAAGGATACTGTTTTGATCAGTTGGTGAACCTGCTACGATACCGTAACGTGGGAATACGTTTCAATCCTTCTCAACAGACAAGACTGCACCTGATTTATCGTTGACACTGATTGTCACCAAGTAACCTGTATTGTTTGTCAACCATCCTGACGCTACTATCAAGTTTGAAACCTTAGCTGAAGCACCTGCTGCCAACGTGATGTCAACATTATCTTGACCGATGATTTCTGAAGCATGTTGAAGTGTCAAGTTGACAGTCATCGTCTTCGTTTCTGATGTCGAATGACGTCCCGCTTCAGTTTATCACTATTTGTATTTGCATGCTGTAAACTAGAGTTATTTTTAGTTTCATAAAATTTGCTTGGTTTTTCTTATGAAACTAATGTCAACTTAATCTTTTTTGTAAAACAAGGGAATTTCCGGAAATCCTCGTAAATAGTAATTTTTTCATCTTGAATGGTAAGGCTTTTCAGAAACTTGAGAAGTGTATTTTCTAATTTAATTAGATATTCAGTTATCTAATTCTATATAAAATGACAAAAATAAGCAGTAAATGATGACATTTCAGCTCCTAAAATACTAAATTTGATGAGAATAAAAAAACATCTCCCACACAAAATGAGAAATGATTTATTTATCTATTTTTAGTATCCAAGATAACGGTAACAGGTCCATCATTGATCAGGCTAACCTGCATATCTGCACCAAAGCGTCCCCTTTCTACAGGAACATGAGCTGACAAGGATTGGTTGAAATCGTCATAGAACTGGCTAGCCACGTCAGGCTTTGCAGCACCCGTAAATGCCGGTCGATTTCCTTTTTTCGTATCTGCAAAAAGCGTAAACTGAGAAACCGACAAAATCTGACCACCAATATCCTTAACAGAGAGATTCATCTTGCCATCTTCATCTGAAAAAATGCGCATATTGACAATCTTACGAACTGCATACTCTAGATCCTCTTTGGTGTCCTCTGGACCAACTCCGACCAAGAGTAAGAGGCCCTGCTTGATAGCACCAACCGTAGAATCCTCAATAACCACAGAGGCACTTTGCACGCGCTGAATTACAATCTTCATCGCAGTAACTCCTTAACCATTCGTACGTTTAACGCTGTAAACGTCAGGGATAATTTTAATCTTATCCACAAGACCAGTCAATTCAATAAGGTTTGCAATTTCAAAGCTAACGTGAATATTGGCAAACTTCATGTCCTTAGTCGGTTGCGCATTGACCGTAGCGATGCTCTTGGTCGTATTTGACAAGATTTGAAGAACATCATTCAACAGACCAGAACGGTTAAGGCCATAGATGTCAATCTCAGCTAAGTAAGATTTATTGGCATTACGTTCATCCCACTCCACTTCGATTAAACGTTGCTCATAACCTTCTTGACTCTTGATATTATTACAATCTGAACGATGAATAGCAATTCCACGGCCCTTGGTGATATAACCTTCAATCTCATCTCCAGGTACTGGATTACAGCACTTAGCAATACGCATTAGGAGACCAGAGGCACCTTGAATGATGACGCCATTTTCACTTTTAACCTTGAGAATTTCTTTCTTCTCAGTTTTGACTTCGCCACCATTCATTAACTCTTCAGCTTCAGCTTTTGCCTTAGCACGCTCTTCCTCACGGCGTTCTTTTTCTGTCAGACGATTGAAAACAGCAGCAGCACTAATTTCCCCAAAGCCAACAGCAGCATAAAGAGCTTCCTCACTACGCACACTCATACGAGGAAGGATCTTCTCTATATGTTTCTTGTCTAGGTACTTATTGGCAATATAGCCATGCTCTTGGAAATAGGCAATCAAAAGCTCACGACCCTTGGTGATTGAAGCTTCCTTGTCTTGATTCTTAAAGAATTGACGAATTTTATTTCTGGCCTTAGTAGTTTTGACCATCTTAATCCAGTCTCGACTAGGACCAAAGGAATTGGCATTGGTGACAATCTCAACCACATCACCCGTCTTGAGTTTGGCAGTCAGAGGCACCATACGACCATTAACCTTGGCACCTGTGGCCTTCTCACCGACTTGGGTATGGATGGCATAGGCAAAGTCAATAGGACCTGAATCTTTAGGCAATTCCTGAACAGCACCATTTGGTGTAAAGACATAAATTCGCTCTGAGAAGATATCTTCTTTTACAGAGTCAACAAATCCCTTAGCATCCCCGTTCGAGGCATCTTGGAGTTCCACAAGATCCTTAATCCAATTCATTCCCAAAGCAGACTCTTTCGAATCTACCTTGCTCTTGATGCCTTTCTTGTAAGCCCAGTGAGCTGCAACCCCGTATTCGGCAACTTGGTGCATCTCCTTAGTACGGATTTGGATTTCAATGGGCCCTTTAGGTCCATAAACCGTCGTATGGATAGACTGATAACCATTGGATTTAGGATTGGCAATATAGTCTTTGAAACGTCCAGGCATAGGACGCCAGAGCTCGTGGATGTATCCCAACATAGCATAAACGTCACTATGCGTCTCCATGACACAACGAATAGCAATTAAATCATAAATCTGATCAAATCGTTTCTTCTTGTCACGCATCTTACGAAAAATAGAGTAGATGTGTTTTGGACGACCATAAACATCACCGACAAGCCCTTGTTCAGCTGTATAGGTCTTAATTTTATCGACAATCTCGTCCACAAGTGCCTCACGCTCGCGACGCTTTTCCTTCATCATGTGGGAAATCTTATAAAATTCTACCTCGTTAAGGTAACGGAAAGACATGTCTTCCAATTCCCATTTGATACGACTAATACCTAAACGGTGGGCCAAAGGAGCATAGATTTCCATAGTTTCGCGAGAAATGCGCTCTTGCTTATCCTTACGAAGATGCTTAAGGGTACGCATATTGTGCAAACGATCGGCCAATTTAACCAAGATGACACGGATATCCTTAGACATAGCCATAAGCATCTTACGGTGATTTTCAGCCAACTGCTCCTCGTGCGACTTGTACTCAACCTTACCAAGCTTAGTAACACCGTCCACGATATTTCGTACATCCGTACCAAAATCCGCTTCCAAATCATCGAGCGTTTTTTCGGTGTCTTCAACGACATCGTGTAAGAAACCACAGGCTACTGTCACTGCATCAAGATGGAGATCTGCCAAGATACCTGCCACTTGAATAGGGTGAATAATATAAGGTTCTCCTGACTGACGAAATTGCCCACTATGAGCATCTGTCGCATAATGCCAGGCTTCTTCAACTAATTTCAAATCATCTGCTGACATGTAGGCCGAGCAAATGTCTAAAATTTCTTCTCCTGTTACATTTTTATCTTTAGCCATGATTTCTTCCTTCGCTTCTTTTAATAACCTTTATTTTATCACTTTTACAAGTAAAGAAAAAGAGCTAGATAGGCAATTCTTAAGCGCAAGGAGCTAACTTGAAAACCACAACATCTTGTGTTAGAATGATTGAGAAAACACAAGATATAGATAGAAAGAGGACGCTTATGTCTCAACTTACCCTCGTTTATATTAGTCTAAGCGGTAATACCCAAAGCTTTGTCAAACGTATGTCTGACTACCTATCCCTCAACCACGGGATTGAATGTCGCCAAATCAATATTAAAGAGCTTAATCATGAAACCTTCCAAGTAGATGAACCCTTTGTCGCACTCTTGCCAACCTACCTTGAAGGAGGAAATGGAGTTGACAATGGAGATGTTGAAATCCTAACCAATCCACTGGGTGACTTTATCGCAGCCCATGATAACCACAAACGTTGCTTTGGTATCATCGGTTCTGGTAACCGTAACTTCAATAACCAGTACTGCCTAACCGCCAAACAATACAGTCAACGTTTTGGCTTCCCTATGTTGGGAGACTTTGAGCTTCGTGGCACACAGTCTGATATCGAACGTCTGGCACCTATTATCCTAGAAGCACAAAAGAACTTTAACCAACGCTAAAATTACAGCAAAAAAGCCCTGATAGGGGCTTTTCCTTTGCTTAATTTTTTTCGTGTTTTTTGATTCCAAAGAATCCAGCCAAGGTCATAAGAACCAGACCAGCTAAAGTTGCTGACAAAGATTCATCTGAACCAGTGTTGGGAAAGGCCTTAACTGAACTTAAACCTTGAGTTTCTTGTACTTGAGCTTGAGGCAAGATAACGACTTGAGCGTTTGACAACTGGATAGCTGGGGCAGGTTTAGCCACGCTGGCAACTACAGTAGCTTTTGATATCTCACGCTTAGATTGGTCCGTCGTCTCGACACCTTTTGGTGACTTCTCAGATTCTTTATTAGTCGTATCATCAACTTGATTTGCCTTTTTCTTAACTACCAAACGATACTCTGCAAATCCTGCTTGTGTTGATGTCCCATTGTGGTCATAAACAACCATATCAATTAGATCTTTATCCGCAATATCTGACTTAGTATCATTTTTTTCAAGCTTGGCCTTACTATTGACAACTTTCCATTTGCTGTCCGTATCAGTAAAGGTCTTGTTGACAATCTTATAAGGGTTGTAATAGTAATCACCAGTTTGAGCATTACGCACATTGACATTGATAATATTAATCTTAGCAGCCTTAACCATATGATCCAAAAATTCGAGACCATAGTTAAACTCGTGGTTTCCAAGCGTTTCAGCATCGTAACCAAGCATCTCAAAAGCCCTGTATATAGGGTGAGTCTCACCTTGGGCAACAGGATCAATCAAGGCCTTATAAGTTCCAAAAGGAATTCCCTGAATCGTATCACCTCTGTCCACCAAGACCGTATTGGGATTGGTTTCACGAGCTTTTTTGATAAGGACAGCAGTTTTAGACAGACCAACGGTTTGAGACGGCTTATCTTGATGATAGTCATAGTTAACCAAGTTGGTATGAAGATCTGTTGTTGACAAAATCTGCATATCAACTGTCTGCCCCTCATGAACGGGCTCTGTAACAGTTTCAGTAGAGGTCGTTGGTACTGCTGCCGTTGCCTCATCAGCTTGCCCCTACGACTTGTGGTACAGTCAAGAGAGCAACAAGTCCCAAAACCACAGCAGATTGAATCACATAACGATTCGTTTTCATTAAAAATCTTCCACTTTTATAAAGATAATACAATTATATTTAATCTAAATAAGAGTATAAACTTTTTTAAAAATGCTCAATTTTTCATGCAAAAGAAAAGCCAAGATCAAACCTCAGCCTAAAAGTGTCAAATACAAAAAAGTTGGAACAAAGCCAACTTTCTCTTAGTTATTCAATTCTAGGGCATAACTCACACTGCTCAAAGCGTAGAGGGGAGCTGTTTCCGTCCTCATAATACGCGGTCCAAGGCCAACCTTAACGCCACCAGCTTCTTCAAATGCATCAATCTCAGACGGAGAAATACCACCTTCTGGTCCAAAGATAAAGAGAATTTTCTGACCATTCTCTACCTGAGCCAACTCACGAGCTAGGGTAGCCAACTCGCCTGCTTTGGCTGTTTCCTCATAGGCGATAAAAATCTTATCAAAATTATCTAATTCTGATAGAAATTCTCCCTTCTTCTCAAACAATCTGACTTCTGGAACACGATTACGCTTGGATTGTTCTGCAGCTCCTAAAGCAATCTTGGCAAGCTTATCTTCCTTCTTGGCTAGCTTCTTACCATCCCACTTAACCACAGACCAGTCGGCAGGGAAGCCCCAAATAGCCTGAGCTCCAAGCTCTGTTACCTTTTGTGTCACCAGCTCCAGCTTATCTCCCTTGGGAAAACCAGAAGCAATGGTTACAGATACGGGCATCTCAACATTCTCATTTAAAACTTCAATCACTTCCAAGACATGATTCTCACGGTCAGTCACACGTGCAAGATACTTAATACCGTCTTCAAAAACCAAGACAACCTGATCATCATCTGCTAAGCGCATAACGTTAAACATATGCTTCACAGTATCCTTGTCTTTGATGATTACTGGATTTTCCACTTGCCCCTTTATAAAATATTGTTGCATTTAGCCTCCAATCACACCTGAAATATCATCTGTCTTCTTGAAGACACAAGCATTCCACTCTCCCTGAACCATGTGAGTTTCTAGGAAGAAACCTGCTTTTTCAGCCGATTCACGCACCATATCCCATTTTTCAGAGATAATCCCTGACATAATCAAATAACCTTCGTCCTTAACCAAACGGTAGGCATCTTCCGTCAGATGAATGAGAATGTCCGCCAAAATATTAGCCACGATAACATCAGCTTCTTGCGTCACACCCTTCAAAAGATCTCCCGTAGCAACGTGGATATTTTCCATGCTAGGATTCATATCAATGTTTTCCTGTGCCACTCGAACCGCCACGTCGTCAAGGTCATAGGCATAGATTTCCTTAGCTCCCAGAAGAGAGCTAGCAATCGAGAGGACACCCGATCCAGTTCCCACATCAATCACAGTCTCGCCACCACGAAGCACCTGTTCGAGTGCAAAAAGGCTCATCTTAGTCGTTGGATGTGTCCCTGTTCCAAAGGCCATACCAGGATCCAGTTTGATAATCTTCTCACCCACTGATGCCTCATAATCTGTCCATGACGGTACAATGGTCAAATCATGAGTAATTCGTGCTGGTTCATAGTATTTTTTCCAATTCTCAGCCCAATCTTCTTCAACCAATTCTTGAGTAGCCAAGTGAATATCTCCCGTTTCAAGACCAAAATCCGTCAACTCAGCCAAACGCTCATTGACCTGCTTTGTAATGGCCTCGATATCTGCTGATTCCGGATAATAAGCCGTAATTTTAACCGTCTCAACCTGCTCAACCTCAGGATAAAGTTCCCCAAAACGGTCCGCATTTTCCAAATAATCTGCACTATCATCAATAGCCACACCTTGACTACCAGATTCAATTAAAATATTAGAAGCCGCCTCTTCGACCTCACGATTAACCTCAATCGTTAATTCTTGCCATTTGTCCATTTAATTCTCCGTTTCCTTTCCTACTAAATAGTCTTTAAAGCGTTCCTGCAACTGGGGAATGACACCTTCTACTTTTATAAAATCCTCTACAGGCATTAGCTTAAATGCCTGTCCCTCGTCACCAAAACGAATCTCACGATACTGCTCTTGGCTAATTCGGCCAACCACAAAGACAGCTGACCTATCTTTATCCAACATACTAGGATAGATTTTCGACCAAATAATCGATTCCTCTGTCAAAGTCAATCCCAGCTCCTCCCAGACCTCACGTTGAAGACATTCAAGAGGCGTTTCTTGACCTTCTCTTCCACCACCTGGCAACTCCCACATATTGGGCCAAGGAATATCTGGTTTATTATCTCTGAGAATGACCAAAATACTTTGCTCTACGAGTAAGGCAGCCTTAACACCTGTAAAATCAAATTGATCTTTTAAATAAGCATCCATCCCTTTTCGCTCCCTTTAATACCTTGGATAAGCAAAAAATTCCTTCTCTTCAAGTTGAGCTTTCCCTTTTTCAAATGCATCTTTGTCCCAAGCCAAACCAAATTCCTCAGGTCCATCATCAGATAGAAAATCCATCAAGTCACTCAAGCCTTCTGTTGCTACCTCATTTAGGGTTTCTGCAAAATAAGCTAAAAACTCACGGGATAGACCTTTCTTAGGTTCATATGGGATTGTCACTAGGTAGTCCTCTTCATCAAAACGCGATTTTGCTGGATTGTAAAAGAGCACGTAGTCCTCAAAAATGACATCTTCATCAGACACTTCACCCTTATCATCAATAGTCTCCACATTGCTACTGTTTTGTGCTTCTAGTATAAACGTTACTTCTACAGCGTGATTCTTTTTATCCCAGTCCATAGCGAAATCATAGTCCAGGTGCTTATCCAATTCTTCTTCTAATACTGACAAAAAGCCGAATTTAGCCATTTGTTTTCCTCGTTCTTTCTTATTATTCCCTTTATTTTAGCATAAAAGGAGCCAATAAAAAACAGAGTAGGCTGTCCCACTCTGTCCTAGTTTATTATTTAGCATTTTCAACCGCTGCTGTCACAAAGGCAGTGTAAAGTTCTTCAGCATGGTTTGGACGGCTATGGTATTCTGGGTGGTATTGAGCTGCCACAAAGAATTTCTTGTCTGGGAGTTCTACAACTTCCATCAAACGATTATCTGGTGACACACCTGAGAATACAAAGCCCTCAGCCTCAAACTGTTCACGGAACTTAGTATTAAATTCATAACGGTGACGGTGACGACGTTGAACAACTTCTTGGTTGCCATAAGCTGCAGCAGCCTTAGAACCTGGTTTCAACTTACATGGGTAAAGACCGAGACGAAGAGTACCACCCATGTCTTCAATGTCAATTTGATCACGCATAATATCGATAATTGGATATTTTGTGTTTGGATCAAGCTCAGCTGAATTAGCGCCATCCAAGTGAAGGACATGACGAGCAAACTCAATACATGTCAATTGCATACCGAGACAGACACCTAACATTGGCACATCATTTTCACGTGCATAACGAATAGCTTGAATCTTACCTTCAGTACCACGTTGACCGAAACCACCAGGAACGATGATACCATCAGCGTCAGCCAAACGAGAAGCAACATTTTCAGCAGTCAAATCATTAGCATTGACCCAGTCAATATCAATGGCAGTATCATTTGCCAAACCAGAGTGTTTAAGTGCCTCAACCACTGACAAGTAAGCATCGTGAAGCTCCACATACTTACCGACAAGAGCAATCTTAGTTGTCTTCTTAAGATTAAGTACCTTATCAACCATAGCAGACCACTCTGTCATATCTGCAGCTGGAGCATCCAGTTTCAAATGATCACAAACGATTTGATCCATACCTTGAGCCTGCATATTAAGTGGCACTTGATAGATATGTTCCACGTCGAGTGATTCGATAACAGCCTCAGGTGCAACATCACAGAACTGAGCCAATTTATTCTTGATTCCTTGACCAGCAGGTTGTTCTGTACGAATAACCAACATATTTGGTTGGATACCCAAACCACGCAATTCCTTAACAGAGTGTTGCGTTGGCTTTGTCTTCATTTCACCAGCAGCCTTCAAATAAGGAAGAAGCGTTGTGTGGATATACATAACATTGTCAGAACCCACATCAGCCTTCATTTGACGAAGCGCTTCAAGGAATGGAAGACTTTCAATATCACCAACCGTACCACCAACTTCAGTGATAATGACATCTGAATCAGTCGTTGTCGCTGCACGCTTAATCTTGTCTTTCAAAGCATCTGTGATATGAGGAATTACCTGAACAGTCGCACCTAGATACTCACCTTTACGTTCCTTACGCAACACCTCACTATAAATCTTACCAGTAGTAACGTTAGAGTATTTATTAAGATTGATATCAATAAAACGCTCGTAGTGACCAAGGTCAAGGTCAGTTTCAGCACCATCATCAGTGACATAAACTTCACCATGTTGGTAAGGACTCATTGTCCCTGGATCAATATTGATGTAAGGATCGAATTTTTGAATCGTTACCTTAAGACCACGGTTCTTAAGCAAACGTCCAAGACTCGCAGCTACAATCCCTTTACCAATTGAAGATACCACACCACCAGTGACGAAAATATATTTTGTCATATTAACTCCTTTAATATAATGTAAAACCATAAAAAATAGCAAATTGATTACCGTATTCAATAATCAAAATAATCCTTTACCAATGCCCAACATGAGTACTATTCAGTAACTCAATATCAACAAAACCAGTAAATGACTAAAAACAAAAATGACCCCCAAGAGTTTTACTCTGGGAGCCTTAATCACGACCTCTTCAAAAGAGGTGCCCGATAAATAGTCTAAACTATCCAAGACCATTTGTCAATAAAAACTTAGTCGTTTGACTCATCCTCATAGTCATCATCATCTTCTTCTTCTGACAACTCAACATCATCCAAATCGTCATCTGGAATAATTTCATTCAACTCAGAGTCATAAGATTCCACTTCGGCTTTCTCATCATCTTCGCTATCGTCGTCATATTCAAGACTATCAGAATCAGGTGTGAAGTTTTCATCTTCTGGATCATCATCATTATAATCGATAGCATCTTCATCACCATCCATGAAGGCATTAACTTTCTTATTCTTACGTTTTGGTGCATTTTCATCAGTATCTTCCAATGTGATGACCTCTTCATCGATTTCATCAATTGCGTACCATGAACGCAAGCCCCATTTGTTATCACCTAGTGGAATGAAACTTCCATCCGTATTCAAATCTGAATAAAAGAATGGCAAAGCACTACGGATATCAGCATCCGATTTTTCTAAGTAATTTTGAATTTCATTGACTAAATCGTTGAAATACATTTCATTATCACGACCACGTGTTTCTAAGATAGCACGGGCCACTTCAATCATTGATAATTCACTTTTTTCTTGTCCAGCAAATACGTCTAGTTCCAAAGTGGTTCTCCTTCATTCTTACTCAAGCTACTTTCCATCAGAAATAGCTCAGCAATCAATTTTTCGCTACCTTTTATTTTACGCTAAAAAGAGTCAATAGTCAAAGCATTTATAGAAGAAAAAATCAAGTCTCAACAGAAACTTGATTTTAGTCATATTATTTAACTTTTGCTGTGCTTGTGATAACTTCAACAGCTTTCTTCATAGTGATATCGTGTTTAAGCATTTCAGGTGAAAGAAGTGCAGAAACTTGTGATACTTCCATGTTGTACTCAGCTGCAAGATCGTTGATTTCTTTTTGGATTTCTTCTTCTGTAGCGTCGAATCCTTCAGCAGCAGCAACAGCTTCGATAACAAGGTTAGTTTTCACACGTTTGTCAGCGTCAGCTTCATATTGTTTGTGAAGATCTTCTTGAGTTGTACCAGTGATTTGGAAGTACATTTCAGGAGAGATACCTTGACGTTGCATGTTACCCATGAATTCGTTCATAGCACGGTGAACTTCGTCTTCAACCATTTCTGCTGGCAATTCAACGATTTCAGCGTTTTCAACAGCCAAATCAAGTGCAGCACCTTCAACAGCGTCATCATATGCGATTTCTTTAGCTGCTTCAAGTTCTTTACGATATTTAGCTTTCAACTCATCAAGAGTTTCAACTTCATCGTCAAGATCCTTAGCCAACTCATCATCAAGAGCAGGAACTTCTTTAGCTTTAACTTCGTTAACTTTAGTAACAAATACAGCAGCTTTACCTGCAAGGTCAGAAGCTTGATAGTCTTCTGGGAAAGTAACTTTAACTTCTACTTCATCACCAGCTTTTGCTCCAACCAATTGGTCTTCGAATCCTGGGATAAATTGACCTGAACCAAGTTCAAGAGAGTGGTTTTCACCTTTACCACCGTCAAATTCAACACCATCTACTGAACCAACAAAGTCGATAACAACAGTGTCGCCATTTTCAGCTGCACCTTCTTTAACGACCAATTCAGCCAAGTTTCTGCGTTCGTTTTCAAGCTTAGCATCAACTTCTTCATCAGTAACTTCTTTAGAAGCTTCAACTGAAACTTCAAGATCTTTATATGCACCAAGTTTTACTTCAGGTTTTGTAACAACTTCTGCAGTAAGTGTCCAATCTTGACCTTTTTCAATTGATTTTACATCAATTTTTGGTTGTGCAACAACATCAAGATCAAGTTCAGCAATCGCTGCTTCATAAGCTGATGGAAGAATTGCATTCAAAGCATCGTCGTAAAGAGCTTCTTCACCAAATTTTTGGTTAAATACGGCACGAGGCATGTGTCCTTTTCGGAAACCTGGTACGTTCAAATTCTTTTTAACCTTGTTAAACGCTTGATCCAAAGCTGGTTGAATTTTATCTTGACCGATAGTAAATGTCACCACACCACGGTTAGTGGCTGTGTTTTCAAATGATACAGACATGTAGTCATTCTCCTTAAAATTTTTTATAGATACAGTTTAGTTTACCATATTTCAAAGCCTTTTGAAAGTTTTTTTCTCCAATTTAATATCAAGAAAATCGTTAGAGACTGCTTCTTTTTACAAATTTTGATAAACTAGAGATATGAATATTTTACAAAAGTATATACAGCAATTTAATTTCGAAGAAAGCCTAATGCTACTTATTTCGAAAGGGATTAAACTTCTCATTCTCCTCATCATCTTTCTTCTTAGTAAAAAGATTATCAACTTTTTATTTAAACATACTGTCGGACGTTCACTATCCTGGACCATTCAAACATCCGCCCGTAAAAAAACTATTGAACGCCTACTGCACAATTGCATGAACTATATCCTTTACTTTTTCCTTGTATACTGGCTTCTAAGTATTTTGGGTGTTCCCGTATCTAGCCTTCTAGCTGGAGCCGGACTTGCCGGTGTTGCCCTTGGTCTAGGAGCTCAAGGCTTCCTATCAGACGTCGTTAATGGTTTTTTCATCTTATTAGAAAATCAATTTGAAGTTGGTGATTCTGTTGAGGTAGAAGCCATTACAGGTCTTGTTTCTACTGTGGGTATCCGCACTACTCAGATTCGAGGCTTTGATGGAACACTCCATTTTATACCTAATCGTAATATCAAAATCGTTTCCAATAAATCTCGTGGAGATATGAGAGCTCAAATTGACATCCCAGTCTATACTTCTACCGATATCAATAAAGTAACAAGCATTATCCAACAAGTTAATAAAGACAACATTGAAAATTATCCTGAAATTATTGGGACTCCAAATATCATCGGATTAACTTCAAAACCTTCCGGACAACTTGTTTTTCGTGTTGACATTTTTACAAAAAATGGACAACAAGTCCATATCTATGCAGACTTCTTAAAACTTTACCAAGAAGCTATATTTAAAGAAAAGGTTGAACTTCCAAGAATTACTGGAAACACAATAGAAGTAAAATAAACAAACTCATCTTATAATAAGAGTCACTAATAATAAACAAATTAACTGATACGAATAATGTCCATAACTATTGAATAAAACAAACTAGAGAATAATTTCAACTCAGTCTTCTTCATTACATGGATCAAAGTCAACCATCCAAACTCTTAACTCTCGTATCATCTTTTTCCTTCCCCTAAAGCATTCACCAGCCAACAATCGATCCAACTTAAGAGAATCTTCCGATGATAACTGCTCACGAAAAGCATTAAGCTGCTCATCATAAGCAAGTCTATCAACCGTATCTAGCTCCTTATTGGGAATACAAAAAGCAATATCTGAGATTTCAACATAGCACTGTCTATTAGCTTGACGTTTTACTGACTCCTGCCGCCTCACTTCATCATTAAGTCGATTCCTAAACTTAGTTTTAAAGTAACGACGTAACTTATCATCATCTTTCTCTAAATCAGGAAACTTTTTTAAAAGCTGATACAAAGTCATCATCGCCTCTTGCTCCATGTCAGCTTGATCCCAAAGCTGAATAAAGTATTGCCTAAAAGCCTTAAGTACAATCGGCCTTACAGTTTCATATGCGTGAACAAAAACTTCTTGTTCCATTGAACCTCCAATAATAAATATAAATTTTGTAATTAGATAACTACAGACCTATTATAAAAGAATGTAGAAAAATAAAATAGAGACATATATGTCACTATAAATAACTTGGCTAAAACAATTAGAGGAATGAGTGAGATAGAGTCAAAACCACCCACTATGATATGCCCCCTGTCAAGTAGACAGGTTAACTATCTAAAAAAGTGTCTGTTTTTGAAGGTCAGTCGTACAAAATAAATGTACGGCTGTTTTGTTATGCAGACCACTTAGACTTGTACTTTTCAATTTTGTTATTCTTAGCGATTGAGTATGACAAAGGATGTTCTGATGTTAAGACAGCGCTTCTAACTTCCAAAGGCGTTTTACAGTCATATCTACTTTGTGGACGCTCTTGACAGTATAGTCTTTGATGGCATAATAGTTGACAATCTCTTTGCGTTCATCAATAGTGGTTTTACGTCTTGCTTTTGCCATATAGAGCCCCCGTTTTGGAGCGTAATCCTTAAGTTCTATATTGGCATTATACATCCTAATCCACTTTCTTAAAAGTCCTTAAGAAATATCATACTGATGACCTAAATCAATAGATGAAGCCTCACCACTAATACATTTTTCTACAAGTTCCATTTTAAATTCTTTTGAATAGGAACGTTTTTTTGTTTTCTTTGTGAATCCTAAAATCCCATATTTTTTTATAGATGGCAGCCCAATCTTGAATCGTCCTTGTGGAAATATGGAGACAGTTACATATTTCAGATCTGGAGCGATTACCATTAATATAATCGAGACAAGCTTGTTCTTTCTCGTAGGGGGTGAATCTTTCTCTTCTAGACATAAAAATACCTCTTAAGTAGATTTTAGGTATTTACCTTGTCTACTTAAGAGGTATCATATCATTTTCACGGGTGGTTTGCTCTTCGGCTGAAAGGCACCGCTAAAGATCTACCGAATCGTTTTCCTTCATCTCACCTTTTCTCGATAACCCGACTAACTGGTCTCAATATCAACAAAAAGCCTAAAAACTAAATTTACAACACTCATATTTATACTTTAAATTAGCGTTTCCGACAAATATCATTAAGCTACTCTTACCCTTTAAATATCCCATAAATGAAGAAACAATTAGTTTATATAGTATACTCACCAACATGTGAATATGATCTATGTATTTCAACATAATCGTAAGATTTGAACTATACTTGTTTTGTATTTTCCATAAATTATCTGACGTCGATATTTTAATGCGAACACAATATGATACTTATAATTCCTTGTAGTATGTACTAAACTATTATTATCCTGTCACATCAAGGATTTTCTTTAGTATATTAGTTAGTGATCAGGAAAACTTATCTAATATAACACTTTAGGGAGATATTATTGATATATCGCTAAAAGCTTTTCAGAACCACTAGCACCGCTAGTGGTTTTCAAGGCTCTATAATTTCTGTAGTTGGTAAAACCACTGTAGAGATTATAGAGCTTTTTTTGAATGTACCCAAAAAGTCCCATAAGAACTATAATGAAAAGCAACTAAACCATTCTTAGGAAGAACTCATGAGATTTATTCAGAATACCACAGAATAAAAAAACTAACGTCATTATTTCTCTTGTTTTTGAAAAAAATACCCTCATCGAGGTTCAAGTAAAACTGGAATACCAACACTACTATATCCTTGAAAAGGCTTTCTTCCAGTGTAAAGGGTGTCAGAGAGTCACTGTGGTCGAGACATCAATCGTTGAGAAAAAACACCAAATTACAAATCTAGTCCGACAAAAAGTTACACAACTCCTTACTGAAAAGGGATCACTAACAGATATTGTCAAAAGACTTCATGTCTCAACGTCCACTGTCTATCATAAACTTGACCAGTTTACTTTCAAGTAACATAAAGACCAACTCCCTACTGTTATGTCCTGAGATGAGCAAGATACAGTTTATTAAGATGAATATGTCAGAAGCCTATATGCCACTAGCTCGAAGACTTTTTGGGCTCTATAATTTCTGTAGTGGGTAAAACCACTGTAGAGATTATGGAGCTTTTTGAATGCAGACAAAAAGTCCCATAAGAACTATAATGAAAAGCAACCAAACCATCATTAGGAAGAACTTATGAGACTTATTAAGAATACCACAGAATTAATCGGAATTAAAGACCCTAACATCATTATTTCTCTTGTTTTTGAAACGGATACTCATATCGAGGTTCAAGCAAAACTGGATTATCCTGCACCACCATGCCCTCATTGCCATGGAAAGATGATCAAGTACGACTTTCAAAAAACTTCTAAAATTCCTCTTCTCGAACAAGCGGGAACGCCGACACTACTATGTCTGAAAAAACGTCGTTTCCAGTGCAAAAGTTGTAAGAGAGTAACGGTGGCTGAGACATCAATCGTTGAGAAAAACTGCCAAATCTCCAATCTAGTCCGACAAAAGGTTACACAACTCCTAACTGAGAAGGTGTCACTAACTGATATTGCCAGAAGACTTCGTGTGTCGACGTCCACTGTCTATCGTAAGCTTGACCAGTTCACTTTCAAGAAACATTATGACAAACTCCCAGCTATAATGTCCTGGGATGAGTTTGGGTTCAAGAAAGGTGCCTTGGCTTTTATCGCTCAAAACTATGAGACCAACGAGCTCATAACCATCCTTGATAATCGTCGCCAAACCACGATTCGAAACCACTTTTTGAAGTACCCATTGAAAGTTCGACGAAAGGTGCAGTTTATCACAATGGA
>ERZ507021.50-NODE-50-length-106650-cov-40.1314_pt1 | contig 106650 bp, 110 predicted proteins | sample MGYA00512877_ERZ507021 | MGnify/ENA metagenome assembly ERZ507021 | reverse complement strand
CCTTTCTTGAACCCAAACTCATCCCAGGACATTATAGCTGGGAGTTTGTCATAATGTTTCTTGAAAGTGAACTGGTCAAGCTTACGATAGACAGTGGACGTCGACACACGAAGTCTTCTGGCAATATCAGTTAGTGACACCTTCTCAGTTAGGAGTTGTGTAACCTTTTGTCGGACCAGATTAGAGATTTGGCAGTTTTTCTCAACGATAGATGTCTCAGCCACCGTTACTCTCTTACAACTTTTGCACTGGAAACGACGTTTTTTCAGATGTAGTAGTGTCGGCGTTCCCGCTTGTTCGAGAAGAGGAATTTTAGAAGTTTTTTGAAAGTCGTACTTGATCATCTTTCCATGGCAATGAGGGCATGGTGGTGCAGGATAATCCAGTTTTGCTTGAACCTCGATGTAGATATCTTTTTCAAAAATAAGAGAAGTAATGATGTTAGGGTCTTTAACTCTGTGGTATTCTTAATAGATCTCATGAGTTCTTCCTAATGATGGTTTAGCCGTTTTTCATTATAGTTCTTATGGGACTTTTTGTCTGCATTCAAAAAGCTCTATAATCTCTACAGTGGTTTTACTCACTACAGAAATTATAGAGCCGATTTTTCAGAAAATATGTGAAATGCTATTGAAATTATTCCAAAAATTGTGTAAAATGGTAAACATCAATTCAGATTATTCTGAAAATTCATTTTAGGAGATTCTCTTATGTCACAAACAAGTATAACTAGTCAGTCTACCTGGCGTAGTAAAATAAAAGCAATGGGACCCGGTATCCTAATGGCTTCGGCGGCCGTAGGTGGTTCCCACATCGTTTCATCTACCCAAGCGGGTGGTTCTTATGGATGGGCCTTGTTAGGATTAGTTATTCTGGCTAATCTCTTCAAATACCCATTCTTCCGTTTTGGTGCTGAGTATACCGCAGATACAGGTAAAACTCTTGTTGAAGGTTATGCTGAGAAAGGTAAATTCTATCTTTGGGTATTCTTCATTTTGAATGTCTTCTCAGCCTTGGTTAATACTGCGGGAGTTTCTATTCTTTGTTCAGCCATCATTGCTAGTGCCTTTCCAATGCTTGGTTTGAGTATTACCACATGGTCAATCATTTTGGTTGCAATCATTTGGGGTATGTTACTCTTTGGTGGTTACAAACTTCTTGATGGCATGGCTAAATGGATCATGTCAGCTTTGACTATTGCAACAGTAGCAGCAGTTATTATTGCAGCAATCAAACATCCAGAGTACAGTACTGACTTCGTTGAAAAAACACCTTGGCAGCTAGCAGCCCTTCCATTTATCGTTTCACTTCTTGGATGGATGCCAGCTCCAATTGAAATTTCAGCTATTAACTCACTTTGGTCAGCTGAGAAAAAGAAAACTGTTGATTTCAACACTGATGATGCCCTCTTTGACTTTAACGTTGGTTACATCGGAACAGCTATTCTTGCGGTATTCTTTGTAGCTCTAGGTGCGCTTATCCAGTACCCAACTGGTAAACCAGTAGAAGCAGCATCAGCTAAGTATATTGCTCAGTTTGTTGGTATGTATGCCTCAGTACTTGGTGAGTGGTCACGCTATTTGATTACCTTTATTGCTTTCTTGTGTATCTTTGGTACTGTAATTACTGTTATCGATGGTTACTCACGTGTTAACGAAATTTCTCTTCGTCTTTTGTTTAACCAAAAAGAAAAAAATCAAACACCATTGAATGTTTGGATGACATTGACAGCTATTCTTGGTCTCATCATTATTTTCTTCTTCCAAGGTCAAGTAGCAACAATGCTTCGTTTTGCCATGATTGGTTCATTCCTTACAACACCTTTCTTTGCGCTTTTGAATTACGTACTTGTTACTAAAGAGAAGAAAGACCTTCCAACTTGGTTGAAAGGACTTGCTATTGCAGGGTTGATCTTCTTGTTTGGATTTGCCCTCTTCTTTATCTGGGCTTTGGCTATTGGTAAAGCAGGTTAATAGGATTAAACGGTTTCCATATGGAAGCTGTTTTTTTCTTTTATAAAGATGGGAGTAGGAGAGATAGATTATATCCAAGAGTATACAAAAAAACCATTCCAATCGGAATGGTTTAACAACAAGATATTGCTTATTTGAGACCGTATTTTTTGTTGAAACGATCCACGCGTCCGTCTGCTTGAGTGAATTTTTGACGGCCAGTGTAGAATGGGTGTGAATCTGATGAAATTTCTACACGGATAAGTGGATAAGTTTCACCTTCGAATTCAACTGTTTCGTTTGAGTGTTTAGTTGAACCGCTAAGGAATTGGTAACCAGTGGTTGTGTCCATGAATACTACTTGACGGTAATCTGGATGGATATCTTTTTTCATGTTAAAATATTTCCTTTCTGCCATGGTACTTTCCGCACCATAGTTTTTTTAACTATTTTAGTTTATCAAAAGGTGGTCTTCTTGACAAGTCTTTTTTACTATTTTTTAGGAAATTCGCATTTTGTAAATGCCACCTGTCTGAAAGCATCGATTATCTTTATCAACGATGATAGCTTCAAGATTTGGCTGTGAACTAACTTCCTGGAAAATGCGTTCTAGACTTGAGCCAAATAAACGTGTCGTCCAAATTTCACCATCGACTGAGAGGGATGAAATGATGGTAAGACTAGCTAGATCACTAGAGACAGGGTAGCCAGTTTGACTATCGAAAATATGATGGTAAGTTTTGCCATCTATCTCAAAAGTGCGTTCATAGATTCCTGAAGTGACAATAGACTGGTCTCTTATAGCAAGCACCATAAGATTTGTGTTTCTAGTCTCCTTGGGATTTTGAATACCAATTCTCCATTTTTGATCAGGATTGTGTAAGGCTGGTCCAAATGTTAAGACATTGCCCCCCAGATTAATCAGAGCACTAGTTACATTTTCATCTTTGAGATAATCTGCTATACGATCTGCAATATAACCTTTTGCCAAAGCACCAAGATCAATTTTCATCCCTTTTTCTTTGAGAAAAACGCTTTGATTTTCCTCGGATAGAACGATGTCTTTGGGATTAATAATATCTAGGAGTGGAGCGATTTCTTCAGGAAGGGGGAGTCTGGCATCAGAAAAGCCAATTCGCCAAGTCTGAATGAGAGGTCCGATAGCAATATTAAGGTGACTTCCAGGTTGGCAGCTATGCCATTTTCCAAGAGCAATAAGTTCAAAAAGCTCTGGGTGAACCGTCACCGAATGTAAGCCTGCTGCCTTGTTAATTTTCATGAGTTCGGAACTGTCGTCATTGGCTGAGAAGCGCTTATTGTAGGTATGTAGGAGTGCTTCAACCTGGTCTAGCAGGGGGGGTGGTTCTTCATGATAGATAGAGACGTCAATCACAGTTCCCATGAGACGTACACGACGATTAGTGAGTTGCATGGGCAACGGTATCCTTGATTTCTCGATAGATTTGTTCGTTTTCGTTTAAGCTGTAGGAATTGGCACCACTAGCAAGTGGGTGGCCGCCACCATCATGGCGTTTGGCAATCTCGTTGATGACAATACTTTTACTGCGCAGACGGACACGGTAATGCCCTTCAGGCTGCTCTACGAAAATAGCCCAAGATTCGACGCAATCAATACGGCCTGGAGTACCAACGATGGCAGAACTTTCAGCATCAGTGACATTGAATTCATCCAAAATCTTTCGTGTCAAGACAACTCGAGCTGCACCATTTTCATCAACTTCAAGATTATCGAAAACATAGCCTTGAAGTTTAGCAATTTTGAAAGGAAAACTGTCCATTCGACGAGCCATAGATGCAAAATCAAAGTTATGTTCGCGAAGTTTAGCAGCGATTTGTAGTGTTTTAGGAGTTGTAGATGGGTAGAGGAAGCGACCTGTGTCGCCAACAATACCATTGTAAAGAACACGAGCAGCGGCATCTGACAAGGAAAGACCAAGAGTGAGAGCCCAGTCAGTCACAATTTCGCTGGCACTTGAAGCAGTCGTATCAACTAAGAGGAGATCGCCGTAGGCATCGTCGTTAGGATGATGGTCAATTTTGATAAGAAAGTCCCCCTTATCAAAACGGTCGTCGTCGATACGAGGAGTGTTGGCTGTATCGGTAACAATAACAAGCGCTCCTTCATAGTCTTGGTCAGTTACCTTATCCATTTCAGCAATCCAAGACAAGGTAGGTTCATTGACACCAGTCGCGAGAACCTTTTTATCTGGAAAGTTTGTTTTTAAAATTTCCTTCAGTCCTACCTGACTACCAATGGCATCAGGGTCTGGTCTTTGGTGACGGTGGATAATAATAGTGTCATAGGCTTTTATTTTTTCTAAAATAGCTTGAAATATAGTCATGAATGTCTCCTTGTGATTTTGTTTCTATTATATCATGAAACAATAGAAAAACGGTTAGCCTAGGCAAACCGTTATAAAATTAGATATCTTTATAGTCGACTTCAAGTCCACGTTTAACCGCTGGACGGTTGGCAATTTTTTCAGTCCATGCTTGAAGGTGCTTGTACTCTTTAACATCAAGGAAAATACCAGCCTTCTCCCAAATTTTATCTTGAGCAAGACGGCCATACCAAGACCAGATTGCGATATCAGCGATGGTGTATTCATCACCAGCAATATAAGGTTTGGTTGCTAATTCTTTATCCAGCAAGTCAAGTTGGCGTTTGGCTTCCATCGCGAAACGGTTGATGGCGTATTCAATTTTGTCAGGCGCATAGTGGAAAAAGTGACCAAATCCGCCACCTAGGAAAGGTGCCGCACCTGTTTGCCAAAAGAGCCAGTTGAGAACTTCCGTACGTTTTGCGTGATCAGTTGGAATGAGTTTTCCGAATTTTTCAGCCAAGTAAAGCAGGATGTTAGCTGATTCAAAGACACGAACCGGTTGTTCTTCAGAATAATCCATCATGGCTGGAATCTTTGAGTTTGGATTAATTGCAACAAAGTCTGAGCCAAATTGGTCACCGTCACCAATCTTAATACGATAAGCATCATATCCCGCTTGAGTCACACCAAGTTCTTTCAATTCCTCCAGCATGATAGTTGCCTTGATACCATTAGGTGTTGGAAGAGTATAGAGTTGGAAAGGTTGGTCACCTTTAGGTAAAGTTTGTTCAAAACGTGCACCAGCTGTAGGTTGATTGAGGCCGCCCCAGGCACCTCCCATAGAGGTTGGAATTTCCCAAACTTCTGGTAAAATATAGTCAGACATAAAGTTTCTCCTTGTATTCTTGATAGTTACATCCTAACAAAATGCTAATGGCATTTCAAGAATCTACTACGTCCTATTAGCGCGACACCTTGACTTTTTCTATAAGAATGATAAGATAGTAAAAATTAATTTTTATCTGATAAAAACATATTGTTTAGAGAGGAAGAAAAGAATGACTGCTATTGATTTTCATAAGTTGGCTAAAACAGAACTACACTGCCATTTGGATGGTTCTCTATCATTGGAAACTATTCGTCACCTAGCTGACTTGGCACAGATTGAGTTGCCTGAGGACGATGCGGAGCTCAAACACCATGTGACAGCCCCGGCTACCTGTGAGAGTCTCCTAGATTATCTTGAGGCTTTTGATTACATTCGTCCTTTGCTTCAAACAAAGGAAGCTTTGACCATTGCGGCTTATGATGTCGCTAAACAGGCTGCTCTTGAAAATGTTATCTATATTGAAGTGCGTTTTGCTCCCGAATTGTCAATGGATAAGGGGTTGACTGTCGCTGAAATCATTGATGCTGTTTGTCAAGGCTTACGTCAAGCTCAAGAAGAATTTGGTATTATTGCTAAGGCACTGGTTTGTGGTATGCGCCAATCAGATCAAGCTTTAACAGCTCGTATTCTTGATGAAGCAAATGAAGTTGAAGATAGTGACTTTGTTGGTTTTGATTTTGCTGGAGATGAGCATCATTATGGACCTAAAGCGATTAAACCTCTGATTGAACAAGTCCAAAGTTACAACCGTCCGATGACTTTCCATGCTGGTGAATGTGGATGCGCTGCCTTTTTGGCTGAGTCAATTGCCATGGGAATTAAGCGTAATGGCCATGCAACAATCTTGGCTCAAGAGCCTGAGCTTCTGGAAGAGTTTGTTAAAAATGGTGTCACAGGAGAGCTATGTTTAACAAGTAATTTCCAGACCAAGGCAGCCGTTACAGTAGCTGATTTTCCTTATCTAAAAATGAAAGTGGCAGGGGCTAATATTACTATTAATACGGACAATCGTACCGTTTCTGATACAAACTTAACCAAGGAATACGAACTCTATCACAAGCATTTTGATAGCTCAGTACAAGATTTTTATGCTCATAATAAGACGGCAATCGAAGCTTCATTTGCTAGCGATGAGGAGAAAGCAGAACTTCTTGATAGATTGGCTAAAGCCTATTCATAAGAAGTAAATAGACTGGTAAAACTTTATAAAGGTGATAAGATTGAGCCATTTGGAACATCAGTCAAACCAATCATAAAAATAAGGGAGTGAGGCGAACTTTTTTCAAAATTTGTTCAGTCTCCCTCCCTTTTAGGCTTGGAATTATGATAAAATAAGTACAATACATATTTTAGAGGAGACTGGTTTGGCACAACTTTATTTTCGCTACGGCACCATGAATTCTGGGAAATCCATTGAGATTCTTAAGGTTGCACATAATTACGAAGAACAAGGAAAACCAGTAGTACTGTTGACCAGTCGTTTGGATAATCGAGATGGAGTCGGCTATATCTCGAGTCGTATTGGCATGAAACGGAAGGCCTATCCTATTGGTGATGATACGGATATTTTTGGTTACATTGCTAATATGTATCCACGACCGTACTGTGTTTTAGTTGATGAGGCTCAGTTTTTGACCCGTGCGAATGTCTATGATTTGGCACGAATTGTTGATGTGTTAGATATTCCAGTGATGGCTTTTGGTCTCAAAAATGATTTTCAGAACAATCTCTTTGAAGGTTCTAAATACCTTTTGCTTTTGTCTGATAAGATTGATGAGATTAAGACCATTTGTCATTATTGCTCGAGAAAGGCAACCATGGTTCTTCGTATGGAAGATGGTAAGCCAGTTTATGAGGGAGCACAAGTTCAAATTGGAGGACACGAGAGTTATATCTCTGTTTGCCGAAAGCACTGGTTTAATCCACCTCACGAAAACATAATCCCTTTGAATAAGGCCTAAAATGACTATTAGTTATATAAGGAGAAAAGATAACAAATGAATATTTATGATCAGTTACAAGCGGTTGAAGACCGTTATGAGGAATTGGGTGAATTGCTCAGTGACCCTGAAGTCGTTTCAGACACTAAACGCTTCATGGAGTTGTCACGTGAAGAAGCAAATACTCGTGAAACTGTGACAGTTTACCGTGAGTACAAGCAAGTCATCCAAAGTATCTCAGATGCTGAAGAGATGATTAAGGAAGCAAGCGGTGATCCTGACTTGGAAGAAATGGCTAAGGAAGAACTCAAAGAATCCAAAGCCACTAAAGAAGAGTATGAAGAACGTTTGAAAATTCTTCTCTTGCCAAAAGACCCTAATGATGACAAGAATATTATCCTCGAAATCCGTGGGGCTGCAGGTGGTGATGAAGCTGCCTTGTTTGCAGGTGACCTTTTAGCTATGTACCAAAAATACGCAGAAACACAAGGTTGGCGCTTTGATGTCATGGAAGCCTCTTATAATGGTGTCGGTGGTATCAAAGAAGTGGTTGCCATGGTTTCAGGCCAATCAGTCTACTCTAAACTCAAATATGAATCAGGAGCACACCGTGTGCAACGTGTGCCTGTGACTGAGAGCCAAGGTCGTGTTCATACTTCTACAGCAACTGTTTTGGTAATGCCAGAAGTTGAAGAAGTGGAGTACGAAATCGATCCTAAGGACCTCCGTGTCGATATCTATCACGCATCTGGTGCCGGTGGTCAGAACGTCAATAAAGTTGCGACTGCGGTTCGTATGGTTCACATTCCTACTGGAATTAAAGTAGAGATGCAAGAAGAACGTACACAACAGAAGAACCGTGATAAAGCTATGAAGATTATTCGTGCGCGTGTTGCGGACCACTTTGCACAAATCGCTCAAGATGAACAAGATGCTGAGCGTAAATCTACTGTTGGTACAGGGGATCGTTCAGAGCGTATCCGTACGTACAACTTCCCACAAAACCGTGTGACGGATCATCGTATTGGTTTGACCCTTCAAAAATTAGATACGATTTTGGCTGGGAAAATGGATGAAGTCATTGATGCTCTTGTTCTTTACGATCAAACGCAAAAATTGGAAGAGCTTAACAAATGATTTTAGCGGATGTCCTGGCTGACTATGAGAAGCAACTTGAGGCTGTTGGAGAAGAGCCAGAGGCCCTTTCCTTTGTTTATCGTGGTTTGAAACAGTGGGACTTGACTCATTTTGTTCTTCAATTGCGTCAAGAAGTTTCAGAGGAAGATGCTGAGCTATTAGCTCATGTATTCAGCCAACTAAAGAATCACAAGCCTGCCCAGTATATCTTGGGCTATGAAGACTTTCACGGCTTGCGTTTTCAGGTTGATGAGCGTGTCTTGATTCCACGTCCTGAAACTAAGGAACTAGTGGATTTGATTTTAGCGGAAAACCCTAGCTCAGAGCTCAAGATTCTTGATATCGGAACTGGGAGTGGTGCTATTTCGGTATCCCTGAAAAAGAGTTGCCCCTTTTGGCAAGTAACAGCTAGTGACTTGTCAGCTGACGCCTTAGTACTTGCTAAAGAGAATGCTAAACTAAATCAGGTAGACATCAGCTTTGTTCAATCAGATGTTTTCGAAAATATTTCTGGTAGTTTTGATATCATTGTGTCAAATCCTCCCTATATTTCTGAAAATGATAAGGACGAAGTTGGTTTAAATGTCTTGACTAGCGAGCCAAAGATGGCCTTGTTTGCTGATGAAGAGGGGCTAGCCATTTATAGACAGATTATTGAGGACGCAACGAAGTATTTAACTCCAAAAGGAAAACTCTACTTTGAAATTGGATATAAGCAAGGACTGGATTTGAAAAGGCTCTTGTCACTACATTTTCCAGATAAGCATGTGCGTGTCCTTAAGGATCAATTTGGACAGGATAGAATGGTCGTGATGGATGATGAAAAGTAAGAAACAGTTAAGAGAAAGTTTGGATAATGGTGAGGCTATTGTTCTTCCTACAGAGACTGTCTATGGTCTATTTGCTAAGGCTATGGATGAGAGTGCTGTGAACCATGTTTATGAGCTGAAAAATCGTCCTATAGATAAAGCCATGAATTTGAATGTAGCCTCGTATGAAGATATCCTTTCCTATTCAAAGGAGCAACCCAAGTATTTGAAACAATTGTACGATGCTTTTTTGCCTGGACCTCTGACCATCATCTTAAAAGCTAATGATCAAGTACCTAGATGGATTAATTCAGGATTGGCAACGGTTGGATTTCGGTTACCAAACCATCCCGTAACTAGAGAGTTGATTCAAGCTGAGGGGCCTTTGATTGGACCATCAGCCAATAAGTCTGGGAAGGAAAGTGGTCGTCATTTCGACGATATTAGGGCACAATTTGATTTTCAGGTGACTGGCTATCGGGATGATAATGCCTTGTTAGGTGTAGATTCGACGATATTGGATTTGTCGGTCTCACCTGCTAGGATTCTCAGACAAGGAAAAATAACAAAAGATGACCTATTGGCGGCTCTACCAGAGTTGACCATAGAATAAAATGACTAACAGAGACTTAAGAAAGAGTGAGATAACTTTCGACTGTTTGTGGGTGAGTTGTTTGAAAGCCCATTAGACCTCAAAGGAGATCTCTATGATTTTTGATAAAGAAGATTACAAAGCATTTGACCCTGAACTTTGGAATGCCATTGATGCTGAGGCTGAACGTCAACAAAACAATATTGAGTTGATTGCCTCTGAAAACGTGGTTTCTAAAGCCGTTATGGCTGCTCAAGGAACGCTCTTGACTAACAAATACGCAGAAGGCTATCCAGGTAAACGTTACTATGGTGGTACTGACGTGATTGATGTGGTTGAGTCTCTTGCTATTGAGCGTGCCAAAGAACTTTTTGGGGCAAAATTTGCTAACGTGCAACCTCACTCAGGTAGCCAAGCCAATGCAGCAGTTTACATGTCTTTGATTCAACCAGGTGATACGGTTATGGGAATGGATTTGTCAGCGGGTGGTCACTTGACACACGGTGCACCAGTTAGTTTTTCTGGTAAGACCTATAACTTTGTGCCTTACAATGTTGATAAGGAAAGTGAACTTCTTGATTATGATGCTATCCTTGCTCAAGCAAAAGAAGTGAAACCAAAACTTATCGTAGCAGGGGCTTCAGCATACTCACGTATCATTGATTTTGCTAAATTCCGTGAAATCGCTGATGCTGTAGGTGCTTACCTCATGGTAGATATGGCTCACATTGCAGGTCTTGTAGCCTCTGGTCATCATCCAAGTCCGGTTCCTTATGCACATGTGACAACTACAACGACCCACAAGACACTTCGTGGACCTCGTGGTGGTTTGATTTTGACTGATGATGAAGATATCGCTAAGAAATTGAATTCTGCGGTCTTCCCTGGTTTGCAAGGTGGCCCATTGGAACACGTTATTGCTGCCAAGGCTGTCGCTCTTAAAGAAGCACTTGACCCTGCCTTTAAGGAATACGGTGAAAATGTTATCAAGAATGCTGCTGCCATGGCGGATGTTTTCAACCAACATCCAGATTTCCGTGTTATCTCAGGTGGCACTAACAATCACCTCTTCTTGGTTGATGTGACTAAAGTTGTTGAAAATGGTAAGGTTGCACAAAACGTTCTTGAAGAAGTTAATATTACTTTGAATAAGAATGGTATTCCTTACGAGCAGTTGTCTCCATTTAAGACATCTGGTATTCGTGTTGGTAGTCCAGCTATTACAAGTCGTGGTATGGGGGAAGCTGAGAGCCGTAAAATTGCTGAATTAATGGTTGAAGCTTTGGAAAATCACGATAAACCTGAAGTTTTGGAACGCATTCGTGGAGACGTTAAAGTTCTTACAGATGATTTCCCACTCTATTAATAAATTATGTTAGATCTATATATTAAACGCATTATCATTCATCAGTTTTCTCCAAATGATACGGAGCTGGTTTTAGCAGAAGGGCCTCTTGAAATAACGCCACGTTTAGATGAGTATTTTAGAAAGAAACTCTCTAAGGTTTTCTCAGATGAGGCTAAACGAGGGTATTTCGATACAGAGAATGTTTTCATTAGTCATTTAGGAGATGATTTGATGGAAAGTTCAGTCAAGATTGCCCAACTTTGGAAGGAAGAATTTGTCATTTCTGAAGATCAAAAGACCAATGATTTGGTCTTTATTCAGTTTGACAAAGAAGGGCAAGAGTATTTTGCTTTCTTGCGTATTGCTCTTAAGGATAGTTTGATTCATTCTTTGGGAGATAGCCAACATCCTATTCAATTGTCACAAAATAATTTGCCTTCTGCTGCCCAGACGCCTGATGAAGCTTTGGTAATCAATCGTAGTAGTAAGCAGTATTATTTGATTGAAAAGCGAATCAAGCATAATGGAAGCTTTGCCAATTATTTCTCTGAAAATCTGTTGCAGGTCCAGCCTGAGCAATCTGTCAAAAAATCGATTAAGATGGTTGAAGATACTGCTCAGAAGATTGCTGAGAATTTTAATCAGGATGACTTTAACTTCCAAGGAAAGATGAAATCTGCTATTTTCAATAATTTGGAAGAAGACCAAGAGTTATCACCTGAAAAATTGGCAGACCAGCTCTTTGATAATAATTTGACAGCTCGTTTGACCTTCGTTGATGAGCTCAAAGAGGCCATTCCTGAACCTATTTCGGTATCAGATATTGACCATTCACGTCAAATTAAAAAATTGGAGAATCAAAAATTATCGTTATCGAACGGAATTGAGTTAATCGTGCCTAATAATGTGTATCAGGATGCTGACAGTGTTGAGTTTATTCAAAATCCTGATGGCACCTACTCTATTCTCATCAAAAATATCGAGGATATCATCAATAAATAATATGTTTAAATGGATAAGACGTCTGGCGGTTTTTGTCGTAGTCCTCATCATAGGTATCCAATGCTATCGAATCCAAGCCAATATTCAACATGTCCTAACCTATGAATCTATGGTTAAGGAGGTATTGGCTGAGGACGACATTGAAAATACAACCAATGTCGATTTGGTTCTGGCTATGATCTACACAGAAACCAAGGGGAAGACAGATGACGTGATGCAGTCCAGTGAAAGTTCTACAGGGGTGACCAACTCCATAACAGATCGAAAAGAAAGTATTCGTCAAGGGGTGACGGTTCTGTCGGAAAATCTGGAAGAAGCTGCCCACCATAAGGTGGATCCTTGGACAGCAGTACAAGCTTATAACTTTGGTAAGGCCTATATCGATTATGTGGCTGATAACGGTGGTGTTAACACCGTTGAACTAGCAAATGCCTATTCTAAAGATGTCGTTGCTCCAAGTCTAGGAAACACTAGTGGGAAAACCTATACTTATTATCAACCTGTTGCCATGTATTATGGTGGGGGTAAGCTTTATACAAATGGCGGAAATATTTATTACGCTAAAGAAGTGCAGTTTAATCTCTTTCTGATGCGAATGTTCTCTCGTCTCTAAGAGTAGCTACTTCATTCTTAAGGAAAGACAAATGAAAGCATTATTAGTCTATTTTAAAGGATACGTTAAAGATAGTATCCTGGGACCCGTTTTTAAATTAATCGAAGCCAGTTTCGAACTCTTGGTCCCTCTAGTGATTGCTGGAATTGTCGACACAACTATTCCAAATAAAGACCAAAATCATCTGTTTATGATGATTTTTCTCTTGCTCGGACTTGCCGTTATTGGGGTTGTCGTTGCTATTTCAGCACAGTATTTTTCATCCAGAGCAGCAGTTGGCTATGCCCAAAGTTTAACCGATGAATTGTATGCGAAAATCATGCGTTTATCAAAGGAAAAGCGGGATGAGATTGGAACGTCAAGTTTGGTGACACGTTTGACTGGTGATACCTTTCAAATTCAAACGGGTATCAATCAATTTTTGAGGCTCTTTTTGAGGGCACCAATCATTGTGACGGGAGCCATTATTATGGCATTCCGTATCAGCCCGCGTTTAACCTTATGGTTTCTTGGCATGGTCTTGGTATTGACACTTATTATTGTACTAGCTAGTCGCATCGTCAATCCTCTATATGCCAAGATCAGAGTGATTAATGAATCAATTGTTACCAATACGCGTCAACAACTTGAAGGTATGAGGGTTATTCGGGCTTTTGATCAGAGTGAGCGTGAATTAGACAACTTTACCGCTGTCAATAAAGACTTGAAGAAGTGGCAGCTCAAAACAGGAGCGATAGCAAGTCTCATTAGTCCTTTGACTTTCTTGGTTGTTAATATGACCTTGATTGCTATCCTTTGGCAAGGAAATCTGCAAATTCAAGGTGGCCTTTTGTCTCAAGGTATGCTGATTGCTCTGGTCAATTATCTCTTGCAAATTTTGACGGAGCTTCTTAAATTAGCCATGATGTTGACTAATCTCAACCAGAGCTTTATTTCGGCAAAACGAGTCCAAGCCATCTTCTATCTTCAAGATGAGGACATTGAAGTGCCTTTAACAATCAAGAAACCAAATCGACCAAGGATAGCCCTTGAAATTGACAAGATGACTTTTACTTATCCTACAGCTAGTCAACCATCGCTACAAGAAATCGACTTTAAGACTTTTGAAGGCGAGTCTTTGGGAATTATTGGGGGTACAGGTTCGGGGAAATCGACCTTGGTCAATTTAATTATGAATCTTTATCAACCTCAGTTTGGTAGTTTGACTATCTTTAAAAATCAGTTGTCGCCGAATAATCTTAAAGAGTGGCGGTCTTGGGTTGCTTATGTCCCACAGAAAGCTGAGTTGTTTAGGGGAACCATTCGTTCAAACTTGTCATTGGGACTTGATCACGAGCCAAGTGATCAGGAACTATGGTATGCTCTTGACATGGCTCAGGCTGCTGATTTTGTAAGAGATAAGGACCTTGGCTTAGATGAGCCAGTTGAGTCGTTTGGCCGTAATTTTTCAGGTGGTCAGCGTCAGCGTCTGACTATTGCGCGTGCCTTGATGCGACCAGCGCCGTTCTTGATTTTGGATGACTCAACCTCAGCCCTAGATTACCTGACTGAAAGTCGCCTACTAGCGGCTATTAGAGATAATCTTAAATCAACTAGTTTGATTATTATTTCGCAAAGAACAAATAGCCTAAAAGCTGTTGATCAAATTTTGGTACTTGATAAGGGATACCAAGTTGGCCTGGGTAATCATGAAGAATTGCTTGCTACTAATAAACTCTATCAAGACATTCATTATTCTCAACACCAAAAGGAGGTCGCTGATGAAGGCTAGAAATAACAAATCAACGCTTAAACGTTTAAGTAGAGATATCTTAAGTCAACGTTACCTCTTTGCCTTAGCAACTGTTGGGACCATTATTCAAGTTGCCTTAACGGTTTACTTACCTATCTTAATTGGTGATGCAGTGGATGCTGTTCTTAAGATGAATGCCGTTCTTTTGATGTCACGTTTGATTTGGCAGATGCTTTTGGTTATCTTAGCTAATAGTGCAATCCAGTGGCTTAACCCTTTGATTTATAATAGATTGATTTATTCCTACAGCGAAAGTTTACGTGAACGAGTCATGATGAAAATCCATGCTATGCCTCTCAGTTACCTTGACCGTCAAGGAACTGGAGATATAGTTAGCCGTGTGACTACAGATAGTGACCAATTGAATAATGGACTTCTTATGGTCTTTAATCAATTTTTCGTTGGACTTTTGACTATCTTTGTCATAATCATTACCATGAGTCGCTTAGACTGGCTCATGATGCTCTTAGTTCTAGTGATGACGCCTCTATCAATGCTTGTGGCTCGTTTTATTGCTAGGAAGAGTTATCAACTCTATCGCAACCAAACCAAGTGGAGAGGTACACAGACTCAGCTGATTGAGGAAAGTCTGACTCAGGAAGCTCTGGTACAAAGTCTAAATGCTCAAGACCAGATGGTTAGCAATTTTAAAGAGGTTAATGGTAAGTATGCTAACTATTCACAGGGTGCTATCTTTTACTCGTCTGCGGTTAACCCAGCTACACGTTTTGTTAATAGTCTGATTTACGCTCTCATTGCAGGTGTTGGGGCCTATCGCATTATGTCGGGTGGCACATTTACAGTGGGACAATTGACTACGTTCCTAAACTATGTCACTCAGTATACCAAACCTTTTAATGACATATCATCTGTCCTATCCGAACTTCAAAGTGCTTTAGCCTGTGCTGATCGCCTTTATATGATTTTAGATGAAAATGAAATACCAGAAACGGGTAATGCGGTTTTAGAAGAAGATGATGTTCAGGGACATTTTCAATTTGACCATGTTCAATTTGGCTATTTGCATAATAAACCTCTTATCAAGGATTTGAGTATTGATATTCCTGCTGCTAGTACCGTTGCTATTGTTGGCCCAACAGGAGCAGGAAAATCTACTTTGATTAATCTTCTTATGCGTTTTTATGACTTGGACAAGGGACAAATTTTGCTGGACGGTCGACCTATTACGGATTATACCCGTGAGAGTCTTCGCAAGCAGATTGGGATGGTCTTGCAGGAAACTTGGCTTGAGGTCGCCACTATCCATGATAATATTGCTTATGGTAATCCAAAAGCTAGTCGAGAGGAAGTAGTTGCAGCAGCCAAAGCAGCTAATGCTGATTTCTTTATTAAACAATTACCTCAAGGCTATGACACTTTCTTAAAAGATGCAGGGCAATCTCTTTCACAAGGACAACGTCAGCTTTTGACCATTGCTCGCATATTTGTCAATGTGCCTAAAATCTTAATCTTGGATGAAGCGACTTCTAGTATCGATACCCGTACAGAGCTTCTCATTCAAGAGGCCTTCGCTAAATTAATGAAAGGTCGAACAAGTTTCATCATTGCCCATCGATTATCTACCATTGAAAATGCGGACCTTATTTTGGTCATGAATAATGGGGATATCGTTGAATATGGAACCCATGAACAACTGATGCAAGCTAAGGGAATGTACTATCGAATGCAGACAGCCCAAAAGACACAAAATAGTTAAAAAAACAGAGCTTTTAGGCTCTGTTTTTTTAACATTTCAGCTAACCATTTATCGCTAAAACCTATTGATGAAAAAGAAATGAAATTTAGTTATTTTTTCTTTTTTATTGGAAAAAATGGAGATAAGATGGTAAACTAGAGAGGATATTATATAAAAAAGGTATCGAAAATTAGAATGTTAAAACACAAAAACGTCCTAGTATTTTTAGGACAAACCTTGCTTTATTTCGCCATTTTTATGGCCCTAATTTATCTCTACAATTACCTAGGACAAGGTCAAGGTAATTTTATCTATAACGAATTTTAGGAAGAATAATGACGAATACAAAAATTAAAGATATGATTGAAACGATTGAGCAGTTTGCTCAATCACAACCTGACTTTCCTGTTTACAATATTTTAGGGGAAGTTCACACTTACGGTGACTTAAAAGCTGCTTCGGATAACCTAGCTGCCAAGATTGATAGTCTCGATATTCCAGAAAAATCACCTGTTGTGGTTTATGGTGGTCAAGAGTATGAAATGTTGGCAACTTTTGTCGCTTTGACTAAATCTGGTCACTCTTATATTCCAATTGATAGTCACTCAGCTCTTGAGCGCGTGACTGCAATTGTTGAAGTAGCAGAGCCTAGTCTGATTATTGCTATTAATGATTTCCCACTTGAGGATGTCCAAACGCCAATCTTGACACTGGACCAGGTGAAGATAGCTTTTGAAAGTAAAACTAGCTACGAAGTGACTCATCCTGTTAAGGGCGATGATACTTATTACATCATCTTCACATCAGGAACCACAGGTAAGCCTAAAGGGGTACAAATTTCACACAATAATCTCCTTAGTTTCACTAACTGGATGATTACGGACAAGGAATTTGCGACTCCAACACGTCCACAAATGCTGGCTCAACCGCCTTATTCATTTGACTTATCAGTAATGTACTGGGCACCTACGTTGGCACTTGGAGGAACACTCTATGCGCTTCCTTCAGCCATTACACAGGATTTCAAGAAGCTCTTTGAAACGATCTTCTCCCTTCCAATTGCTATTTGGACATCGACGCCATCATTTGCAGATATGGCAATGTTGTCTGAAGACTTCAATGCAGAGAAGATGCCAGAAATTACGCATTTTTATTTTGACGGAGAAGAGTTGACTGTCAAGACTGCTCAAAAGCTTCGCCAACGTTTCCCAGAAGCACGTATTATCAATGCTTACGGACCAACTGAAGCAACTGTAGCCTTATCAGCAGTAGCAGTAACTGATGAGATGCTGGCTAACCTTAAGCGTTTGCCGATTGGTTATACCAAGGAAGATTCACCGACTTATATTATCGATGAAGATGGCAATATCCTTCCAAATGGTCAGCAGGGAGAAATTATCGTCTCAGGTCCAGCAGTTTCAAAAGGCTATATGAATAATCCTGAAAAGACTGCGGAAGCTTTCTTCGAGTTTAATGGCCTCCCTGCCTACCATACTGGTGATGTGGGAACGATGACTGATGAAGGTCTCCTTCTTTACGGTGGTCGTATGGACTTCCAGATTAAATTTAATGGTTTCCGTATTGAGTTAGAGGATGTTTCACAAAACCTTAATAAGTCTAAGTATATCGATTCAGCAGTAGCTGTTCCACGTTATAACAAAGACCATAAGGTTCAGAACCTCCTAGCTTATGTGATTCTTAAGGATGGAGTACGTGACCAGTTTGAGCGTGACATTGATATTACTAAGGCTATCAAAGCTGACTTGGAAGATATCATGATGTCATACATGATGCCCACTAAGTTCCTCTATCGTGAGAGCTTGCCTCTTACACCAAATGGAAAAATTGATATCAAGGGTCTTATCAGTGAGGTTAACAACCGATGATAGACTTCTTGAAACAGCTACCTCATTTAGAAGCCTACGGTAATCCCTTCTATTTCATCTACCTTGGATTAGCTCTATTGCCAATCTTTGTGGGCCTCTTCTTTAAAAAGCGTTTTGCGATTTATGAATGTTTGGTAAGTCTAGCCTTTATTGTTCTTGCTCTGACAGGAACACATGCTAGTCAATTACTAGCCTTACTCTTTTATATTATTTGGCAAATCATCTGGGTATACTCATACAAACGTTATCGCAGTCAAAAGGATAATAAATGGGTATTTTACCTACACTCGTTTCTTGTGGTTTTACCTTTGATTTTTGTTAAAGTAGAGCCAGCTATTAATGGTAACCAGTCGCTTTTTAACTTCCTTGGTATTTCTTACCTCACTTTCCGTGCAGTAGGGATGATTATCGAGATGCGTGATGGAGTGCTTAAAGAGTTCACACTAGGGGAATTCCTCCGCTTCATGCTCTTTATGCCGACCTTCACAAGTGGTCCTATTGATCGCTTCAAACGCTTTAATGATGACTATCAAGCTATTCCTGAGCGTGATGAGTTGATGAACATGTTAGAGCAAGCTGTAAAATATATTATGCTTGGTTTTCTCTATAAGTTTGTTTTGGCTCAGATTTTTGGAAGTATGCTTTTACCACCATTAAAAGCACAAGCCTTGAGCCAAGGCGGTATCTTTAATCTACCAACGCTTGGTGTCATGTATGTTTATGGTTTTGATCTCTTCTTTGATTTTGCGGGCTACTCCATGTTTGCCCTCGCAGCGTCTAATCTCATGGGGATTAAGAGCCCAATCAACTTTGACAAGCCTTTTATTTCACGTGATTTGAAAGAATTTTGGAACCGTTGGCATATGAGTTTGTCTTTCTGGTTCCGTGACTTTGTCTTTATGCGTATGGTTATGGTTTTGATGAGGAATAAGGTTTTTAAAAATCGTAATACCACATCAAACGTGGCCTATGTTCTCAATATGATGGTAATGGGATTCTGGCATGGGGTTACTTGGTACTATATTGCCTATGGTATTTTCCATGGAGTTGGGCTAGGAATTAATGATGCCTGGTTGCGTAAGAAGAAGACCATTAATAAAGAGCGTAAAAAAGCAGGACTTAAGCCTCTTCCAGAAAATAAATGGACCAAGGCTTTGGGAATCTTTATCACATTTAATACAGTTATGTTATCATTCTTGATTTTCTCTGGATTCTTGAATGATCTCTGGTTCACTAAAAAATAAGTAAAGGAATTTTAAAAATGGATGTAAAATCAGAAGTTATTGAAATTATTGATGAGCTCTTCATGGAAGATGTATCAGACATGATGGATGAAGACCTTTTCGATGCTGGTGTTCTTGATTCAATGGGAACAGTTGAACTTATCGTTGAATTGGAGTCACGTTTTGATATCCGTGTTCCAGTTTCAGAATTTGGTCGTGATGATTGGAACACAGCTAATAAGATTGTTGAAGGGGTAACGGAGCTTCGCAATGCTTAAGCGTTTATGGCAGATTTTTGGTCCAGTAATTTGTGCCTTGGTCTTGGTAGTAGTAGTTATATATGCCTACCCACAAGGTAGAAAATATAGTTATGAAGCTGAAAAACGTAGCGCAGTAACGCTGACGAATGAAAACTTTAAGAGTCGGACGAATAAAACTACCGCTCTTTCAGACCAGAATCATCGTTTTGTACCTTACTTTGGGTCTAGTGAGTGGTTACGTTTTGATGCCCTTCATCCGGCTGTTTTAGCAGAAAAATACGACCGTAACTATCGCCCATACTTTATTGGACAACGTGGGGCAGCCTCTCTAAATCAATATTTGGGGATGCAACAAATGCTTCCAGAATTACAAAACGGTACAGCTGTGTACGTCTTGTCTCCGCAATGGTTCACTAAAAAGGGTTATAACTCTGCAGCTTTTCAGCAGTTCTTCAATAACGACCAACTTAGTAGTTTCTTAAGTCAAAATCAGACGGATGCAAATTCACAGTATGCTGCTGAACGTATCTTAGAGATAAAACCTAAGATAACGATGAAATCTCAACTTTCTAAAGTGGCTAAAGGACAAGATCTCAATACTGTCGATAAAACCTACATTCAATTCATGGCAGAGCTAAATAAGCGAGAAGATAGCTTATTTAGTCCTTTAGTAGCGTTAAATAACGCTAATTATGACAAAAAGGTTCTTCCTTATCTTAAAGAGTTACCAGACCAATTCTCTTATGATGCCCTTGATCAGGTTGCTGTAAGAGATGCAGAAGCACATACCAAATCAAATGACTTTGGGATTGATGACCGTTTTTATAAGAAACGCTTATCTAAGAAAATTGGTAAACTTAAAGGTTTCCAGAAAAATCTTTCCTATGAAGTTTCTCAAGAATATGGTGATTTGCAGTTGGTTCTTAATCAATTTGCCAAGTCAAATACAAATGTCATTTTTGTTATTCCACCTGTTAATAGCAAGTGGATGGCTTATACTGGACTTAATCAGGAAATGTATGATGCTACGGTTTCTAAAATCCGTTATCAATTGGAAAGTCAAGGATTTACCAATATTGCAGACTTCTCAAAAGATGGCGATCAACCTTACTTTATGCAAGATACCATACATATGGGCTGGAAAGGTTGGGTAGCCTTTGACAAGGCCGTTGATCCTTTCGTTAGTAACCCAACACCTGCGCCTAGCTATAAATTGAATGATCGCTTTTATAGTAAGGACTGGGCAGGATATACAGGAACTCCTAGTCAGTTTAAGTAACACACAAAAAAGGCTTTCGAAAGCCTTTTTTTGTTATGGAGTCATAAGAGAATAATATTACTCTTATAATTTTTTCATAGGTTACCTTTAGAAATTGAGAAAAAGAATTGGGAGTAAGACCCAATCCTTTTTATTACCTTGAAGATTTGCAATACTTTAAACAGATCTTATTTGTTTTTAGTTAGAGCTTTTCGAATGAAATCTGCTGGTATAATCAATACAGCAATAAGAAGAGCAATGATATAGTGTTGAATGTTCATTGGAACAGTACTAAATACTTTTCCACCAAATTGAATAATAAGCGTTTGAACAACAGCAATAGAAATCATAACGATTGAAAATTTCTTGTTTTCACCGATATGTTCAAAAATATTGAAGCTATTACTACGTGTATTAAGTGAGTTGAAAATAACAGCATAGATAAATACGGTAAATGTAAAGGTTGTTACCATTTCAAAGTTACCAGTTCCATTTGTGATAAAGTCTTGGATACCTACAACATTTTTGAGAATGGCCAAACATACGACAGTAATGAAGATACTAGCTACACCGATAGCAGATTTCATATAGTCAGTAAGAATGTTTGCCTTCTTAGCAACTGGTTTTTCGTTCATATAACGATCTAGCGTAGGCTCTTCACCAAAGGCAAGGGCAGCAAGTGTGTCCATGATAAGGTTAATCCAAAGAATTTGGATGATTGTGAATGGCTCTTTGAGGCCCAAAAGTGGTGAGAGAAGTGACATGGCAATAGTCGTCACGTTTACGGTTAACTGGAAGATAATGAATTTACTTACTGATTTACTCATAGTACGTCCATAGAGGACGGCTTTTTCAATAGAAGTCAATGAGTTATTTAAGATAACGATATCTGAAGCTTCACGAGCAACTTCAGTACCATCACCCATTGAGAAACCAACATCAGCTGATTTAAGGGCTGGCGAGTCATTGACCCCATCACCTGTCATACCAGCGACCATATCAAGGTCTTGAGCTGCCTCAATAAGACGTTTTTTATCCATTGGAAGGGCACGACTTACCACTTTTAAGTGAGGCAATTGTTGTTTAAGCTTTTGATCTGAGAGGGCAGAGAGTTCATCGTGAGTAAGGACAAGGTCATTTTCTCCAGTAACGATACCGGCTTCTTTAGCGATAGCAACAGCGGTTTCTTTACGGTCACCAGTTACCATAACTACTTGAACACCCGCACGGTTCATTGTTTCAACAGTTTGTTTGATTGAAGAACGAACGTTATCACGGATACATACAATACCAATCAAGACTTTATCATTACCATCTATATTGAGGATAGCAAGTAAACGCATTGAACGGTTAGCTTGTTCCAATGATAACTCTTGAAAACGAGCTTTAATATCATCTGTAAAGTTTAGTTTATTACCATTTTTATCAAGATAGTAGTTGCAGTCATTTAGGATGAATTCTGGAGCACCTTTGATGTAAGTTTTTCCGTCCTTAGTCGTTACACTTGCGAATTTTGTTGCTGAGTTGAATTGTTGCTTCTCAGTAATTGTATTCGTATCGAAGTCAAGTTGAGAACGACCAATTAAGAAGTCAAGGAGTGCACGGTCAGTGGCGTTACTACCAACAGCACTGCCATCAGCTACTATGGCATCGTTGTTAAGACCGATACCATTAATCATTTCGGCTTTAAGGCTATCTGACATTGTGTCAAAATCAGGCGCATCAGTTTCACCAGTAGCCGCATAAAGTGTTCCATCAGCAAGGAAGAAGTCAACTACAGATAGTTTACCTTCTGTGATGGTACCAGTCTTATCACTAAAGAGGATATTCATGTATCCGGCCGTTTCAATGGTATCAGGATGGCGAACCAAGATATTTTGTGCTAAAAGTCGACCTGAGTTCATTGAAGAAACGAGTGCCAACATCATTGGCAGACCTTCTGGAACAGCCATGATGATGATTGTAACTGCAAAGAGAATTGTTTCAATGATAAGAAGGAAGGTTGAACCACCATTGAGGTTATTAGCCTTATTAAGGGCAATAAAGCCTAATACAAGGTTGATCACTGAATATGCAGCACCCGCACTATAACCGAGGACACCGATATTACCAGCAAGCTTGTTAAGTTTCTCTTTAGATGGTGAATCTTTACTATCTTCTTGAAGAGAAGTATTGATGCTTCCTAGAATGGTATTATCACCAATTTGTGTAGCTTCCATAACGGCTTCACCTGAAGTAACAACTGTACCACGGAAGACTTTGAGCTCTGTAAAGAGGTCTGAAGAGTCTGGCTCTGCTTGATTGCTAAGAGGAAGTTTTTTAGCATCTTCACTTTCACCATTAAGGACAGCTTGGTTTACTTTTAACTCACCTTCCAAGATGATACCGTCAACTGGAATCTTATCTCCTGATTGAAGGAGAATCTGATCACCTTTTACAATATCATCAACGAGAACCTCTTTAAGTTTACCATCACGATAAACCTTAGCGTTAGTTTTTGAAGCCTCTTCTTGAAGAGTGTTGAATTTTTGCTCATTTCGGTATTGTGAGACTGCTGAGAATCCTGTAGACATCAAAATGGCGAAGATTAGTGAGATAGCCTCATACCAATTGGCTTCACCGATAGCAGGGAAAATCATTCCAACAAAGTTGAAGATGATTTTTAATCCTAAGGCAGCCAAGAGGATGAGAATCCATTGATCCTGGAAGGCTTCAATAAAAATTGAAAGAAGCGAGTTAGCCTCTTTACTAGAGAGCTTATTATCGCCATGAGCGTTTTTACTTGCTTGAACTTCTGTAGAAGTCAAACCTTGAAATTTTTTCATTAAACGTATTTTTCCTTTCTAGATTGTTAAGAATTTAAAACCTAATAGAAGCAATAATGTTAATAACTGTCAGTAAGTATTATACTTTATTGTTGATTTTTTACCAAGGGAGGCAGTGCTTGATTTCTAGAAAATGAAATTTCTATTTTTAAATCCATATTTTAGATATCCACCTTCAACTCATACAATCCTCTCACAGCATTACAGCCATAGATGGCTTGAGCTTGTTTTAGATTATCTAGAGTCAAAACTCTCTCTGTGACTTGATTATTAGCAATGAGGCTTTGTCTGTAAATACCGTTTAAGAGTCCGAGGTGAACAGGTGGAGTGTAGAGTTGGTCCTCGATTTTAAGAACAAGGTTACCGATAGAAGTTTCTAAAAGTTCTTTCTTCTGATTATAGTAGATTTGCTCATGAGGTTCTAAACTAATGTGTGGTCGATAACTTGTTTTAAAGTAGGTATAGGGGCTATCCAAAGGATGTGTTTGCTCAACTAATCTTGCTTGACAAAAAACATCAGCTAAACCTGTTAATTGGTTATGTTCAAATGTAAGTTCACCGTTTTTGGCAAGGGACATTTTTAAACGATAGTCTGTGTCAAAATCAAGGGACTGACACAAATCTTCTACTTGATTTTGAACTTCTTCTTTATTGAAAGGATAAGAAAAGTAGCGACTGGACTCTTGTAGACGATTGAGATGTTCCTTAAGAAAGAGCAGTTTACCTCGATGAATTCGTCCAGTTGAGATAAGATCAAATTTAGGATTTTGACGGTATAGAACAGCTGACTTTTGCTTTGTTTCTTCATATTCAGCTTCCCATTTGCTGTCCCAGGTGATTCCACCGCCTACTCCATATATAGCCTTGTTTCCCTGCATTTGAAGTGTTCGGATGGCTACGTTGAAAATAGTCGGTCCATTAGGTAGCAAAATACCAATGGCTCCACAATAGACGCCTCGAGCTTGTTTTTCGACGTCTTTAATAATTGCCATAGTAGCTATTTTTGGTGCTCCTGTAATAGATCCACAAGGAAAAAGAGCTTGGAAGATGTCACCTAAACTGCTGTTTGGTAGGAGTTGCGTTTCAATAGTCGAAGTCATTTGCCAAATGGTAGAGTATTGTTCAACCAGGCAAAGGCTTTTTACATTTTCACTTCCTATTTTTGAAATACGATTCATGTCATTTCTAAGAAGATCGACAATCATCATATTTTCAGAACGATTTTTCTGATCCTGAGCTAGCCATTGTGCTTGTTTGAGGTCAGTTTCAGTTGTCAAGCCACGATTTGTTGTCCCTTTCATAGGACGTGTGGTCAATCCATCACCATCTTTTTTAAAGAAGAGTTCAGGACTTACGGAAATGATGGAAACATCATCGTGTTGAATAAAGGCATTGTAATGTGCATTTTGCTCAACAACCAATCGGTTGTAGATGGCAAATGGATCTGCTGTGATGTTCTGTTGAAGTTGGACGGTATAATTGACCTGGTAGGTGTCACCTTGACGAATATGGTGGTGTATATGCTCAATAGCAGCCTTATATTCCTCAGCTGAAGTTAGTTCTTGCCAAGTTTTTGGTAAGGTAATTGGCTTATAAGTAAGTGGAATAGGCTCTGTTTGAACAGATTCATGAATAGTGAAGTAGAGGAGATACTCGGACATTAATGGGTCATCAATAACCTCAAATTTTGTCTCGAAGGCAGGGGCAGCTTCATAGGAAACATAACCTACTGCATAATAGCCTTGATTTTGATAGGCTTCGACTTCAGCTAAAAGATGCTTAACTTCCTTAATGTCCTTTGTTTTTAGTTCTTTAATGGTGTCTGTAAAGATTTGTCTGACACCAAGTTCCTTAAAATCAATAACAGTTTTCTTATGCATACATAGAGTATAACATAAGAAGATAGCCTCTGGTTCTTTTTCATGATTTAATTCTCTTTCTTAAAATTTTAGCCAAAAAAATGAACTTTTCAGATAGTTTTACATATGTTATAATGATATGGACTAAAAGAAGATTTTAGAGGGAAATATGACAAACAAAAATAAATTTGAGAAAGGTAACAGTAGTCTTTCAAATAAAAAATTGAAAAAAGTGACTTCCAAGCGGAATTCTTGGAAACATCAAATGTACGAGCTTGAGATTGCTATTGCAAAAGAGTCAAGCAATAAAAAGAGAGACGAGCTTATAAAACTTTATAATGGTTATATGAGTGAGTATAATAGTTTAAAGAAGCAAATCATTTGGTTAGCAGTATTGGGAATATGTTTCTTGGTTGTCTTGGTGATTTTGGGATATTTTATTTGGAATAGTTATAACAGTGAGAACATGTCCTATACGTCTTCTTGGCTTCAAGAACGAGTAATTAGCACGATCAAGATTTAGTTATGATTAAAACACCTTATTTTATGACTTTACTACGCAATAGTGAACATAGATGAGTTGATCACTAAATATTAAAGAAGAAAAAGTAAGGTATATCTCTAGATAAAAGTCTAGGGATTTTTTGATAAAAGTAACCTTATAACCTCTCTATATAGTTATTAGCTATACCGATATCTAATTAAAATAAGAAAACAAGACTAGAAAGCCTTTATTTTATAGGGTATAGTTTAAAACTATATAAATAGGAAACTAATAACAATTATACAGACATTTATTTCTTTGGTAAGATTAATTCAACAACAAAGAGGAGGACACAAGATGTCAACTACTATCATTGGTTTCCCACGTTTGGGTGAATTCCGAGAATTAAAATTTACTACAGAAAAATATTTTAGAAATGAAATTACTGCAGACGAACTTTTAGCAGCTGCTAAAGATTTGCGTGCAAAACACTGGAATATTGTTAAAGAAAAAGGTATTACTGAAATTCCTTCAAATGACTTTTCTCATTACGATAACTTCCTTGATGCGGCCTTCCTTTTCAACGTCGTGCCTGCTTCAGTTCAAAACTTGGATTTGACAGATCTTGAACGTTACTTTGCTTTGGCGCGTGGTTACCAAGGTGAAAAAGGGGATGTACGTGCCCTTCCAATGAAAAAATGGTTTAACACTAACTACCATTACATCGTTCCTAAATTTGAAAAAACAACAGAAGTTAAACTTGCTGGTCACAAGATTTTTGATGAGTTCCAAGAAGCTAAAGAATTGGGTCTTAACACACGTCCAGTTGTAGTTGGACCATTTACTTTCCTTCAATTATCTGACTTTGAAGATGGTGTGAAAGCAGAAGACTTTGTAGACAGCTTTGTGGTAGCTTACCAAGAAGTCTTTGCAAAATTGGCAGAGCTTGGAGCTACTCGTATTCAACTCGATGAGCCAGCCCTTGTTAAAGATTTGACAGCTGAAGAAAAAGCTCTCTTCTTGAACCTCTACAACAAACTCTTGGCTGATAAAAAAGGTCTTGAAGTCTTGATCCAAACTTACTTTGGTGACGTTCGTGATATCTACAATGACCTTGTGAACTTGCCAGTTGATGGTATTGGTCTTGACTTTGTTGAAGGTAAGAAAACACTTGAATTGGTTAAAGGTGGTTTCCCCGCTGATAAGACTCTCTATGCCGGTATCGTCAATGGTAAAAATATCTGGCGTAACAACTACGAGAAGAGTCTTGCAATTCTTGAACAAGTGCCAGCTGAAAATGTTGTTTTGACAACATCTTGCTCACTCCTTCATGTACCATTTACAACTGCTAACGAAGAATTTGAACCAGCTATCTTGAACCACTTTGCCTTTGCAGTTGAAAAATTAGACGAATTGCGTGATTTGGATGCTATCCGTAATGGTCAAGGTGAAGAAGCCCTTGCTGATAACAAAGAACTCTTCGCGACTGAGCGTGTTGGTGAAAATGCTGAACTTCGTGCCCGTATTGCAGGCTTGACTGAAGCTGATTACACTCGTTTGCCAGCATTTGCAGAACGTGAAGCGATTCAAAAAGATGCTTTCAAACTTCCATTGCTTCCAACAACAACTATCGGTTCATTCCCTCAAACTAAGGAAGTTCGTGCTAAACGTTTGGCTTTCCGTAAGAATGAATTGTCACAAGAAGAATACGATGCTTTCCTTGCTGAAATCACTGATGAATGGATTAAATGGCAAGAAGAAGTTGGATTTGACGTACTTGTACACGGTGAATTCGAACGTAACGACATGGTTGAATACTTCGGTCAAAACTTGTCAGGTTACCTCTTCTCTAAAAATGGTTGGGTTCAATCATACGGTATGCGTGGGGTTAAACCACCAATCATTTGGGGTGATGTGACTCGTCTTAACCCAATCACTGTGAAATGGTCTAGCTACGCACAAAGCCGTACGGATAAACCTGTTAAAGGAATGTTGACTGGACCTGTTACTATCCTTAACTGGTCATTCCCACGTGAAGACATCTCTATCAAGGATTCAACTCTTCAAATTGCTCTTGCAATCAAAGATGAAGTGCTTGATCTTGAAGCTGCAGGCGTTAAAATTATCCAAATTGACGAAGCTGCTCTTCGTGAAAAATTGCCACTCCGTCGTAGTGACTGGTATGAAGATTACCTCGACTGGGCAATTCCAGCCTTCCGCTTGGTACACTCTACCGTAGCACCTGATACACAAATCCACACTCACATGTGTTACTCAGAATTTACAGATATCATTCCAGCCATCGACAACTTGGATGCAGACGTTATCTCATTTGAAGCTAGTCGTTCAAATCTTGAAATTTTGGATGAACTTAAAGCTCAAAACTTCCAAACAGAAGTTGGACCTGGGGTTTACGATATCCACTCACCACGTGTCCCACAAGACGGTGAAATTGACCACACTATCGAAGCAATCTTGGCTAAAGTACCAAGCGGTAAAGTATGGATCAACCCTGACTGTGGTTTGAAGACTCGCGGAATCAAAGAAACTAAAGAAAGCTTGATCAAGCTTGTAGAAGCTGCAAAAGCAGCTCGCGAAAACTTATAAGCAGAAGTTATCATATGTTGAAGACCTTCTTCCTTAAGTGTAGAAGGTTTTCAATAGCGAATAATTTTCTAAAGATTTTTGTAAGCAGGCTATGATTAACAAGTGTACTCTACTTATGAAGTCAGTAGGCACTTAAAACAGCTTTCGTCTTAACAAAAATCTAAAAAGAAGAAGGTATAAAATATGACAAGCCAAACACCATCACTCTCTTTTGAAGTCTTTCCACCTAACCCTGCAGTAGGTAACGAAAAAATTCTACGTGCCCTTGAGGATATGCAAGGATTGGCTCCACACTTTATTAGTGTGACAGCTAGTAATAACAAATATAATATCAAAGAGACGACGGTTCCTTTGGCAGATCATATTCAAAATGACCTAGCCATCCCAACGATTGCCCACCTTCCGGCTATCTATTTGGGTAAAGAAAAGGTTGCTGAGACCTTACGTGACTTGGATGCTGTTGGTGTACACCGTATCTTAGCCCTACGTGGCGATATCATTCCTGGTGTGGAACCTCTTAAAGACTTTAGCTATGCCACTGATTTGATTGAGTTTATTAAGGAAGAAGCTCCTCAATTTGATATCATCGGTGCCTGCTATCCTGAAGGGCATCCAGATTCGCCAAATCAAATCTCTGATATCCAAAACCTTAAGAAAAAGGTTGATGCAGGTTGTTCTAGCCTTGTAACTCAACTCTTCTTTGACAATGAACGTTTCTATGATTTTCAAGATAAATGTACCTTGGCTGGAATTGATGTACCAATTCATGCGGGTATTATGCCTATTTTGAATCGTAACCAAGCCCTACGTTTGCTTAAGACTTGTGAGAATATCCATTTACCACGTAAGTTCCGTGCCATTTTGGATAAGTATGAGCATGATCCTGAGTCCCTTAGAGCGGCGGGTCTTGCCTATGCTATTGACCAGATTGTCGATCTTGTTACGCAAGATGTTGCAGGCGTTCACCTCTACACCATGAATAATGCAGAGACTGCTCGTCATATTCATGGAGCTACTCATTCCTTGTTTAAGCATCATTCACAAGTTAGCGCTCTATAATCGAATCATAAAACTACCACCTATAGTTTAATCTATAGGTGGTCTTTTGGTTCTAGTAGTAAAAAAGATAGCTTGCCTCCGTAATCTAAGTTTTGTCAGTATAAAAAGACTTAGAGCTTAGCTCTAAGTCTTAAATATTATTCACCTACGAAAGCATTGATTTCTGCTTCGATATTCGCAATTTTTTCTTTAGCATCTGCTTCAGTTTCTCCAACTGTTGCAATGTAGAATTTGATTTTTGGTTCTGTACCTGAAGGACGAACGGCAAACCACGAATCATCAGCCAAGATGTATTTCAAAACGTTACTTGGAGGAGTTGTCAATTTTTCTACGCCGTCAGCAGTAGTAGCTGTTTGTTCCAAGAAGTCTTCTGTTTTAGCAATATCAGTGTTGTTGAATTGTTTAGGAGCATTGCCACGGAATTTGTCCATGATTTTCTTGATTTCTGCAGCACCATCAACACCTGAAAGCGTAACTGAAATTGTCTTTTCTGCGAAGTAACCATATTGTTTGTAGATTTCTTCGATACCATCTGCCAATGTCATACCACGTGAACGGTAGTATGCAGCAATTTCCGCAACAATAAGAACGGCTTGGATAGCGTCTTTATCACGTACAAATGGTTTGATGAGGTAACCGAAGCTTTCTTCAAAACCAAGCATGTAAGTGTAATTGTGCTGTGTTTCAAATTCATGAATCTTTTCACCGATAAATTTAAAGCCAGTCAAGACGTTAAACATTGTTGCGCCGTAGCTTTCTGCAATCTTAGTAACCAATTCAGTTGATACGATTGATTTACAAAGGGCAGCATTAGCAGGGAGAGTACCAGCTGTTTTGTGAGCTTCGAGGATATATTTGGCGATGATAGCACCAATTTGGTTACCAGAAAGGTTGAGGTATGAACCATCTGGTTGGCGAATTTCAACACCAAGACGGTCTGCGTCAGGGTCAGTTGCAACCAATACGTCGGCATCTACTTTACGACCGAGTTCTTCAGCAAGAGCAAAGGCAGCTTGGTTTTCTGGGTTAGGAGATTTAACAGTTGAGAAGTCAGCATCAGGAACCGCTTGAGCTTCAACGACTTGAACAGCATCAAACCCAGCTTGAGCAAGGGCACGGCGAGCCAACATTTCACCAGTACCATGAAGTGGAGTATATACAATCTTCATGTCACGACCGTACTCATTAATCAAGTCTTGGTTGATGTTAACGTCTTTAACTTCTTTTAGGTATTCAGCATCAACATTTTCACCGATGACTTCGATGAGACCGCTAGCCTTGCTGTCTTCGAGGTCAGCTAATTTGACAGTGAAAGGATTATCAATAGCACGGATGTAATCTGTCAATGCATCGGCATCTGCAGGTGGCATTTGTCCACCGTCTTCACCGTAAACCTTGTATCCATTAAATGGAGCAGGGTTGTGGCTAGCTGTTACCATGATACCAGCAAATGTGTGGAGGTGACGAACAGCAAATGACAATTCAGGTGTTGGACGAAGACTTTCAAATACATAAGATTTGATACCATGTGCAGCCAAAACTTGAGCAGATTCAAAGGCAAACTCTGGAGAGAAGTGACGGCTATCGTAAGCGATCGCAACACCACGTTTTTTAGCCTCTTCCCCTTTTGAGTCAATCAATTGCGCCAAACCTTCAGTTGCTTGGCGAACAACGTAAATGTTAATGCGGTTAGTACCAGCACCGATCAATCCACGCATACCAGCTGTACCGAATTCAAGGTTGGTATAGAAGGCATCTTCTTTCGTTTTTTCATCCATTGCGACCAACTCATCACGAAGGTAAGCAGGCAATTCAGCGAAATCGAGCCATTTTTGATAATTTTCAGTGTAAGACATATCAATCTCCTTTATATTTATAAACGCTTACATTATATCACAATTAAAGGAAAAAAACATGGTAATTACCATGTTTTTCTTTATTTTTTCAATCGAAGTAGCACGGGTGTGATACTAAGTGTTAATAGGCCAGCAATAACCATTTCAGCAACAGAGTTTGTAGTGAAAATAGTTGCCATTAGAGTTTTTCCACCTGCTGAGTAGAAATTAGGGATTAAAAAGTAGATACCAAGAAGTACAAAGAATGTATTTGTAAAAGCCCCTAAAATACCAGATAGCGTTAACCCTATACGATTTTGAACTAACTTGTAGACAAAGTAAGGGAAAATACCGATTAAAATACGAGGAACAATTGCAATGACAGCAGATACCCAGGTTCCCCCTTCGACAAAAGGACTAAAAAGATAACTGCTTACTGAATAGATGATAGTGTTACGAATAATACTCATAATTCCCATAAAACCGCCTAAATATGCTCCAATTTTAGGACCATAGACGATACTAGCAATAATGACTGGGATATGAGTTAAGGTTGGTTTGATTGGAAGTACAAAAGCAGCAAAGATAGTTTGACTGAGTACTTCAATAACGACCATTGTGGCTATCAATAGAGCCAATTGTGCCATTTGGTTGGCTTTATTTTTTTTATTCATCATAAACTCCTTTTCTTGTTAAAGCACTATCGATTGACTCAATAATGACAGCAATATCAGCTAGAGCGCCACGACCTGTATCTCCGCATGCAAGTAAGCCAGATTTTGGAAGAATTTCTTGGTAGCCAACCTCTTGTAAGGTCTTTAAGTTCTTCTTAGTCAATGGATTTTCATACATTTTCGTATTCATAGCTGGTGCAATTAATTTGGGAGTGGTGCTAGGTAAAGCTAAAGCCGTAGCAGTTAGCATGTTATCAGCCATGCCGTGTGCTAATTTGGCAATCGTATTTGCTGAAGCTGGAGCAACAATAAAGAGATCAGTTTCCTTAGCTAAGTCAATATGATTAATACGTTCAGCCAATTTTTCTTCCATAACATCGGTGTGAACCAGATTCTTAGAAAGAACTTGAAGGGTCAGAGGTGTAATAAAGGCTTGAGCAGCCTCAGTCATAATGACGTGGATGTCATACCCCTTTTTCTTTAGTTTGCTTGTCAGGTCTGCTGACTTATAGGCGGAAATTGATCCGGAAACAGCAAGGATAATACGTTTAGTCATGGCATATCCTTTCAAATAAAGCTTGAGCAATTGCAGATTTAGTTGTAACCTTCTCTTCACCCTTTTCGTCAACTAGATAAGCAATATGTTGATTTGGAGTAATCTCACCCAAATCATTTGCCACAATAATGTTTGCTTGATTGCGTTTAAGACTGGTACGAGCAGCCTCGAAAAGATCTTCTTTGCTGACATTTGCGAGAAGTTTGAAGCCAACCAACTGAATATTGGGATTCCATTGTTTAACCAGGCTAATAATCTTTGGTGTCTTTTTAAGGAAAAGAACCTGATAATCCGAAGTCGAAGATATTTTGCTCTCAGTGTTAGACTTATGTAAGAGTTGGCTGAGGTTTTCCGTATCTTCCAACTCAGCGAAATCCGTCATATAAATTGGAGTATAGTCAGAGATAGCCATACTATGGATGAGGACATCGTGCTCCTTGACAAGTGGCTCCATACTTTTTAGGAGACTGTCTACGTTGGTAATTTCTGTAATCTTTAGATTTTCTTTTGGTTCAGGTTTAACGGCAGTCTTTGCAGTAACTAAGGTAACTTGGTGACCCTTGGCCAAGAAAAGTTCAGCGATTTCCTTACCTAGATAACCTGTTGAATGATTTGTGATTCCACGAACAGCATCAATCTTTTCAGTGGTACCACCTGATGTAATCAAAATTTTCATAGTAGTATTGTACTAAAAATTGAAATTTTAGTAAACAATAATAAGTGTTTTTGAGACATGTCCCCTATAAAATAAAGTTATAACTTTCTATAGTTAAACAAAAACCGAACATTGAAAAGTAATTAGTTAAAAATGGTGCGTTTTTTATTGATCTTTGTTATAATAGTACATAGAAAGATATAGAGGAGTGTCTCATGAAAACAGATATCGAAATTGCTCAAAGTGTAGAATTAAAACCAATCACAGAAGTAGTTGAAAAAGTTGGAATCGGCTTTGACGATTTGGAACTCTACGGAAAATATAAGGCAAAATTGTCATTTGATAAAATCAATGAAGTCAAAGATGACAAACCAGGAAAACTGATTTTGGTAACAGCCATCAATCCAACACCAGCAGGTGAAGGTAAATCAACCATGTCAATTGGTCTTGCAGACGCTCTTAACAAAATTGGTAAGAAAACAATGATTGCCCTTCGTGAACCATCTCTTGGGCCTGTTATGGGGATTAAAGGTGGTGCTGCAGGTGGTGGTTACGCTCAAGTTCTTCCAATGGAAGATATCAACCTCCACTTCACAGGTGATATGCACGCTATTACTACAGCGAATAATGCCTTGTCAGCCCTTCTTGATAATCATATTCATCAAGGAAACACCCTAGGTATTGATCAACGTCGTATTATTTGGAAACGTGTCGTTGACCTTAATGACCGTGCTCTTCGTCATGTGACAGTTGGTCTTGGTGGTCCACTCAATGGTATTCCACGTGAAGATGGTTTTGATATTACCGTAGCCTCTGAAATCATGGCAATTCTTTGCTTGGCTACTGATATCAATGACCTTAAAGAACGCTTGGCTAACATTGTCGTTGCTTACCGTTATGACCGTACACCTGTTTATGTACGTGATCTTGAAATTGAAGGTGCGCTTACACTTATTCTAAAAGATGCCATCAAACCTAACTTGGTACAGACAATTTATGGCACACCAGCCTTGGTACATGGTGGTCCATTTGCTAACATCGCTCACGGATGTAACTCAGTTCTAGCTACATCTACAGCACTTCGCTTGGCAGATTACACGATCACTGAAGCAGGTTTCGGTGCAGACCTTGGTGCTGAAAAATTCCTTGATATTAAAACTCCAAACCTCCCAACAACTCCAGATGCTGTCGTTATTGTTGCTACACTTCGTGCTCTTAAGATGCATGGTGGTGTTGCTAAAACTGACCTTTCTGAGGAAAATGTTCAAGCCGTTCGTGATGGCTTCGCAAACTTGAAACGTCATGTGGAAAATGTTCGTAAATTCGGTCTTCCTGCAGTCGTTGCTATTAACGAATTTGTTGCTGATACTGAAGCTGAAATTGCAGCCCTTAAAGAACTTTGTTCAGAAATCAAGGTTCCTGTTGAATTAGCTAGCGTTTGGGCTAATGGTGCTGATGGTGGTATTGATCTTGCTAATGCAGTAGTGGATGCTGTTGAAAATGGCAATGCTGATTACAAACGTCTCTATTCAGATGATGACAGCTTGGAAGAAAAGATTACTAAAATTGTTACTGAAATCTATGGTGGTAAATCAGTTGTCTTCGAGAAAAAAGCTAAAAATCAACTCAAACAGTTTGCAGAATTTGGTTGGGATAAATTGCCAGTATGTATGGCTAAAACACAATATAGTTTCTCAGATAACCAATTCTTGCTTGGAGCACCAGAAGGTTTTGATATCACTATTCGTGAGTTTGTTCCTAAAACAGGTGCTGGATTCATCGTGGCTCTCACAGGTGATGTTATGACCATGCCAGGTCTTCCAAAAGCCCCAGCGGCCCTCAAGATGGATGTTGCTGAAGATGGAACAGCAGTTGGTTTGTTCTAATAATGAATATTTCTTTAAAGCAGTGCCTGTAGGTGCTGTTTTTTGCTCCATTTATGAAAATCTTAAGGAAAATAAGGTAAACTGAGTCTAAAGGAAAGAAATTAATGCACTAGAAGATTAAGTGTATTTTCGATATAATAGGATGACTTAGAGAGATATATGACTAGGTTTTACACCTAGCAAGAGGGATAACTATGATTAAAATTTTACTAGTAGAAGATGATTTGAGTTTGTCAAACTCAGTTTTTGATTTTTTAGATGACTTTGCGGATGTGATGCAAGTATTTGATGGAGATGAAGGTCTTTACGAAGCTGAAAGTGGTGTTTATGATTTGATTCTCTTGGACTTAATGTTACCTGAAAAAGATGGTTTTACAGTTCTTAAAGAATTGCGAGAGCAAGGAATAACGACTCCTGTTCTTATCATGACTGCTAAGGAAAGTCTAGACGATAAGGGGCATGGCTTCGAACTCGGAGCTGATGATTATCTAACCAAGCCTTTCTATTTAGAAGAATTGAAGATGCGTATTCAAGCACTTTTGAAACGTTCTGGTAAATTTGACCAAAATACTCTTTCTTTTGGAGATGTTCGTGTCAATCTTGCTACAAATTCAACCTATGTAGGCGATAAAGAAGTAGAACTTCTTGGTAAAGAATTTGATTTATTGGTCTACTTCCTACAAAATCAAAACGTTATCTTGCCTAAGTCGCAAATTTTTGATCGTCTTTGGGGATTTGATAGTGACACTACTATCTCTGTTGTTGAAGTTTATGTTTCGAAAATTCGTAAGAAACTTAAGGGGACAGATTTTGCTACCAACCTACAGACCTTAAGAAGTGTGGGGTATATTTTGAAGAATGCTGACTAAATGTTTCAATTATCTCTTCAGGAGAATCAAGTCAGACGGCTTTAAGTCCTTCATCCATTTCTTTGCAACTTTTTCTGGTATTTTCCTTATCATGACTGTTATGATTTTGCAGATTCTCAGTTATGGAGTTTATTCCAATGTTGACTCTAGTCTGAAAGCAGCAGCAACTAAGACAAATTCTTATTTGGAAATGGAAATGCTAAAACGGGAATTTTTTCTGACTTCTGAGGTGGATCAAAATAATACAACAACCATTTATCAGGCTTATGATACTAAAAGCTCTACAGCTGAAACACCTGACTCGAGTGGCTCTAAGAAAGAATCTAAGAAGAAATCAAAGATGGAAGATGCCCCTCACGATTTATCAGTTGCAGCAAATACTAGTGTCCTAGTGCTTGATAAAAATGGAAAAGTCCTCAATGTCGTTGATAAATTTTCAAGCTTATCTAATTTACCAATAGATAAAAATAATATTGATGTTATCAGTAAGGGAAGTGCTCAGAACTATTTTGATCAAACAGAAAATTATCGCTTGATTACTGAAAAAGTAGATAATAATTTCTATCCTGATGCTAAGTACCTTGTTATTGCAATCAATACGACGCAATTAGAAGAAGCCACTGAACGTTATGTAAAACTAATTGTCATTATGATGAGTTTTTTTTGGCTACTATCTATCGCAGCTAGTTTGTATTTGGCAAAATGGTCAAGACGGCCTATACAGGAAAGTCTGGAGAAGCAGAAGGCATTTGTTGAGAATGCTAGCCACGAGTTGCGTACGCCACTTGCTGTGATTCAAAACCGACTAGAGGCGCTTTTCCGTAAGCCTGAAAGCACCATTTTAGATAATTCAGAAAACATTGCTTCAAGTCTTGATGAAGTCCGAAATATGCGTCTTTTGACGACCAATCTCTTGAATTTGGCTCGTCGTGATGATGGTATTAAACCAGAAATTGAAACCTTAGATTTTTCTTTCTTTGATACAGTCTTTACCAATTATGCTATGATTGCTGAAGAAAGTGAAAAGGGGTTTACTGCTCAAAATCAGGTTGGGCGTTCAATCCAAACTGATAAGACTCTATTGAAGCAGCTCATGACAATTTTATTCGATAATGCTATCAAATATACAGAAGATGATGGTCAGGTGACTTTCACCGTTCGTACTAATGATCGTCATCTTTATATTACAGTGGCAGACAATGGTCCTGGTATTGCAGATGAAGATAAGAAAAAAATCTTTGATCGTTTCTACCGAGTAGACAAAGCTAGAACTAGACAAAAAGGTGGTTTTGGGTTGGGATTATCTTTGGCACAACAGATTGTTCTTGCTCTTAAAGGAACAATAATTGTCAAGGACAATCAGCCAAAGGGGACTATTTTTGAAGTTAAAATTACCGGAGCCTAATGAATAAATAAAAATCCTGCTAACAATAGGCTAGCAGGATTTTTATGATATTATGACAAGAAAAAAACTCCTACTGGAGTTTTCAATTAGTTAGCCAATTTAGCTGCAAGACGTGATTTATCGCGGCTTGCTTTGTTTTTATGAATCAAACCTTTTGAAGCGGCTTTATCGATGCTTGCTGATGCAGCTCGGAAAGCTTCTTCAGTTGGGTTAGCGTTGAATGCCTTAATAGCAGTACGCAAAGCTGATTTTTGAGCTGAGTTTTTTTCGTTTTGTTTAACGTTAAGTTCAGCGCGTTTGATAGCTGATTTAATATTTGCCAATGTTTTCACCTCCAAATTTATCTAACTATGTCATTATACGTTATTTTAGGTCCCTTGGCAAGCTTTTTCTATTTTTTTAAATGAATGAGGTCGATTTTATGATTATCACCTTTATGAAGAATAAGCTCTGCACGATTTCGTGTAGGCTCGATATAATTTTCTAGATTTACCAAGTTGATTTCTTCCCAAGTTTTTTGCGCTAAGGAAAGTGCTTCTTCTTTTGTAAATTTGGTAAAACGATGGTAATAGTTGTTTTCATCTTTTCGAGCAAGTTCAAGAAGAGTTTGAAAACGTTCAAGATACCAAGTTTTGATATTTTTTACGTCAGCATCAATATAGATAGAAAAATCAAAATAGTCACTCATATAGAGACGTTGGTTAATGGGATTCTGAAAAACATTAATACCTTCAACAATTAGGAAATTTGGTTGACTAATTTCTTGAGTAAGTCCTGGTACAATATCATAAATTTCATGTGAGTAAACAGGAATGTTGACGTCCCCACTATTTTTTATGGTATCTAGAAAATTGAGAAGTAGTGGCATGTCGTAGGATTCGGGGAAGCCTTTACGATTAAGTATTCCCTTATCTATGAGGACCTGGTTTGGGAATAAAAAACCATCTGTTGTCACCATATCAACCTTCGTCTTAGGGAAGGTTCTTTGAAGAAGTAGTTGCAGAAGGCGACTGGTTGTTGATTTTCCGACTGCAACAGAACCTGAGATACCAATAACAAAAGGTCTGTTAGCCTGTGTTTTTTGCAAAAAAATACCTTTTGAAAAGGTGAGGTCCTCTGCAGCTCGCTGATAGATATGAATCAAATTGATTAAAGGAAGATAGATGTCCCTCACTTCCTGAACGTCAATCTTGTCATTTAAACTCTTAATGGATTCTAGTTCTTCTGAGGTTAATGATACTTGATCTTCTTGATAGAATCTTTGCCAATCGTTCCGAGATATAGTTTCAAAATTGATAAATTCATTTAACATAAGTCCCATTATATCAAAAAAGGATTCGAGATGTAAGCCTTACCATTTAACTAGCCTTAGTTTTATATTTCTGTTAGAATAAAAGAAAAGGACTATTTAGAAGGAAAATTATGTCAAAAATGTACTATGCTGAGACGCCAGATGCGGCTCACGATATTCATGATTTAAAAGTAAATCTATTAGGAGAAAGTTTCCAGTTTTATACGGATGCTGGAGTATTCTCTAAGAAAATGATTGATTTTGGAAGTCAAGTACTTCTGAACGCTTTAGATTTAGAGGCTGGAAAGACAGTTCTTGATGTAGGTTGTGGTTATGGCCCTCTTGGTATCAGTTTAGCCAAGGTTCAAGGAGTCAAAGTCACTATGATTGATATCAATAGTAGGGCTATAGATTTGGCTAAACAGAATGCCGAACGCAATAAGGTCGAGGCTACTATTTTTCAATCCAACATCTATAAGAATGTCACAGGAAGCTTTGATTATGTGATTTCTAATCCTCCCATTCGTGCTGGTAAGAAAGTGGTTCATCAAGTTATTGAGGAAGCCTACGACCATCTCAATCTAAGTGGTACTTTAACTATAGTGATTCAGAAAAAACAAGGAGCTCCGTCAGCTAAGGCTAAGATGGAGGAAGTGTTTGGAAATGCTGAAGTTGTAAAGAAGGACAAGGGATATTATATCCTAAGAAGTGAAAAGGTATGAGAACAGTTGATTTAATTGAAAAGAAAAGAGATGCTGGAGAATTAATCACAGAAGAAATTACTTATCTCATTAATGGCTACGTTTCTGGAGCAATACCTGATTATCAGATAGCTGCTTTGGCAATGGCTATTTACTATCAAGGTATGTCTATTCGTGAAATCCATGATTTAACGACAGAAATGGTTGCTTCGGGCGAACAATATGACCTGTCAGAAATCCCAGGTGTTAAGGTGGACAAACATTCGACCGGAGGTGTTGGTGATAAAGTAACCATTATTCTCATGCCACTTGTAGCTAGTTTTGGAGTGCCAGTAGCTAAAATGAGTGGACGTGGTCTTGGTCATACAGGTGGAACTATTGATAAACTTGAGTCTATTAAAGGCTATCAGGTTGAACGTAGCAAGGAAGAGTTTATTGACCAGGTTAAAGAAATTGGGATTTCTCTTATTGGTCAGTCGGAACATTTGGTTAAGGCTGATAAACTCTTGTATGCTCTACGTGATGTGACTGCAACAGTAGATTCTATTCCTCTAATTGCAAGCTCTGTCATGTCTAAAAAAATTGCAGCAGGTGCTGATAAGATTTTGCTGGATGTTACCGTTGGTCAAGGGGCTTTCATGAAAAACATGTCAGATGCTGAGAAGTTGTCTGAGACTATGGTTGCACTAGGTCGCGAAGTAAATCGTCAAACAATCGCTGTAATTACAGATATGAGTCAACCACTAGGTAAAGCTATTGGTAACCGTCTAGAAATCACTGAGGCGATTGAAATTATGCAGGGTAAGGGTCGTGAGGATATCACTGACTTTATCTGCGAGCTAGCCGAAATTTTATTGGATTTAGCACAGGTTGAGGTTAGCCCAGAAGAAATTCGTCAGCATCTAGTTGGTGGAAAAGCACTTGCCAAGTTTGAAGAGCTCATTCTAGCTCAGGGCGGTGATATAGAGGATCTTTATCGTTGTAGTAATGCGCCTATTATGACAGAAATTCATGCAGATGAAGCTGGTTACATAGAGGAGCTTCCAGCTATGGCTTTTGGGAAGTTTGCCATGCAATTAGGAGCAGGTCGTGCTACAAAGACTGACAGTCTTAATTATGAAACCGGAATTGTTTTTGAAAAGAAAGTTGGCGACTCTGTAGCTCAAGGAGACCTTATCGCTAAGGTCTATAGCCAAGAAATTTTATCTGAAAAAATGCTGACTGAATTCAAAAAAAATGTTATTATTGGTAGAGTGTGTAAAAAGCCAAATGAAATATTGAAAATTATTTCTTAGGACTTAATCTCAATCTAATTAAGGAGTTTTTTTATGTCTGTTAATAGCTATATTGATCATACTTTATTAAAAGCTGACGCTAATGAGGAACAGATTTATGCCTTAATTGACGAGGCTAAGAAATATCAATTTGCGAGTGTTTGTGTTAATCCAACTTGGGTAAAGACTGCAGCAGAACTTTTGAAAGACAGTTCTGTTAACGTCTGTACAGTAATTGGCTTTCCTTTAGGGGCTTCTACATCAGCTGTCAAGGCCTTTGAAGCTAAGGATGCTATTGCTAATGGAGCTGATGAAATTGATATGGTTATCAATATTGGTGCTCTTAAATCTAGAAATCTTAAATTAGTTGAAGACGACATTAAAGCTGTTGTTGAAGCTAGTGGAAGACGGCTTGTAAAGGTAATCATTGAAACTTGTCTCTTAACTGATGAAGAAAAAGTCCAAGCTTGCCAATTAGCAAAACTAGCAGGTGCAGATTTTGTGAAGACATCTACAGGATTCTCTACTGGTGGGGCTACCATTGAGGATATTGAACTCATGCGTGAGACCGTTGGCCCAACTATGGGAGTGAAAGCATCAGGTGGTGCTCGTACACTTGAGGCTGCTCAAGCCTTTATCAAAGCTGGGGCAACCCGTATTGGTACTTCATCTGGAGTTGCCATTATGAAAGGTCAAGAAAGCCATGACAGTTACTAACAAAGATAAAGTGATAGAAGCAGCTCGATTGGCAGCAGAAAATGCCTATGTTCCCTACTCTAAGTTTAGAGTTGGTGCGGCTTTGATTACAAAAAATGGAGAAATCTTTCAAGGCTGCAATATAGAAAATGCCTCTTTTGGGTTGACCAATTGTGCAGAAAGAACGGCTATTTTTAAAGCGGTATCTGAAGGATACTGTGATTTTGAGTATCTCGCTGTTTACGGTGATACCAAAGAGCCTATATCACCATGTGGTGCATGTCGCCAAGTGATGGTTGAATTTTTTGAATCCGATTCTAAAGTGATTCTTATCGCTAAAGATAAATCGACAGTCGAGATGACAGTCGGAGAGTTGTTACCATACTCTTTTACAGACTTACAATAGTCTAGTTGTTTTATTCTTTATTAAGCAAGTTTTCTTGCAAGTTATAGGAGGAGTGTTCAAGATGAAATTGAACAAGAAAATTATTGGAATTGGTCTTGTTGCTGTAGCAGCACTTGGTCTTGCGGCCTGTGCTCGTGGTGGACGAGGTGGTTCAGCAGCTGATTCGAAAGTTAAAGCTGCAATTGTTACAGATACTGGTGGTGTTGATGATAAATCATTTAACCAATCAGCATGGGAAGGTCTTCAAGCTTGGGGTAAAGCTAACAAACTTGAAAAAGATTCAGGTTTCACATATTTCCAATCAAACTCAGAATCTGATTTTGCAACAAACATGTCATCAGCTGTAGACCAAAATTATAATCTTATCTTTGGTGTTGGTTTTGCACTTCACGATGCTGTTTCAGAATCAGCTAAAGATAACGAGAAAATTAATTACGTTATCGTCGATGATGTAGTTAAAGACCAAAAGAACGTTGAAAGCGTATTGTTTGCTGATAATGAAGGAGCTTACCTTGCAGGTATTGCCGCAGCAATGCAATCAAAAACAAACAAAGTTGGTTTCATCGGTGGTCAAAAATCAGACACAATTACACGTTTCGAAGCTGGTTTCACTGCAGGTGCTAAATCTGTAAAACCTGATATTGATGTTCAAGTTCAATATGCTGAGTCATTCTCTGATGCTGCCAAAGGTTCAACTATTGCTTCAACAATGTATGCTTCAGGCGCAGATGTTATCTATCAAGCAGCTGGTGGAACTGGTACAGGTGTCTTCACAGCCGCTAAAGAGGTTAATGAAAAACTTAGCGCTGATAGCGATAAAAAGGTTTGGGTAATCGGTGTTGACCGCGACCAATCAGCAGAAGGAAACTATACATCTTCAGACAATAAAAAATCTAACTTTGTATTGACTTCAACAATCAAACAAGTTGGTGCAGTCGTTAAAGACATTGCTAACGATCAAGTTAAAGGCAAGAAATTTGAAGGTGGTAAAACTAAGACTTATGGTATCAAAGATGGCGGTGTTGACATCGTAACATCTAATCTCCCTTCAGATATTAAGGATGCAGTCGTAAAAGCTAAAGAACAAATCAAGAATGGTGAATTGAAACCAACTGATGGTCTTAGCAAATAATGGGTTAAGTACACACACTTAGACTTTAAACTGGGACAATTTTTGTCTCAGCAAAGGGAAGCAGTTTATGATTTCCTTTGCTGATATAATAATTATTTTTGAGAGGAGATTGTATGACCAAGCCAAATGTCATTGAAATGCACGACATTACCAAAAAATTTGGTGAATTTGTTGCAAACGATCACATCAATCTCGATGTGAGACCAGGAGAAATCCATGCCCTCCTCGGTGAAAATGGTGCAGGTAAGTCAACCTTGATGAATATGCTTGCAGGTCTGTTACAGCCTACAAGCGGAACAATTAAGGTAAATGGGCAAGCTGTGACGATTGATTCACCGTCTAAAGCAACAAAATTGGGTATTGGGATGGTCCACCAGCACTTTATGTTGGTTGAAGCTTTTACAGTTGCTGAAAACATCATTTTAGGTAGTGAAGTGACCAAATCTGGTGGTGTTCTTGATATGAAGAAGGCTGTAAAGGAAATTACAGAATTATCTCAACGATACGGCCTGGCGGTTGATCCATCAGCTAAGATTGCAGACATCTCTGTCGGTGCCCAACAACGTGTTGAAATCCTTAAAACCTTGTACCGTGGTGCTGATATTTTGATTTTCGATGAGCCCACAGCCGTTTTGACACCTTCTGAAATTACGGAGCTTTTAAACATCATGAGAACTTTGGTTAAGGAAGGTAAGTCTATTATCCTTATCACCCATAAGTTGGATGAAATTCGTACGGTTTCTGATCGTGTTACGGTTATTAGACGTGGTAAGTCAATTGATACAGTTACTATTGAAGGCTCTACAAATGCCGATTTGGCTGAAATGATGGTTGGTCGTCATGTTTCCTTTAAGACAGATAAAATTCCTTCAAATCCTAAAGAAGTGGTTCTTTCTATTAAAAATTTGGTGGTTAATGAGAATCGAGGTGTTCCAGCTGTTAAAAACTTATCGTTAGATGTGCGTGCTGGTGAGATAATTGGTATCGCTGGTATTGACGGAAATGGACAGACAGAACTTGTCCAAGCAATTACGGGACTTCGTAAAATTAAATCTGGTGACATCACTATTAAGGGTGAGTCTATCATTCATAAGACTACACGTCAGATTACTGAGATGAGTGTCGGTCATATTCCAGAAGATCGCCATCGTGATGGTATGATTCTTGAGATGACAGTTGCTGAAAATATTGCTCTTCAAACCTATTATAAGGAGCCTAATTCTAAGAACGGTATTTTGAATTATAATATCATAAATGCAAAGGCTCGTGAATTGATGAACGAATTTGACGTTCGTGGTGCTGGAGAATTAATCGCCGGTGGTGATTTGTCAGGTGGTAACCAACAAAAAGCAGTTATCGCCCGTGAAATTGACCGTAATCCAGATCTTCTTATTGTAAGTCAACCAACTCGTGGTCTTGATGTTGGTGCCATCGAGTACATCCGTAAACGTATTATCGCTGAACGTGATAAAGGTAAGGCTGTCATTGTTGTCAGCTTTGAATTGGATGAAATTCTTGATATGTCAGATCAAATTGCTGTTATCTATGATGGTGCAATTCAAGGTATCTTAGATCCTGCTGAAACCAATAAGCAAGATCTTGGTATCCTTATGGCTGGTGGACAATTGAATAAGGAGGAAGCAAATGTCTAAAAAAACACAAAATTGGGCAGTTCCTTTAATTGCTGTTCTCTTGGGAATGTTGGTCGGTGCTGTTTTGATGTTAATCTTTGGTTACGACCCATTCTGGGCTTACTACGATCTTTTCTCAACGGCCTTTGGCTCTTTGAAAAATATCGGTGAAATTCTACGTGCCATGAGTCCATTGATTCTGATTGCACTTGGTTTCTCTGTAGCATCTAAGGCAGGATTTTTCAACGTTGGTTTGCCAGGGCAGGCCTTAGCTGGTTGGACATCCGCTGTATGGTTTGCATTAGCGTTTCCAGAATTACCAAAAGTGGTTTCAGTTTTCTGTACAGTAATCATCGGTCTTGTAGCTGGTGGTATCGCTGGTGCAATTCCGGGTATTCTTCGTGCTTATTTGGGAACTAGTGAGGTCATTGTTACCATCATGATGAACTACATCATTTTGTATGTAGCAAATAATATTGTTCGATTTGGTTTTACAGCCGACATGTTGCGTTCATCAGAAGCATCTAATAAGGTCGCATCCTCTGCAAGCTACCAAACAGAATTCTTATCATCTTTAACTGGTGGCTCACGTTTTAATATTGGTTTCTTCCTTGCTCTTGCAGCAGTTTTCCTTGTTTGGTTCATGCTCAAGAAAACAACAACTGGTTTTGAAATTACATCTGTAGGTCTCAACCCTCATGCGTCTGAATATGCAGGGATGTCATCAAAACGTGTTATTATTATGTCTATGATTATTTCAGGTGCCCTTTGTGGACTTGGAGGAACAGTAGAAGGACTTGGTACCTTCCAAAATGCATTTGTTCAAAACTCTTCATTGGCAATTGGTTGGAACGGTATGGCGGTTGCTCTTTTGGCTACTAATTCACCTATTGGTATTCCGTTTGCTGCCCTTCTTTATGGTGTCTTGTCTGTAGGTAAGAGTGGTATGATTGGTGTGCCTTCTGAGGTTATCGACGTTGTATCTGCTTTGATTATATTCTTTGTTGGTGCTAACTACATTATTAGATATTGGGTTCTCCCTCGTCATAAGTCAGTGAAAGCTAAAGGAGGACAAAACTAATATGGACTTCATTACAATTTTAGCCTTGATTGTTGCCTCTATGCTGAAATACTCAGCACCATTGATTTTCACAAGTATCGGTGGTACTTTCTCTGAACGAGGTGGTATCGTAAATGTCGGTCTTGAAGGAATCATGGTTATTGGAGCCTTCGCAGGTGTTATCTTTAACTTGAATTTTGCAGATAGCTTTGGTGATGCAACTCCTTGGATTGCCGCGATTGTAGCAGGTCTTATTGGTCTTGTTTACTCATTGCTCCACGCGGTTGCGACCATTAATTTCCGTGCGGACCATGTTGTTTCTGGTACGGTATTGAACTTGATTGCTCCATCTTTAGCAGTCTTTCTGACACGTGTTATCTTTGGTGCCGGTCAAACACCAGCTATTAGCCATAACTTTAAAACTGTATCATTTCCAATTTTGAGCCATATTCCAATCTTGGGTAAAGTCTTCTTTACGAACGTTTCCTTGATTGCATATGTAGCTATTTTGGTTTCAGTTGTGTCATGGTGGGTTATCTTCAAGACTCGCTTTGGTTTGCGTCTTCGCTCAGTAGGTGAGCATCCACAGGCTGCAGATACACTTGGGATTAACGTTTATCGTATGCGTTACTACGGTGTTATGATTTCTGGTTTCCTTGGTGGTGTTGGTGGTGCGGTTTACGCCCAATCGATTTCAAATAACTTTGCCGTTACCACTATTGCTGGTCCTGGTTTCATCGCTTTGGCTGCTATGATTTTTGGTCGTTGGAATCCAGTTGGAGCTATGCTCTCAAGTTTGTTCTTCGGTTTGTCACAATCATTGGCAATCATCGGAAAACAGTTACCTGTTATTTCACATGTACCAAACGTCTATTTGCAAATTGCACCATATATTTTGACAATTATTGTTTTAGCTGCATTCTTCGGTAAAGCCGTTGCACCTAAAGCAGATGGTGTTAACTATATCAAATCTAAATAGGAACTCAAAAGAGTTTCTGATGAGAAGGAAGGCCCTTGGGCCTTCTTTTCTGTACTCAAAAAGCCCAACTTTGCCGAAATGAGAACAGCAGTGATGAGCTTTTCTTTTTATGAAAAATGTGGGTTAAAGACTTTTTCGTGACCGATAGTTGTGTCCCATCCGTGGCCTGGGAAAATGCGATAGTGATTAGGAAGAGTGAAGAGTTGCTCTTGAATGCTAGAAAGTAACTGGTCGTGATTACCTGTAGGAAGGTCCCATCGCCCAACTGTTTCTTTAAAAAGGGCATCACCAGAAAAAACAGTTTCTTCTTTTTCAAAGATAAAGGAAACTCCACCGATAGAATGTCCAGGAGTTGGAACGACTTTAAACTGGAAGTTGCCGATGTTATAGTCCTTGATAAAATCAAAGTAGTAGTCAGCAGGATTGACAATAACATCCTCCATATCATCATGACGTGGAAGACCAGACAAATTATGAACAGGATTCATTAACCAGTCTTTCTCAGTTTCTGCGACATAGACAGGTGGGTGGTTATAAGCTTGACGGACAGCTTCGACGCTTATAATGTGATCGTAGTGCGTGTGGGTCAAGAGGATAGCCACAACAGGTTTAGCAATTTCCTCGAGTTCAGCTAAGATACTTGAAGTGTTGCTTCCTGGATCAATGACTAAGCTGGCTGATTCATTTTCTAAAATATAGGTGTTTTCCTGGGCAACAGGATTTAAAATTCGTTTTATTTTCATAGCTCTAGTTTAGCACGAAATTCAGGCTTTTTCCAATATCAGAATGATGGTTTTGTCTTTTTTTGGTGTCTTGGATATGCTATAATAAGGTCACTATGAGTGAAAAAAACACGAATAAATATGCCATTGTTGATTTGGAAGCTACATCGGCTTCATCAACGGCTTGTATAATTCAGGTGGGAATTGTCATCATGCAAAATGGTCTGGTAATTGATGAATTTGCGAGTGACGTTAACCCACACCAAGAACTTGATGATCATATTGTTCACTTAACAGGAATTACTGATCAACAGTTGTCTCAGGCACCAGATTTCTCAGAAATTGCTAGAACCATTTTTGAACTGATTGAGGATTGTATTTTTGTTGCCCATAATGTAAAATTTGATGCCAACTTGCTTGCAGAGGCACTTTTTATGGAGGGTTTCGAACTAAGGACACCTCGTGTTGATACGGTTGAATTGGCTCAGGTCTTTTATCCGACGCTAGAACAATATAAACTTTCTTATTTATCACAAGTCTTAAATCTTGACTTAGCACAAGCTCATACGGCAATTGAAGATGCGAGAGCTACAGGACAGCTTTTGTTTCATTTAATGGATAAGATTGCTAGCTTACCTAGACAGACCATTGATATGCTTTTGACATTTTCTGATAATTTGCTTTTTGAGTCTGAATTGGTTATTCGTGATGCTATAAAAGGTAAAACTAACAGTCTTTCAAAGAAATATGTCATGCTTGAGGAATCTGGTATCGTACTTCGTAGACCTTTGACTTATATGTCGGAACGGAAGCTTTCTCAAGATTTTGAAACTAATATTGCTCTCTTAGGTTTGAAATCAAGATCTAAACAAGAGGAATTTGCGAAGACAGTGAGGAGGGAACTTGACAATACTGATATTTCAATGATTCAAGCTCAAACTGGAATCGGGAAAACCTATGGCTACCTGCTCCCTTTGTTAGCACAAGCCGATGTCGATAAAGTAGTAGTAGCTGTTCCGACCAAGCTTCTTCAAAATCAGATTATAAGTAAGGAGGCTAAGGCCTTAGCAGAAGTCTTTAACATTAACTTTCATAGTCTCAAAGGACCAACGAACTATATCAAATTAGATGCTTTTTACCATACCTTATTACGTCAGGATAGTAACCGTTTGATTAATCGTTATAAAATGCAACTTTTAGTTTGGTTGACTGAAACCGAAACTGGTGATCTTGACGAAATTAAACAGAAACAACGCTACATGGCTTATTTTGATGAAATCAAACATGATGGTAAGCTAAAGGCAGATAGTCTTTTTGCAGGCTACGATTTTTGGAAGCAGTCTTATCAAAAAGGTCAAGAAGCTAGAGTGGTTGTAACCAATCATGCTTATCTATTGACACGTATGGAAGATGACCATGATTTTGTTCGAGGAAAGACTCTTGTGATTGATGAAGGACAAAAGATGGTTCTGGCTTTGGAACAGTTTTCACGTCATCAAGTCAATCTTACGACTCTTTTGCAACAGATTCATCGTATTCTTGATAGTGATAGTCAGACTTTGTTGCAACAGCGTTTGCTTGAAAATTTGCAGTTTGAAGTGAGCCATTTAATTCAAGAGCATCAACGATTCCCTCAGAAGCAGTATAATCGACAGCAATTAAATCGTTTGCTTCAAACCATTTCTGAACTTGAAGGTGAGAGTGATGTGATGGAGATGCTGTCACCATTGAACACACCGCTTTACAGTCATTTTTGGCTTGAAACAGACTATTATCAGGAACATCGCGTTACTTATTTAAAGGCTTCACGTCAGGAGCTATTGAAATTATCAAGTTATCTCCCAAGTGCTCAAAAAGTGTTAATCGTTTCAGCAACAATTGATATTGGTCCAGACGTCGATGTGGCTGATTTATTAGGACTAAGTCAGGTACGTAAAGTAAGGCTTCCAATGGAAACTTTACCAAATCAAGCTATCTGGATTGATCAAACCATGCCTATGATTGGTGTTTCTTCTGAAGAAGAATATGGAGAAGCGATTGCAAAGCGACTCCAGAAACTATCTGCAATGGGATATCCTATTTTAGTATTATTTACATCTCGAAAGAGTATGATAGCTGTTTCTGATTTGTTAGATCATAGGAAAGTTCATCACTTGACTCAAGAGAAAAATGGGACAGCTTTTAATGTCAAAAAACGTTTCGATAAAGGTGAGACTAATCTCTTACTTGGTATGGGGTCGTTCTGGGAGGGTGCTGATTTTGCTCAACAAGATAAGGTTATCGAGGTTATCACACGTCTTCCTTTTGACAATCCTAAAGATCCTTTCTATCAAAAAATAGAGTCTTTGTTATCTAAGCAAGGAAGAAGTACTTTTGATAGTTACAGTCTCCCGATGACGGTTTTACGTTTCAAACAGGCTATTGGCCGTGCCCAAAGAAGACCAGAACAGCGATCAGCTATTTTACTAATGGATAATCGTCCCCTAGTTAAGAGCTATGGAAAACTGTTCATAAAGGGAGTGTCACAAGAAATCATCCTAAAACATGCCCCATTTAAGCTGCTGAAAGAGGACATTCAAGAATTCTTAGAAAAAGACTGCTAATTTCTTAGGCAAAGATATTCTAAGACGACAGAGTTTCTATGCATTTCCTGAGTCATAAAAAGATAGTTATTACCAGTGATATAGCTATGTAAAGATTTCTCTTTTTCTGATATAATAAATTCAGAAACTTTTTTAGGAGGCATTATGCGTAAACAACGACAACCGTGGACAAAAAAGCAACAGCTTATTTTTGGAATGATTGTACTTGTTGTGACTGTAATTGTGTCCATTACAGCAATGCTAGTTGTTGCGGTAAAGCCCTATGTCGATGCTGAGAAGCAAGTGATTGCCATAGCTAAGACCAAAGCTGATCTTCATACTGTTTCTGAATTTAATATCTACAACGGTCAGGCAACCTACTACGGACTTCTTGGAAAGTCTGGTCAAGGTGAGAAACTGGCTGTTATCGTGAGTCATGATTCAGGTGAGGTTGATATCTACAAGCAATCGGATGGTATTAGTAAGTCAGTGGCTAAAAAAGCAGCTAAAGCCTATGGTGCTAAGGATATATCCTATGTCCACCTAGGAAAATATGGCAAAACTCCTATTTGGGAAGTGAAGTCAGGAACCCAGTATTATCTGGTTGATTTTATCTCAGGTCAGGTTATTAAAGTGGAAGGACTATAATGAAATGACAAAATTATCAAATCGTGTATTACAAATGGAAGAAAGTGTTACTTTAGCTGCCAGTGCGCGTGCTAAAGCTCTTAAAGCTCAAGGACGTGATATCTTGAGTTTGACACTTGGTGAACCAGATTTTGTGACACCTAAGAACATTCAAGATGCTGCCATTGCCTCTATTGAAAATGGTAAGGCAAGTTTCTATACCGTAGCTTCTGGACTCCCAGAACTTAAGGATGAGATTAGCACTTACATGGAAAACTTCTATGGCTATGCTGTAAAACCAAATGAGGTTGTTGTTGGCACTGGTGCGAAGTTTATCTTATATGCTTTCTTTGCTACGGTTATCAATCCTGGTGATGAAGTCATTATTCCAACACCTTGCTGGGTTTCTTACGTAGACCAAGTTAAAATGGTTGAAGGTGTTCCGGTCACTTTCCAAACGACTGAAGCTAATCACTTTAAAGCAACGGTTGAACAACTTGAAGCAGCCCGTACTGAAAAAACTAAAGTTGTCTTGCTTAATTCTCCATCAAATCCAACAGGAATGATTTATAGTAAGGAAGAATTGCAAGCAATTGGTGACTGGGCGGTTGAGCACGATATTTTGATTTTAGCTGATGACATTTATGGCCGATTGGTCTATAATGGCAATACTTTCACACCAATTTCAAGCTTGTCAGATGCTATTCGTAAGCAAACAATTGTGATTAATGGCGTTTCTAAGACCTATGCTATGACAGGTTGGCGCGTGGGATTTGCTGTAGGAGATCCAGAAATTATTTCAGGAATGGCGAAGATTATTAGCCAAACAACATCAAATCTTACAGCAGTTTCTCAATACGCTGCTATTGAAGCTTTAACCGGTGATCAGTCTTCTATCGAAGAGATGCGTCAAGCCTTTGAAGAACGTTTAAATACGATTTATCCACTCTTGGCTGAAGTACCCGGATTTGAAGTTATCAAACCTCAAGGTGCCTTTTACCTTTTCCCTAATGTTAAAAAAGCTATGGAAATCAAAGGCTATACAGATGTCAATGATTTTACCAATGCCATCCTTGAAGAGGCAGAGGTAGCTTTAGTGACAGGTGCGGGATTTGGTGCTCCTGAAAATATTCGTTTTAGTTATGCTACAGATTTAGATACTCTGAAAGAGGCTGTTCGTCGTATCAAAGCATTTATGGAAAAATAAATTTTAATATAAATCAAAAGAAAAGAGAAGTAATTACATGTCTAAACAATTAGTTTCAATTATTGATGTGCCTAAACACGTGGGCGAAGAAATCACTATCGGTGCATGGGTAGCTAACAAATCAGGTAAAGGGAAATTGGCCTTTCTTCAATTGCGTGATGGAACTGCCTTTTTCCAAGCGGTAGCTTTCAAACCTAACTTCATCGAAAAATACGGTGAAGAAGAAGGTACTGAAAAATTTGATACTGTTAAACGCCTTAGCCAAGAAACATCAGTTTATGTGACTGGTGTGGTCAAAGAAGACGAACGTTCAAAATTTGGTTACGAGTTGGATGTGACAGCAGTAGAAGTCATCGGTGAATCACATGATTACCCAATCACACCAAAAGAACACGGAACTGACTTCTTGATGGATAATCGTCACCTTTGGTTGCGTTCACGTAAACAAATGGCTGTTCAACAAATTCGTAATGCGATTATTTACGCAACTTACGAATTCTTTGATAAAAATGGTTTCATCAAATTTGATAGTCCAATTTTGTCGGGAAATGCAGCTGAAGATTCAACAGAATTATTTGAAACGGATTACTTTGGTACACCTGCTTACCTAAGCCAATCTGGTCAGCTTTACCTTGAGGCTGGTGCTATGGCTCTTGGTCGTGTCTTTGACTTTGGTCCTGTTTTCCGTGCCGAAAAATCAAAAACACGTCGTCACTTGACTGAGTTCTGGATGATGGATGCCGAGTATTCGTTCTTGTCACATGATGAGTCTCTTGACTTGCAAGAAGCATATGTTAAAGCGCTTATTCAAGGTGTTATTGATCGTGCACCACAAGCTCTTGAAATTCTTGAACGTGACGTAGATCTTCTTAAGAAATACATTGCTGAGCCATTCAAGCGTGTATCTTATGATGAAGCAATTGATCTTCTTCAAGCACATGAAAATGATGAAGATACAGATTATGAGCACCTCGAACATGGGGATGACTTCGGTTCACCACACGAAACTTGGATTTCTAACTATTTTGGTGTTCCAACATTCGTTGTTAATTATCCAGCAAGCTTCAAGGCCTTCTACATGAAACCAGTTCCTGGTAATCCTGAGCGCGTTCTTTGTGCAGACCTTTTGGCACCAGAAGGTTATGGTGAAATCATCGGTGGTTCAATGCGTGAAGATGACTACGATGCTCTTGTAGGTAAAATGGATGAACTCGGAATGGACCGTTCAGAATACGAATTCTACCTTGACCTTCGTAAATATGGTTCAGTGCCTCATGGTGGTTTTGGTATCGGTATTGAACGTATGGTTACCTTTGTAGCTGGTACGAAACATATCCGTGAAGCTATTCCATTCCCACGTATGTTGCACCGTATCAAACCATAAGTAAAATTCTTTAGGAGTGCAAAAGTATGAAAAGATGGTTACTTGGTCTTTTGGCCTTACTTTGTATGGTTTCAATGGTAGCTTGTAGCAAGTCTGCTCCTTCTTTACAAGGAGAGTGGAAAGCTCAGGACGCTCTTAAAAAAGATTATAAAATCATTTTTAAGAAAGATAAAGTAACGATTGGTGAGCATGATTATAACTATACAGTAGATGGTCCTAAGGCTAAAGATAACTATACCTATTATTCTCTTAAAGTAAAAGACCAGGGAAAAGAAACGAGTTATACTGTATTTTTCCCCACAAAATCAAAAGAAACAGCTCTCTTTTTACAACCTAATGATGACAAGGAGGCTCTGAAAGGGCAAATGCTCTTTGCACTCAATAAAAAGGAAAATCCAGACTACTATGACTATGTCAAAAAGTATATGAAATAATAAGAGAAGGATTAGTTTGGAGCTAATTCTTTTCTTTTTGAAAATACCTGTTTCAATTTTCAGAATATTTTGCTATAATAACAACATACTAGTCGAAGGAGAATTATCATGGCAAAAACTATTCATACTGATAAAGCACCAGCTGCAATTGGACCTTATGTTCAAGGTAAAATCGTAGGAAATCTTTTGTTTGCATCTGGCCAAGTACCATTGTCACCAGAAACAGGTGAAATCATTGGTGAAACGATTCAAGAACAAACAGAACAAGTCCTTAAAAATGTTGGCGCTATTTTGGCAGAAGCTGGAACAGACTTTGACCATGTTGTGAAAACAACTTGTTTCCTTAGCGACATCAATGATTTTGTTCCATTTAACGAGATTTATGCGACTGCATTTACATCTGACTTTCCTGCACGTTCTGCGGTGGAAGTAGCACGCTTGCCAAAAGATGTTAAAATCGAAATCGAAGTTATTGCTGAGATTGATTAATGAAGAGAGTTTTGGCTCTTTTCTTTTTTTCTCAACTATGATATCCTATTAAGGATAAATCATTTTCGATGTTTGGGAGACACCATCGCTAAAAAAAACCATTACTGGCGTTTTTTTGGCTCCCCCAAGGGGCCTTTTTATGTGTCTCAGACATCACGAATAAAGAGGAATATTATGAAACGTCAATCAGCTTTGGTCGTCTTTAGTGGCGGTCAAGATTCTACTACTTGCCTATTTTGGGCTTTAAAACATTATGAAACTGTTGAACTAGTTACCTTTGCTTACGGGCAACGTCATAGCTTGGAAATTGAAGTTGCTAAAGAGATTGCGCAAGAACAAGGGCTTAAACATCATGTTTTGGATATGTCTTTGCTTGGTCAAATCACTGAAAATGCCTTAACATCTGATATTGAGATTGAGGCAGAAGAAGGTGAAGTTCCTAATACTTTTGTGGACGGGCGTAATCATCTTTTCCTTTCTTTTGCAGCTGTTCTAGCCAAGCAACGTGGTATTACTGACATTATTACGGGTGTTTGTGAGACAGACTTTTCTGGTTATCCAGACTGTCGTGATGTTTTTGTCAAATCACTTAATGTCACACTCAACCTTGCTATGGCCTATGACTTTGTTATTCAGACTCCTCTTATGTGGTTAGATAAGGCTGAGACTTGGGCTTTGGCTGATCAACTTGGAGCTTTTGACTACGTTCGTGAAAAAACGCTGACTTGCTATAACGGTATTATAGGGACAGGATGTGGTGATTGCCCTGCCTGCCATTTGCGCCAAAAAGGACTTGAAAAATATCTAGCAGAAAGAGGAGAAGCTTAATGTTCTTTGCACCGAAAGAAATCAAAAAAGAAACAGGTGAGTCTTTGGTTTATAATCTTCACCGTACAATGGTTTCTAAAGAGTTTACTTTTGATGCTGCCCACCATCTCTTTCATTATGAAGGCAAATGCAAATCGCTTCATGGTCATACCTACCATCTTCAAATAGCAGTGAGTGGTTACTTGGATGAGCGTGGCATGACCTATGATTTTGGTGACCTTAAGAGCATTTACAAGGATCATTTGGAACCTCATCTGGATCACCGTTATCTCAATGAGACTTTGCCTTATATGAACACGACTGCAGAAAATATGGTTTTCTGGATTTTTCAGACGACTAGTGAATATCTTCCGGAGGAGCGTGGGCTTCGTTTGGAGTATGTACGGCTATATGAGACACCGACAGCTTTTGCGGAGTTTAGACGGGAGTGGTTAGATGACTAGAGAACGAGTACTTAAACTACCAGTCCTTGAAATTTTTGGGCCGACCTTTCAAGGTGAAGGTCGAGCTATTGGGCAAAAGACCATGTTTGTAAGAACTGCAGGATGTGATTATCACTGTGATTGGTGTGATTCTGCCTTCACTTGGGATGGTTCAGAAAAACCAACACGAATGACAGCTGATGAGGTTATTGAAGCTTTAGATGCGCTAGGAACTTACGACTATGTTACTCTATCTGGAGGAAACCCAGCTCTGCTAGCGGCTAATATGGCTCAACTCGTTTCAAAACTCAAGGCAAGAGGCGTAACCCTGGCCGTTGAAACACAGGGTTCTCGCTGGCAGGAGTGGCTAAAGGATATTGACCAAGTAACCTTAAGTCCTAAACCGCCATCATCCAAGATGGAAGTCAATATGGAGATACTTGATTTTATTGTTTCCCAGCTGGATCCTGATAAGCTTACTTTTAAGGTTCCTGTCTTTGATGATGCTGATTTGGCTTTTGCTAAGATGATTCAAGAGCGTTATCAACCAGATGTTATGTTTCTCTCAGCTGGTAATCCTGAACCGAAAGCAGAAGGTAATATTGTACAACATCAATTAGATCGCCTCAAAGAGCTCTGGGAGACAGTAGCTGCCGATGACTCATGGGGCAATGTACGTGTTCTCCCTCAGCTTCATACCCTACTCTATGATAATGAGCGCGGAGTATAATCTTTACATTCTATAAGCTTAGAATTGATAGTATTTTTACTTTTTTAATGATTAACATTAGAAATTTAGATTAAAAATTGACCATATTAAGGTCTAGAAAAATTAACAATAAAGGAAGAAAAATGTCACAACAAGAAGAAATGAAAAACCTCACTCTCCTTGGTAATAAGGAGACACCTTATATTTTTGAATACTCTCCACAAGTTTTGGAGCCTTTTGATAATCGTCATACTGATAATGATTACTTTATCAAATTCAACTGTCCAGAATTTACATCACTTTGTCCTATTACTGGGCAACCTGATTTTGCAAGCATCTATATTTCTTATATTCCAGATCAGCTCTGCGTTGAGTCTAAATCTCTAAAGCTTTACCTCTTTAGTTACCGTAATCACGGTGATTTCCACGAAAACTGTATTAATACCATTGGTAAAGATTTGGTAGAGCTTTTGAATCCTCGTTACCTCGAAGTTTGGGGTAAATTTACCCCTCGTGGTGGTATTTCGATTGACCCTTATTATAATTACGGTCGTCCAGAAACTAAGTATGAAAAGATGGCAGAGCAACGTCTCTTTAATCACGATCTTTACCCAGAAAATATTGATAATCGTTAATATCTTTCTAAAAGTCCTTATGAAAATAATGGACTTTTTTCTTGTCCAAAGATTGATTAAGTGGTATCGGAAGCAAAAATATTTTTGACATTATATTGGTCATATATTAGAAACTTCTATTATTAAAATAGTTTAACAATAGAAACTTTCTTTCTCACAATTAAGTTGTAAAACGCAGTGTAAGAGGTCGCTTTAAAAGAGGTATGTTTGTTTTTAAAATGGTGATGAAAACAATGAGAAAAAGTTTACGTTTAATTTCGTGTGTTGTATTAGGAGCAGCCATACTAGCACCAATGGTAGTCGGTAAAGACCATGCTGAAGCTGATACTTATTATGGTAATGGATATACTTATAACTCATGGTATAACAACTATTATTCTGAATATAACTAAGGACATGATGGTTATAACAATTACAACGAATCAGATGCTTACCGATTTAGCAACGGTTATTTGTACTACATCTTAAGTGATAGTAGCTACTATGTGAGCTATAACGGTTGTTGGGTTCGTGGTGGCGACTATAATAACAATAATGGTGGTTTTAACAATACACTAATGATTGGTTATGAGATTTTGAGAAACGCTCCTCACTACCGTTATGAAAATGATATTCACTATTATTTGAAAGATGATGTCGATTATTACTATTATTCAAATGGTAAGAGGGTACTTTTAAATATTAAAGCACAGATTCTGAAGCTCCAATAACCTCAGAAACAGCTTCAACAGCCGATTCAAGTTCGGAAACAAGTTACGAAGTCCCTGATCTTGAAATACCAGCATATGCACCTGAGACCAATATTGACTATGATAAGTGACCAAAACTAACATTGCCACCGACAGATTATCCTATGTATTCAGATCCAAGATTTGTCGATAACAATAGCACTGCAAGTGATAATCCAGAGCTTAATCCAGAATTCCATAATTCTGTAGAGAATGACGAGTACATGTATGATAACAATGCATCAAGCGTTAAATTATATTTTGAAAATGTAGTTGGAATAGGTGAAGCTGGTGAAGATCTTCCATTCCAAAATGTTGATGAATTCAGAGGCTATGTCATTAATAATTTTGCTCCAAAATTCATAGACAATGCTGGCTGAGGTTGTAATGTAACTTGGGAAATGAAGATATTGACAACTTCAACGCTTTTAAGGGCATTGCTTGGGCACGTGACTATTTATTATAACTAATCTCAAGAGCTATGTTGACGACAAAAAAATATAGTGATGTTTAATTTAGATATGTTAAATTTATTTATCATGTAGAACCAACTGAAAATTCTGACTATGTTGAGCTTGATTCAGCGATGGCTGTATTTAACGAAATCAATGCATAACGTAAAGCAGCAGGTTTGCCAGAGCTTACATGGTCTGATGATCTTTACAATAGCACAACTCTTCTACATGCCAAAGATATTTCACACAGATATAACAGTGATGGTATTGTTATCGTCGTGAATCTGATGGTTCAGTGGTATTTGTGAGCGTCTCATGAGTCCAGATGTTACCCAAGCAGCAGTTGCTTGCGTTGTCGCTGGTGATGCTACTTACTACTGGACCTTAAACTACCAATAAGAAGATTTTAAATATTGTCCCAATATAGGAGGAGCCCGAGATTAGTCTTGGATTCTTTTACTTTATAGATTGAACGTTTGAGTCTTCAATGTGGTATAATAAAGCCTAGAAAGAAGGCGAAACTATGCAGGTAAAAAGAGTTCAAGATTATATCTCTAAAGAGTGGTTCGACGAGACAGATGGTTCTTATTTCGAACGACTGAATAGTCGTTTACAGGTCCTTCTAAGAAAAGACTACCCTGATTTAAAAGGACATGATTTTATAAGTAATATCAGTCTTTTGGACTATAGGTTAGTTTTTCTCGATGAGGTTATCTCCAATGCTAATGAGAAAAATGAGCATGTGCGTGAAACAGTTCATGATGTGACCAAGAGTTTGCTATACGAAGACCAGGATGTCCAGGAACAATTGGATAGTCGAATTACTTTTGGCCAAAAGGTGGCTGATGAAGTGGCCAGATTTGGTGGATCTTGGACTTTTATCTTGTCATTCATTGCTTTTATGGGGATTTGGATGGGGCTGAATGTCGTCCAACCCTTTGGTATTGCCTTTGACAAGTACCCATTTATTCTGTTGAATCTCGCCTTATCTACACTGGCTGCAGTTCAGGCACCTCTGATTATGATGAGTCAGAATCGAGCATCGGATTATGATCGATTGCAAGCACGAAATGACTATCACGTCAATAAACAATCAAAGGAAGAAATCCGACTTTTACATGAAAAGATTGATCACTTGGTACAACAAGACCAATCAGATTTGCTTACTATTCAAAAATTGCAGACAGAAATGCTAATGGCAGTTAGTCAACAAGTTGAGAAGATATCAGATGATATTCGTGTTTTGAAAGAAATGAGACTAGAAAGGGAGACTCATGAAGACAAAGATAATTAATTTAGTGGTTGTTACAGGGATGAGTGGTGCAGGTAAGACTGTAGCAATTCAATCATTTGAGGACATTGGTTATTTTACCATTGATAATATTCCACCTTCACTGGTGCCAAAGGTTATTGAGCTGTTGAAACACAGTGAAGAGACAGATAAGATTGCTCTTGTTGTCGACATGCGTAGTCGTGTTTTCTTTGACGAAATTAACGATATTCTAGATCAGTTGGAAAGCAATGAGGAACTCAATTTCAAAATTCTTTTCTTAGATGCTACGGATGGTGAATTAGTTTCACGTTATAAAGAGACACGTCGTAGTCATCCACTAGCGGCAGATGGACGTGTTTTGGATGGAATTAAGCTAGAGCGTGAACTTTTGTCACCACTTAAGAGTTTGAGTCAAAACGTGGTGGATACAACTGAACTAACTCCACGTCAGCTTCGTAAGGCAATTTCTGAACAATTTTCATCTGAGCAAGACCAATCTTCTTTCCGTATTGAAGTTTTGAGTTTTGGATTTAAATATGGATTGCCATTGGATGCAGATTTGGTATTTGATGTCCGTTTCTTGCCAAATCCATATTATGATCCTACTCTTCGTAACCTCACTGGCTTGGACAGAGAAGTTTATGATTTTGTTATGACTCATAAGGAATCAGAGGATTTTTACAAGAATTTAAGTCACCTCATTAAACCAATTCTTCCAGGCTATCAAAAAGAAGGTAAATCTGTTCTTACCATTGCTGTTGGATGTACAGGTGGTCAACACCGTAGTGTAGCCTTTGCGCATCGTCTAGCTCAAGATTTGAAAAATGATTGGACGGTAAATGAAACACATCGTGATAAGGATAGACGTAAGGAAACGGTGAATCGTTCATGAAAAAACCAAGAATTACAGTAATAGGTGGGGGAACTGGTATTCCAGTTATTCTTCGTAGTTTGCGTCATAAAGATGTGGATATCACTGCTGTTGTAACTGTGGCTGATGATGGCGGTTCTTCAGGAGATTTGCGTGATATTATGAAACTAACTCCTCCAGGGGATTTGCGTAATGTTTTGGTTGCTATGAGTGATATGCCTAAACTTTATGAACGCGTTTTCCAATACCGTTTTGATCAAACTGATGGAGCTTTAGCTGGTCACCCACTTGGAAACCTGGTTATCGCTGGAATATCAGAAATGCAAGGGTCTACCTATAATGCTATGCAGCTTTTAACGAAGTTTTTCCATGTTACAGGTAAGATTTATCCTGCCAGCGAGACTGCTCTAACCCTTCATGCCGTTTTTCAAGATGGACATGAGGTGGCAGGCGAGAGTAGCATTTCTCAATACGACGGCATGATTGAGCGTGTCTATGTGACCAACACCTACAATGAAGAGGTGCCGAAGGCAAGTCGTAAGGTTGTTGATGCCATTATGAATAGTGATATGATTGTACTAGGCCCTGGCTCTCTTTATACATCGATTTTGCCAAATCTGGTTATACCAGAGATTCGTCAAGCACTTTTAGAGACCAAGGCTGATGTCACTTACATTTGTAATATTATGACTCAGTATGGAGAAACGGAGCAATTTTCAGATGCTGACCATGTGGCCGTTCTCAATCGTCATCTTGGCTCTAATGTTATTGATAATGTTTTGGTTAACATCAAAAAGGTTCCTCAGGAATACATGGCTAGTAATAAATTTGATGAATACCTTGTTCAGGTTGAGCATGATTTTGAGGGCTTACGTCGTGAAGCAAAAACAATTGTTTCTTCTAATTTTCTGCGACTTGAGAACGGAGGTGCCTTCCACCATGGCGATTTGGTAGTGGAAGAGCTTATGCATCTAGTGAGGAAGAAGTCATGAGTTTCACGATTAAGGTTAAAGAAGAGATAATTGCAGCCTCGAGTAAAGATATAGCGGAATTGTCAGCATTGATTAAGATGTCTGGTTCCGTTGGTTTAACGAATCAAGGACTGACTCTCTCTATTTCGACAGAGAATGCAAAAATTGCTCGTCATATCTACCAGTTGATAGAAAATCGCTACCATTGCAATCCTGCATTGAGACATTATAACAAGACTAATCTCAAGAAAAATCGTGTTTACACTGTCTTTGTTGCTGAGAATGTCAATGACATTTTGTCTGATTTACAATTAGCAGATTCTTTCTTTGGCTTTGAAACAGGCATTGAAACGTCAATAATGGAAGATGACGAGGCTGGAAGGTCCTATTTACGGGGGGCTTTTTTGGCAACTGGAACGGTACGTGATCCTGAAAAAGGTCGTTATCAATTGGAAATCTTCTCTATCTATCAGGACCACGCAGAAGATTTAGCCTCTCTCATGAAAAAATTTATGCTTGATGCCAAGGTTTTGAGCCATAAAAATGGTTTTGTGACCTATCTTCAAAAAGCTGAGGATATTATGGATTTTCTCATCGTTATTGGTGCCATGACTTCTAAGGAGATTTTTGAAGAGGTCAAAATCATGAGGGAGACCAGAAATGACCTCAATCGTGCTAATAATGCTGAGACAGCTAATATTGCTAGGACAATTAGCGCTAGCATGAAAACAATAAATAACATTATCAAGATTATGGATACGGTTGGCTTGGAGGTTTTACCAGTTGAACTGCGTCAAATTGCCCAACTCCGTATTGCTAATCCAGATTACTCTATCCAGCAAATCGCAGATAGTATAGAACCTCCTCTAACCAAGAGTGGTGTCAACCATCGTCTCAGAAAAATAAATAAGATAGCAGACGATTTGTAAGTAGAAAGGAAGCTTTTATGGCTTGTACAACGATTTTAGTAGGTAAGAAAGCCTCATATGATGGCTCTACCATGATTGCACGTACTGAAGATTCTCAATCAGGCGTTTTTACGCCTAAAGAGTTCCTAGTAGTGACCCCTGAAGACCAACCACGTCATTATCAGTCTGTGCTTAGCAAGTTTTCAATTGATTTGCCAGATAATCCTTTACGTTATACCTCTGTACCAGATGCGCTTGGTAAAGACGGTATCTGGGGAGAGGCTGGTATTAACTCAGCTAATGTTGCCATGAGTGCAACAGAAACAATCACCACCAATGCGCGCGTACTCGGTGCAGACCCTCTTGTAAAAGATGGTTTTGGAGAAGAGGATATGCTAACTTTGGTCTTGCCTTATATCAAAACTGCTCGTGAAGGTGTCCTTCGCTTGGGTGAACTCCTTGAAACTTATGGCACATATGAGTCAAATGGTATTGCTTTTGCAGATACTGAGGAAATTTGGTGGTTAGAAACAATTGGTGGTCATCATTGGATTGCCAGACGTGTTCCAGACGATGCCTATGTTACAAACCCAAACCAACTTGGTATCGATCATTATGAGTTTGAAAATCCAGACGACTATTTAGCCTCACCAGACATTCGAGATTTTATTAATAAACATCACTTGGATTTGACTTATTCTAATGAACACTTTAATCCACGTTATGCTTTTGGTAGCCAACGAGATAAGGACCGTCATTACAATACACCACGCGCTTGGGCTATGCAGAAATTTTTGAACCCAGAAAAGGACTATGATCCAAAATCATTCTTCATTCCATGGTGCCAAAAACCTTACCGCAAAATTACAGTTGAAGATGTTAAATATGTCTTGAGTCTTCATTACCAAGATACACCTTACGATCCTTATGGACCTCAAGGAGATATGGTGAGTCAACGCCAATTCCGTCCAATCGGTATCAACCGTACTAGTCAAACAGCTCTCTTGCAAATGCGTCCTAACAAACCATCAGAAACGACAGGAATTCAGTGGTTAGCCTATGGATCAATGCCATTTGGTACAATGGTGCCATTCTGGACTCAAGTCGGAACGACACCTGCTTATTTCCGTCAAACAACAGATAAGGTTGATACAGGTAATTTTTACTGGAGCAACCGTTTGATTGCTGCAATCTGTGATCCGCATTTCCAACAGCATGAAGCAGATTTGGATGACTATGTCGAAACAACTATGGCACTTGGACATGCCATGATTAATCGTGTAGATACTGCTTTGGAAAATGATGAAAGTATTGATTTTGAAACTGAAAATCAAAAGATTAGTGACCAGATACAGTTAGAAACAGATAAACTATTGGCAAAAGTTTTAAATGATGCAAGTAATTTGATGACTAATCGTTTTTCTATGAGTGATTAAAGTTATCAAAAAAAGCCTTTCCAATTTTGAACTGCACCCTAAAAGTTAGATTTTTTCTGTCTAACTTTTAGGGTGTTTTTATTATGAAATTGACTTATGAAGATAAAGTTCAAATATATGAACTGAGAAAGCAAGGAAAAAGCTTTAAACGACTTTCAAATCAATTTGGGGTGAACATTTCTGATCCAAAGTACATGGTGAAATTAATTGACCGTTATGGAATAAACATCGTCAAAAAGGGAAAGATTCGTTACCATTCTCCTAAATTCAAACGAGAAATGTTTGATAAAGTGCTACTTGAAGGTTGTGCTCAACAAAGTGTTTGTCTGGACTATGGGTATGGGCTCTCAAATCAAAGATTGCTTAACAATTGGATAGTACAATACAAGAAAAATGGGTATACTATTGTTGAGAAAAAAAGAGGAAAAGTACCTAAAAAAGTTAAAAGAGCTAGAAGACAGGGACGAAGCCTTACAGCGAGAAAGGAAGAAACAGCTAGAGAAATGGTTGTAGGAGGATTTCGACTAGACTTACTTCTGGAAACAGCTCGTTTACCGCAATCAACTTACTACTATCAGGAGAAGAGACTGGGTGGGCTTGATAAAGATAAAGAGCTTAAAGCTGAAATTCAGTCAATTTATTGTGAGCATAAAGGAAATTACGGCTATCGTCGAATGACTCTTGAATTGCGAAATTGTAGTTTTATAGTGAACCATAAAAAGGTGCAACGTCTTATGAAAGTAGCTGTTTTAACCGCTAGAATTCATCGTAAACGGAAATATTCTTCATAATAAGGAAAGATTGGCAAGAAAGCAGAGAATCTCATTCAACGCCAGTTTGAAGCATCAAAACCAATGGGAAAGTGCTACACAGATGCGACAGAGTTTGATATTCCAAGTAGCTAACAGGGGTAGTTATATCAATACCGTATTCTCATCGCTTTTTATAGTGGGTAAGGGGGATTCAGCCTTCCATGTCACGTAAAGGGAACAGTCCATACAACGGCATGATGGAATCTTTCTTTTGCATTCTGAAGTCTGAGATGTTTTATGGTTATGAGAAGATGTTTAAGTTAATTGAGCATTTGAAACAAGCTATTGTAGGCTATATTGATTACTACAACAATAAACGAATTAAGGTAAAACTAAAAGGACTCAGTCCTGTGCAATACAGAACTAAATCCTTCGGATAAATTAATTGTCTAACTTTTTGGGATCAGTACAAAAAGGCTTTTTTCGTAGTCTGAACATTATTTGTTTTCTTTATCTAGTTTCGAGAGGAGCTGATAAAGCGAAATAAAGAAGAAAAGATTGAGTGAAATGAGAAGTCCTGACGCCCATGGTAAATCACTCTCTAAAGTTCGAAGAGGTGAGTTCCAAGCAAAGTGTGAGGCAAAGGCACCACAGGCATAGAATATACCAATAAGACGATATTTTTGATGAATGAGTTTTTGATGTGAACGCCATATCAAGACAAGCCCCATAGCAAGGAAGGATGTGTAAAGCCAGTGGGACGATATTGCCCCAATACTGCGACCAAGAATTCCCGAAATCGTATAAGAAAAACCATCAGGCAAATCTGAAAGGATATATGAAAAATCCTCACTAATCTGAAAACCAAGACCCGCTGTAATAGCAACGAGTAAGAGTCCTTTGTAACTTTTTGTAGGAACCATATAGACAGCAAAGATAAATGCTGCTAGTTTGAGAGGCTCCTCAACCAGTGGGGCCATTATAGCATCCTCAAAGCGGTAGAAGAAATTCTTTGAAGAAAGATGGGCAGTCACCCATTCATGGGAAAAAGTATTAGCATAACCTGCCAACCAACCTGTAATAAAGAGTCCGCCAATTAGAGCAAATACGAGAACAAGTGGTTTCACCTGCCATTTCTTGCCTAAGAACTGAATCAGAAATATTGCTGGAATGATGTAGCAGAGAGCAATGAGAGTTGATAGCCCGATAATTCCATAAGCAGAGCCAGACAAAGCTCCAGAAGTATATGATTGTGTATCATAGGTCAGGCCGATGGCTGACAAAAATAGAAAAAGATATAGAGTTAGTTTTCGAACCATGTATAACCTACTTTCAAAATGATACTTCCAGTATATCAAATTATTCTTTCTCTTTGAAATATTTCATTTTTTTTATTTAGGGACTTGCAAAATAAAATTAATGTGATATACTTAACCAGTAAACTATTAACCGGTTAAGTATTTTGAAAGGAATATCATGAAAAAGAAACGCATTTTTGGCATAGCAGGATTGGCAGCTGTTGTTCTAGCTGCTAGTGCAGGTATTTATTATACGACTAGTCAACACGATTCAAAGGGGAATGGTGATTTGAAGGTTGTAACGAGCTTCTACCCTGTTTATGAATTTACCAAGCAGGTTGTTGGAGATGAGGGAGAGGTGTCTTATCTTATACCCGCAGGTAGTGAGGCCCATGATTTTCAGCCTTCTACTAAGAATGTTGCTGATATTGAGAAAGCGGACACTTTTGTCTACTTAAATGAGAATATGGAAACATGGGTTCCCAAGATTGAGAAAACCATTAATACCAAAAATACTAAGGTTATCGAGGCAAGTAAAGGAATGGTTCTTTTGCCTGGTACAGAGGAAGAAGATCATGATCACGGTGGTGAAGAACATCACCATGAGTACGATCCCCATGTTTGGCTCTCACCAAAACGTTCTCAAAAATTAGTGAAAACTATTAGAGATGGTTTGATTGCTCAACATCCAGATAAAAAAGCGGTATTTACGACCAACGCAGAAAAATATCTAAAAAAATTACAAGCTTTGGATAAGGAGTATACGGAAGCGTTGAGTCATACAAAACAGAAGAGTTTTGTTACACAGCACGCAGCCTTTGCCTACCTTGCTTTAGATTACGGTTTGACCCAAGTGCCAATTTCAGGTGTTTCAGCTGAATCTGATCCATCTGCAAAACGTATCGCTAGCCTTTCTAAGTATGTCAAAGAATATGACATTAACTATATCTACTTTGAGGAGAATGCTTCAAGTAGCGTTGCCAAAACCTTAGCTAATGAAGTAGGAGTTAAGACAGCAGTTTTAAATCCAATTGAATCACTAACTAAGGAACAGTTGAAAAAAGGTGAAGATTATGTCAGTGTTATGACTGAGAACCTAAAGAATCTTCGTTTAACAACAGATGTTGAAGGTAAAGCTATCCAACCTGAAACAGGAAGTGATGACAAGAAAACAGTACAAAATGGTTACTTTGATGACAAAGATGTTAAAGATAGAGAACTTTCTGATTGGTCTGGTAAGTGGCAATCGGTCTATCCTTACCTCCAAGATGGCACTTTAGATCAAGTATTTGAATACAAATCTCTACTAAATAAGGATAAAACCGCACAAGAATACAAAGAGTACTACACTAAGGGCTATCAAACAGATGTTTCTAAAATTGCTATTGATGGTAAAAAGATGACCATGACTTTCACAAAGAATGATGGAAGTAGCGTGACACACACTTATCGTTATGATGGTTATAAGATTTTGACTTATGCTTCTGGTAAAAAAGGTGTCCGTTATCTCTTCACAGCAACTGACAGTCAAGCAGCAGATAATCCTTACCAGTATGTCCAATTTTCTGATCATCAAATAGATCCAACAAGCGCAGCACATTTTCATATTTTCTTTGGTAATAGTAGTCAAGAACAAATTCTAAAAGAAATGGACAACTGGCCAACTTACTATCCTGGAAAACTTAGCGGCTTTGAAATTGCACAAGAAATGGTCAGTCACTAAGGTTATTAAATCACTCATTTTGAGTGATTTTTATTTTTTAAAAAAGCCATTTATTTCTTAAGATATTAGAAAAATAACTAGTGTAATTATTTTAAAATAAGACTTTCAATGTAAAAAGTATTTCTAAGAAAATCATGTAAAATTATTAAATAATTACTACTTTTTTTCACCTTTTAGTGGTACAATGATATTATGATTTTCAGATAATCAGGAGAGACCTATGAACCAGTATTTAGTAGCGATACACTATATTCAACTGCTTCAAGCAGAACTCAATATTCTTAATCGTGATGCACGCTTGCTTTTTGATCTCAAGATTGATCCCAATCTTGCTAAACGTGAGCTTGCTGATTTAAAAGTATCTCTATCTAAATTATCTGATAAAAACCTTTATATCGAAGGTACAATCTGGTATCAACCAAGTTTATTTGCTATTATCGATCAAAATTTAGGGGTTATTGATGACTGGCTTAAGGAATTAGATGACTTCTTTGAATTTAGTTACGGTACAACAGTCTACACTGTTTTGAAAGAGAACGAAAATCGAAGTTATGACTTATTGCTTGGTCTTTATAGCCGTCTTGAATACGTTATCTCAGATATAAAAAATTGCCGTTAGATTGTTAACGGCTTTTGATATGTCAAGAAATTTAGTTTATGTTTTAAATAGGCTCTTTTCTACCATTTGTCAAGTCTATCAAGGCTTTAAGTAAAAAAAGGGATAAGACAGTAGCTATTCCGAAGTTACTGTCTTATTTTTAAGCCTTTTTGATTCACAAATGGTCATGCTAAAAAAACACCTTATCTGGTATTTTTTGAAACAAGGTGTTACAATAATACGGCATAGACAGCCTTATCGATTTTAGGCCAAAGAGTAATCATAAAGTTTGTTATGCGTAATGAGGTAATACATTGTTCGAATGAGACGATGTATAGAGGCAATCGTATGTGGCTTAGTTGAAGCTATTGTCGATTGTCTTTTTCGTTTCTCATAAAAGTCAGCGATATGGCAGGGATTGGTATGACTAGCTGAAGCGATGTTGTGAATGCACTTGAACAAGATTTTTCTGGCATAGGGATTCCCTCGTTTAGTGATGTGTTCCTTGGCGAGAAAGTTCCCAGATTCATAGTGTCTCAGGTCAATGCCAATAAAAGCGTTGATTTGATTGGTAGACTGAAAGCGACGAATATCTCCCAATTCGCCAATGATAGATGTCGCTGTGGCTTCTGCGATGCCAGGAATTGACCGTAAGATGTCATACTCTGGTAAAGGCTGAGCTAGAGCTACCATGTCGTTTAAGACAACTTGTCTGCATTCAGAAAGATGAAGCAATTCTTGAGCATAGTAACGGACCTCCTCCCGTCGGAGATTTCTTCACTACTAATCTTAGTATGTTTGTCAACTGTAGTGGGTGACGAAAAGCTAACATCTAGAGAGGACCGGATAGGTCCTCTTTTTATGTATGTTTAGAGTGATAAAGACACGTTTCTTAAAGTTAATAAAGTTTCTAAAACCGAATCCTAAGCGTTTGATGTCTTTGATCAACTTGTTAGTCGCTTCAAGTTTTGCTTGAATCTCGATATGAGTGTCAGTTTCAAAAATAAGTAAAATCTTGATATTTTGGTCTTTGATTCCGATTAATTCTGTGGGATTCTTAATAGGTCTCATGAGTTCTTCCTAATGATGGTTTTGTCGCTTTTCATTATAGTTCTTATGGGACTTTTTGTGTACACTCAAAAAGCTCTATAACTCTACAGTGGTTTTACCCACTATAGAAATTATAGAGCCACAATAAAATAAAACTCACAAACTTGTTTAGTTTGTGAGTTTTATTTTACCAAAGTCCTAATAGCTTTTGCATGAGGAGTGAAACGACACTAATTAATAGCCAACAAATTCCTCCCACTAATAGAGCAGCTCCCCCCCTAGTAATTAGTTTTTTGAGATTTGTTTGGTAACCGATAGCTGTCATGGCCATGATAATCATGAATTTTGAAAGGTCTTTTAAAGGATTGAAGATAGCGGATGGGACACCCATAGACATCGTTATGGTTGTAACGAGTGAAGCCAACAGGAACCAAAGGATGAAGTTTGGAATTGCTTTGGTCAGAGAAAAACTCTCCTGTGTATTATCTTTTTTTGACTGCCAAATAGAGAGTCCTAGAGTGATAGGAATGATAGCAAGTGTCCTTGTTAATTTGACAATCGTTGCCTGCTCTAGGATGGATGTTCCATGTAAGCTATCCCATGAACTAGCAGTAGCAGTTACAGAGGATGTATCATTAACAGCTGTCCCAGCAAATATAGCAAATCCCTGATTACTGAGGCCTAACCAAGAGCCTAAGTGGGGAAAAAGTAGAGCTGCCAAAATGTTGAAAAAGAAAATAACAGAGATTGCAGTTGCAATGGACTCATCTTTGGCCTTGATAACAGGTGCAGTGGCTGCAATAGCAGAACCACCGCAAATAGATGATCCAACTCCTACTAAAGTTGCGATTTCACTATCTAATTTAAATAGCTTATGGATGAAATAAGCAGTAATCAGTGCCGTAGTAATGGTAGCTAAAATAATGGGCAGAGATGTTAAACCAACGTTGAAGACTTGAGAAAGATTTAATCCAAATCCAAGAAGAACAACTGCGTATTGTAATACTTTTTTTGATGTAAATTGCATCCCTACTAAAAATTTTTTTTGATTTATAGGTAGACTAGCTAATAAGAGTCCAATAAAAAGTCCAATGACCGGTCCACCAATAATAGGAAATAATTTTCCAAGATACCAAGCTATGAGCGATATAAGTATTGAAATACTTATTCCAGGTAAGGATTCTTTTATTTTCATTAAGTTACCTCCTTAAAACTTGACTATATTATAGCTTATTATAAATATGATGTAAAGGTGACTTCTGCCTTATTTCTCAGCAACAACTAGGTAAGAAGGTTGCAGGGTATCAGTTTTTTTGATAGAATAGTATTAAAATATTATAATCGTTTTTTTATGAAGGGAGGGCTGTATGTATCGTCATTTAAAGAAGTATTTTGTTTTTATCGTAGGGGCTTTTATCTGTTCACTCTTTTTTGTGTTGGCTTTTACAACAGACAGAAAGAATGATAATAGTGTCAATGCTAAAGCTGAAGCTGCCTATAATCAAACTACGACAGCTTTTATTGATAGTATCGGTGAGACTGCGAGACAGATTGGTCAAGACTACAATATCTATGCTTCTGTTTTAATTGCTCAAGCAATTCTAGAATCAAATTCAGGTCAGTCAGGTTTGAGTCAAGCTCCTTATTACAACTTCTTTGGTATTAAGGGTTCTTATAATGGGAACTCTGTTACAATGCGTACTTGGGAAGATGGAGGTGCAGGAAATACTTACGAGATTGACGAGCCCTTTCGTTCATATGGAAGTCTGAGTGATTCCCTAGCAGATTATGCTGCTTTGATGACGTCATCTACTTATTCAGGTACTTGGAAATCAAATACAAGTAGCTATGCGGATGCTACTCAGGCACTCACAGGAACCTATGCTACAGATAGTCTGTATGCATCTAAGTTAAATAGTATTATTGCATACTATGGTCTTACTATCTACGATCAAGCTCCGGTTACTCAGAAAACAGGTTCAAGTGGCGGTCTTGTTTGGAATGCTTATAGAGGATCATACACAGATGCTGAGACCTTATCTATAGATGAGGCTTGGGCAAGCTATAAAAATTATAAATAAAAAGAGCCGAAATGAACTGCACCCCAAAGGTTAGACAGAAAAAATCTAACTTGGGGTGTTTTTATTATGAAATTGACTTATGAAGATAAAGTTCAAATACATGAATTGAGAAAACAAGAGGGAGACCGCCTAAAATGGGACGTAAGCCAAAGAAGAAATCTGAAGAGATGACAGAGCTAGAGCAACTTCAAGAGGAGAATGAACGCTTACGTACCGAGGTGGCTTACCTAAAAAAGTTAAAAGAGCTAGAAGGAGGGACGAAGCCTTACAGCGAGAAAGTCAGAGATAATTAGAGAAATAGTCACAAGAGGATTTCGACTAGATTTACATCTTGAAACGGACGGTTTAGCTCGCTCAACTTACTACTATCAGGTGAAGAGACTGGGTTGGCTTGACAAAGATAAAGAGCTTAAAGCTGAGATTCAAGATATTTTTACTGAACACAAAGGAAAGTATGGCTATCGTCTAATGACTCTCGCATTGAGAAATCGCGGATTCATAGTAAATCATAAGAAAGTACAACGTCTGATGAAGGCTCTTGGTTTAAGTGATCTAATTCATTGTAAACGTAAGTATTATTCATATCAAAGAGAGGTTGGCAAGAAAGCAGAGAATCTCATTCAACGCCAGTTTGAAGCATCCAAGACAATGGAAAAGTACTACACAGATGTGACAGAGTTTACCATTCCAGCAAGCAACCAAAAACTCTATTTATCGCCAGTTTTAGATGGTTTTAACAGCGAAATTATCGCCTACAATCTTTCTACTTCGCTCAACTTGAAATAAATAAAATCTATGCTAGAACAGACCTTCACTGAGTAACATTATACAAATACGATTCTTCATAGTGACCAGGGATGGCAATATCAACACGATTTCTATCATCATTTTTTAGAAGACAAAGGAACCATCCATGTCACGTAAAGGGAATAGCCCATACAACGGCATGATGAAGTCTTTCTTTTGCATTCTGAAGTCTGAGATGTTTTATGGTTATGAGAAGATGTTTAAGTTAATTGAGCATTTGAAACAAGCTATTGTAGGCTATATTGATTACTACAACAATAAACGAATTAAGGTAAAACTAAAAGGACTCAGTCCTGTGCAATACAGAACTAAATCCTTCGGATAAATTAATTGTCTAACTTTTTGGGTTCAGTACAAAAGGGCTCTTTTTTGAACGATAAAAAATTCCAACCTTATGTGGTGGGGACTAAGTAGCTCTTATATTAGTTATCAAAAGTGACCTCTTTAACAAGATTATCTAAGAATTTTTCTCCCATTTTAGAGAGAGTAGCCTTTTCATGTTTCAAGTATACAATATCAATTTCATCATCAATATCTAGTGGAATAGAGACGATATTGTCACCATTTAAATTACTATTTAAGATACCAGTGGCAATTGTGTATCCATCCAAACCAATTAATAGGTTAAAAAGTGTTGCACGGTCTGAAACCACAATCGACTTTTTATGGGGGATTTGTGAGAGAATCTCTTCAGAATAATAGAAGGAATTATGAATCCCCTGATCGTAACTAAGGTATGGGAAGTCCTCTAAATCTTCCAATGAGACCACTTTATGCTTGGCCAAAGGATTTGACTTGCTGACAAAGATATGAGGTCTAGCTTTAAAGAGACTAGTATAGGTAAGTCGGTTATCGTCAAACATTTTAGTCAAGACATCTCGGTTATAGCCATTAAGGAAGAGAACACCGATTTCTGAACGGAAGTTCTTAACGTCTTCGATAATCTCGTAGGTACGAGTTTCACGTAAGAAGAGCTCGTAACGCGTCATATCAGCTCTCTTGAGAAGTGAGACGAAGGCATTGACGACAAAAGCGTAGTGTTGAGAAGAAACACTAAACAATTCACGTGTCTCTGTGTGGCTTTTGTAGCGTTCTTCTAAGAGATTAGTTTGTTCTACTACTTGACGGGCATAAGATAGAAATTCAACTCCATCCTTGGTTAAGGTGATTCCTTTAGGGTTACGGATAAAAATGTCAATTCCCATTTCTCTTTCTAAATCGCGGACAGCGTTTGAAAGACTTGGTTGTGTAATGAAAAGTTGTTTTGCGGCTTCATTCATTGAGCCGGTTTCGACGATTTTGATAATATAATGTAATTGTTGAATTCGCATAGCCTTATTATAGCATACTTTAAGGATTATTCCTTAGGATAAGAAGCGATTAAAAAGTCTTTTGGGGACTATACCAATTTTATGCTTGACAATGTTAAATATATGGAATATACTGTCTTCGTTAAGCTTTTTAAAGAGCTTGTTGACTATACCAATTTTAAATGAAGGAGACATGACCTCTTAGAGTTGAGGTTATTATTAAAATATGTGTGGAATTGTTGGTGTTGTAGGTAACACAAATGCAACCGATATCTTGATTCAAGGACTTGAAAAGCTAGAGTACCGTGGTTACGATTCAGCCGGTATCTTTGTAGCTGGTAAAACATCTAGTCAATTGGTTAAAGCTGTTGGCCGTATTGCGGAACTTACTGCTAAAACTGCAGGAGTAGAAGGTACTGCAGGTATCGGACATACTCGTTGGGCGACTCATGGGAAACCAACGGAGGACAATGCTCACCCACATCGTTCAGAAACAGAACGCTTTGTTTTGGTTCACAACGGTGTTATTGAAAACTATCTTGAAATTAAGGAAGAATACCTTTCTGGTCATCATTTCAAAGGTCAAACCGATACTGAAATTGCTGTTCACTTGATTGGTAAATTTGTTGAAGAAGAAGGTTTGTCAACTATTGAAGCTTTCAAGAAGGCTCTTCACATTATCCGTGGGTCATATGCTTTTGCACTCATGGATTCTGAAGATGCATCAACAATTTATGTCGCTAAAAACAAATCACCACTTTTAATTGGTCTTGGTGATGGTTATAACATGATCTGCTCTGATGCTATGGCTATGATTCGTGAAACAAACCAATACATGGAAATTCACGATCAAGAGTTGGTTATCGTGAAAGCTGATAGTGTCGAAGTTCAAGATTATGATGGCAATGTGAAAGCACGTGATAGCTATACTGCTGAGCTTGACCTTTCTGATATCGGTAAAGGAACATACCCTTACTACATGCTCAAAGAAATCGATGAGCAACCAACAGTGATGCGTAAGCTTATCCAAGCCTACACAGATGACAAGGGACAAGTGACTGTAGATGCTGATATTATCAAGGCTGTTCAAGAAGCTGACCGCATCTATATCCTCGCAGCAGGAACTTCTTATCATGCCGGTTTTGCCTCTAAGAAGATGCTTGAAGAGTTGACAGATACTCCAGTTGAGCTTGGTATTTCTTCTGAGTGGGGTTATGGTATGCCACTCCTTAGCAAGAAACCTCTCTTTGTCTTTATTAGTCAATCAGGTGAAACAGCAGATAGTCGTCAGGTTCTTGTTAAAGCTAACGAGTTGGGTATTCCAAGTTTGACAGTGACAAACGTTCCGGGATCTACTCTTTCTCGCGAAGCTGACCACACGATGCTTCTTCATGCTGGACCAGAAATTGCCGTAGCTTCTACTAAAGCTTACACAGCTCAGATTGCAGCCCTTGCATTCTTGGCTAAAGCAGTCGGTGAAGCTAATGGTAATGAAAAAGCTGAAGCATTCGACTTGGTACATGAATTGTCACTTGTAGCACAATCTATCGAATCAACACTCTCTGAAAAAGAAGCGATTGATGAGAAGGTAGCAGCTCTTCTTTCAGAAACACGTAACGCTTTCTATATCGGTCGTGGTCAAGATTACTATGTTGCTATGGAAGCAAGTCTTAAATTGAAAGAAATCTCATATATCCAATGTGAAGGTTTCGCAGCAGGTGAGTTGAAACATGGTACAATCGCTCTTATCGAAGATGGTACACCTGTTATTTCCCTCCTGTCTGACGCTGTTCTTGCTAGCCACACTCGTGGTAATATTCAAGAGGTGGCAGCACGTGGTGCTAAAGTGTTGACTATTGCTGAGGAAAATGTTGCTAAAGAAGGTGATGACATCGTTCTTAATAACGTTCACCCTTACTTGTCACCAATTTCAATGGTTGTACCGACACAATTGATTGCTTATTTTGCAACACTCCATCGTGGACTCGACGTTGATAAACCACGTAACTTGGCTAAATCAGTTACTGTTGAATAAAAATACCAACATCTCTTACAGTGTAAGGGATGTTGTTTGTTTTTCACCCTTGCTTAATTAGGAAATCTAAAGTAGAATAGTATCTATATCACAATCTTAGGAGAGAATTATGTCATTGCCAAATTGTCCAAAATGTAACTCAGAGTATGTTTATGAAGATGGAATCTTGCTTGTATGTCCTGAATGTGCCTATGAGTGGGATCCAAACGAAGTTGCAGAAGAAGAAGGACTTGTGGTTCTTGATAGCAATGGAACACGTCTTGCTGACGGTGATACTGTTACAGTTATTAAAGATTTGAAAGTTAAAGGTGCTCCAAAAGATATTAAACAAGGCACACGTGTAAAAAATATTCGTTTGGTTGAAGGTGACCACAACATTGATTGTAAGATTGATGGTTTTGGTGCTATGAAACTTAAATCTGAATTTGTTAAGAAAATCTAAAATAAGCTTTAGGGATACTGGACTTAAGTATGGTTTGTTTCTTAGAAACGATTATTTAAGTCTCTTAGGAGTGTGACTATGAACTCATTTAAAAAGTGGGTCTAGTCGCACTCCTTTTTACTATTTTCAAAATCTTATATCATTTTTTTTAAAAATTTGGTATAATATTCAACAATACTAAATAATTATAGGAGTTTATATGTCATACGTTTTGGAAGTATTACCAGCCCTTTTGAACGGTGCGGTAGTCACACTTCAAGTATTTTTCATTGTTATCGTACTGTCGATTCCATTAGGGATTGTACTTGCTTTCTTAATGCAGATTAAATTCAAACCTTTAAATTGGTTACTAACCCTTTACGTTTGGATTATGCGTGGAACACCGCTCCTTTTGCAATTAATCTTCGTTTATTATGTTCTTCCGAGTGTAGGGATTGTCTTTGACCGCCTTCCGGCTGCTATTCTTGCTTTTACGCTTAATTATGCTGCTTATTTCGCAGAGATTTTCCGTGGAGGAATTTTGGCTATTCCGAAAGGACAATACGAAGCAGCTAAAATGCTTAAACTTAGTTCTTTCCAAACCATCCGCTATATCATCCTTCCTCAGGTGGTTAAGATTGTCTTGCCAAGTATCTTTAACGAGATTATTAACTTGGTTAAGGATTCATCATTGGTTTATGTGCTTGGGGTTGGAGACCTTCTTTTGGAAAGTCGTACCGCTGCGAACCGTGATGCGACCTTAGCACCGATGTTTGTGGCCGGAGCTATTTATCTTATCCTTGTGGGTGTGGTGACTGTGGCTTCAAAACACATCGAAAAGAAATTCAACTATTATAAATAGGAGACCTTATGTTAGAATTAAAAAATATTTCCAAGCAATTTGGTCAACACAAAATTTTTGATAACTATAACCTAACTGTCGAAGAGGGGAAAATCCTAGCTATCGTTGGACCATCTGGTGGTGGTAAAACGACTCTCTTGCGTATGCTAGCAGGACTTGAAACCATTGATTCAGGACAAATTATTTATGAAAATGAAGAGATTCCTTTGGATCAGATGGAAAGTCGTAATTTGCTCGGTTTTGTCTTCCAAGATTTCCAACTGTTTCCACATTTGACAGTCTTAGACAATCTAACGCTTTCGCCAATTAAAACGATGGGAATGTCTAAGGAAGATGCTCAGAAAAAAGCTCAAGCTCTACTTGACCGTTTAGGCCTTGGAGCTCACGGAAATGCTTATCCTTACTCTCTTTCTGGGGGACAAAAACAACGTGTTGCATTTGCGCGTGCTATGATGATTGATCCGAAAATCGTCGGCTATGATGAACCAACTTCCGCTCTTGACCCTGAGTTGCGTCAAGAAGTGGAGAAATTGATTGTGCAGAATCGTGAGACTGGGATTACGCAAATCGTTATCACTCACGATATACAGTTTGCACAGCACATCGCCGATGAGATTGTCACTATCAATCCAAAATAGTGAGGATTTTCTATGAAAAAAATAGTGAAAACAGTTTTGCTATCCTGTCTTGTCATTTTGCCTTTGTTTGCGCTATCAGCTTGCAGCTCGCGCTCACATTTTGCAACTCAGAAAGATCAGTGGCAAATCTATACCAAAGAAAAGAAAATCAAAATTGGTTTTGATGCAACCTTTGTTCCTATGGGATATGAGGAAAAGGATGGTAGCTATGTTGGTTTTGATATTGATCTTGCAACTGCAGTCTTTAAATTGTATGGTATCGATGTCGAATGGCAGGCTATTGACTGGGATATGAAAGAAACAGAACTGAAGAATGGGACAATTGACCTCATTTGGAATGGTTACTCGGTCACGGATGAGCGTAAGAAGTCTGCAGACTTCACGGAACCTTATATGGTCAATGAACAAGTACTGGTAACCAAAAAGTCTTCAGGAATTGATTCTGTTGCTGGAATGTCAGGCAAGACCTTAGGTGCCCAAGCGGGGTCTTCTGGTTATGATGCTTTCAATGCTTCTCCGAAGATTTTGAGGGATATCGTTGCCAACCAAAAAGCAGTCCAATATTCGACCTTTACTCAAGCCTTGATTGACCTTGATAGTGGACGTATTGACGGTCTATTGATTGACCGTGTGTATGCTAATTACTACTTAGAAAAATCAGGGGTTCTGGATCAGTATAATGTTATGCCTGCTGGTTATGAAGGTGAAAGCTTTGCTGTAGGTGCTCGTAAGGCAGATAAGACACTGATCAAAAAAATCAATCAAGGATTTAGAACCCTTTATAAAAAAGGAGAATTCCAAAAGATTTCTAAAAAGTGGTTTGGCGAAGATGTTGCCACAGACCAAGTTAAAGGGGAAAAATAGAAGGATAACAACATTCTAGAAGGGATGTTGTTATTTTTTATGGAAAATACTTGAAATATAAGAAGTTATAATTTATACTAGTGTTAGTTTATAAACTAACGAAAGGGCAAGCATGGGATATTTTGATTATTCAAGAGAACCGCAAAGTGATATTGCTTTTGTAGATATGAAATCTTTCTATGCAAGTGTGGAGTGTGTTGAACGTGGTCTACACCCTCTTAAGACTTCACTATGTGTGATGAGTAGGGCTGAAAATGCTAATGGCTTGATACTAGCCTCTTCCCCGATATTTAAGCAGGTTTTTGGCAAGTCAAATGTTAGTCGTTCTTATGACTTACCTTTTGATATTCATTCTCGTAAGTTTCATTATTATAATGCCAAAAAGCAGGGACTTCCAACGGATAGAGATTTTGTAGATTACATCGAATCTTGGGCTAAGGTCACCTTTATCGTTCCTCCTAGAATGGACCTCTATATAAAAAAGAATATCCAGATTCAACATATTTTCCAGAATTATGCCAGTGTTGAAGATATTCTTCCCTATTCCATTGATGAGGGGTTCATTGATCTCACGTCGTCACTGAATTACTTTATTCCCGATAGAACAGTTACAAGAAAAGATAAGTTAGATATGATTTCAGGGCGTATTCAAAGAGATATTTGGAGGGAGACAGGTATTTACTCGACAGTTGGGATGTCTAACAGCAATCCCTTATTGGCCAAGTTAGCTCTTGATAATGAGGCCAAACATACGGCTACTATGAGAGCCAACTGGTCCTATGAAGATGTTGAGACTAAGGTTTGGAATATCCCCCATATGACCGATTTCTGGGGGATTGGAAGGCGGATGGAGAAGCAGCTAAACAAGTTGGGAATTTGCTCCATTCGAGAACTTGCTAATAGCAATCCTGATACTCTTAAAAAGGAGTTAGGTATTGTAGGCTTAGACCTCTTTTTTCATGCCAACGGTATCGATGAAAGTAATGTTCATAAACCTTATAAACCCAAGTCACATGGCTTAGGGAATTCCCAAATCTTGCCACGAGACTATGATCGTCAAGCTGATATTGAATTGATTCTAAGAGAGATGGCAGAACAGGTAGCTATTAGGTTAAGACGAGCCCATAAGAAAGCTTGTCAAGTTTCCATTAGCATTGGGTTTTCAAAGTTAGAGGGCAAGCGTTCGCTACAAGCACAGATGAAGATTGAACCTGCTAATAATACAAGGATACTAATAGGACATGTCATTGAACTCTTTAGAAAGAAATATCAAGGAGGGGCTGTTCGAAGTATGAGTGTCTCTTATGCAAATTTTGTAGATGAAAGGCTTCAAATTCTTTCTTTATTTGATAATCCTGATGATATTGATAAAGAAGAAAGGCTTCAAGCAGCTATAGATAGTATTCGACAGGAATTTGGCTTTACGACCATTCAAAAAGCAACAGCTTTACAGGAGGCATCTAGGAGTCTTGCTCGAAGCAAGCTTATTGGTGGCCACTCAGCTGGAGGATTAGATGGATTAAAATGATAGACCGTAGTTACCTTCCCTTTCAATCAGCTAGGGAACACCAAGATAGGGGAATGATGAAGTGGATGGGCTTCTTTTTGTCGGAACACACAAATTCCCTACATGAAGATAAGACTAAAGAAAATCTAACTAATCATTTGGATGATTTAGAGAAGTTTACTTTATTGAACCAGCTTTATTTGGGTCAATTATTGGGGAATTTCCAGATAAAGGCTCAAGGTAGGCGCTGTAGGATTAATGGTTATGTGGTTGACTTGGATTTTGATCAAGTTACTATAAAATCTTTCAAGCAATATAAAGGTATTCGAACAAAGGATATATTAGAAATTAGTTTTGGGGGTGAAAACATAGATGAAGAAGAGAGAAATTTATGATGATAAATTTCAAATTGACTATTTTTCTGATAGCTATTTAAAGTTTGAAGAAGATTTTTATCGCTATTCTGCTATGGATATTCCCTTAACCTTTTTGACGGATGATATTCTTAGAGAGATGGCTATCAGTCAAAAGAATTATTTTCTATTAAATAAAGAGAATGCTAGAGACGGACGCAATCATTATTTCCATTTTGAAGTCAGCCTTTTGGATTTCAAGACACTCGTGAGACAGTATAGGTATCTTGGAAATGATTAAATCATATCACATCCAGCGGGAGAAATAGTATGTCTTTAATTGCTAGCCAGAGCTTTCAAGAAATTTGTTAGTGACTGAGGAACGTTTTATGTAAGCGTTGACATTGTTTCTAAGAGTGCTATAATGAGGGTGTTAAAAGTTATCATATGGAGGTAATTAAGATGAGAGCAGTTGTTGTTAATCAAGCAAGCACAGGTATTGAAGTTGTGGACCATGAAAAACCAGCGTTAGTTGGTCATGGTCAAGCTTTGGTTAAAGTTGAATACTGTGGCGTTTGCCATACTGACCTTCACGTAGCTCATGGCGACTTTGGTCAAGTTCCAGGTCGTATCTTAGGCCATGAAGGAATTGGTATTGTTGAAGAAGTTGGCGAAGGAGTTGAAACACTTAAAAAAGGTGATCGCGTATCAATCGCTTGGTTCTTCGAAGGGTGTGGCCACTGTGAATACTGTACAACTGGACGTGAAACACTCTGTCGGTCTGTAAAAAATGCTGGTTATAATGTTGATGGTGGTATGAGTGACTATGCTTTGGTTACTGCTGACTACGCTGTGAAAGTTCCAGAAGGACTCAATCCAGCTCAAGCCTCATCTATTACTTGTGCTGGAGTTACAACCTATAAAGCCATTAAAGAAGCTAAAGTTGAACCTGGTCAATGGGTAGCTATTTATGGTGCTGGAGGGCTAGGTAATTTAGCTATTCAATATGCTAAGAAAGTTTTTAACGCACGAGTAGTAGCAGTTGACATTAATCAAGATAAACTAGATTTGGCTAAAGAATCTGGCGCGGATTTAGTGGTAAATGGTAAAGAAGTTGAAGATGTAGCAGGCTATATCCAAGAGAAAACTGGTGGTACACACAGTGCTGTTGTAACAGCTGTTTCTAAGGTTGCTTTCAACCAGGCTGTCGATACTGTACGTGCCGGTGGTACGATCGTTGCCGTTGGGCTCCCATCTGAATACATGGAGCTCTCAATTGTCAAAACAGTTCTAGATGGTATCCGTGTTGTTGGATCTCTTGTAGGTACGCGTAAAGACTTAGAAGAAGCTTTTGACTTCGGTGCACAAGGCTTGGTAGTACCAGTTGTTGAAACCGTTCCTGTCGATACAGCGGTGGAAGTATTTGATCAAATGGAAAAAGGTGAAATTCAAGGACGTAAGGTACTTGATTTCACTAAGTAAGCGTACATCTGTCAATACCTACCATGACTATATGAGGCGTTGGGTAGCCTAAACTGGCTAAACTACTTTTTGAAAGCAGTATATCTGAACGAAATTCCATTGATTTATTTGTATTGATGGAATTTTTATTGCTCTAAAACTTCATTTAGATATAAAACAAAAAAGCGTTGAACGATTGCGTTCAGCGATTTTGATGATTTTGGTTTTATTCCCACTCAATAGTAATCTATACCTCTAAAATCCTTTCATATTGGGATTTTAGAAAGACTTATTTATTTTTGGTGGGCTAGATGGTGGGGATTGTTATTATTTTAAAATTGTTTGATTTCCATTGAATTTTACTAAACTTTTTGAAGGGAATGAGATTGAAATATTGCCAGTCATTTCTTGTGTGATAGCCTCATCTGCTCCCGTCCACATGTGAGCGTAATGTTTAAGAGTAATTTCTGGTGACGAGTGGCCGAGACGTTTTGATAGAATCAAGATTGGAACATTAAATTCATTGATAAGGTAAGAAGCGTGGCTGTGTCTTAATCCTTTAGCTTGAATTGGTTTAACATGGGCCAGTTTTGAATATCTTTTGATAGCTCTGGAAATTGTAGACTTCAGCATCGGAAGTCCATCATATGAAAAGATAAAATCACTGTCATGGCCAAGGCCTAGATTACCTTGAACTTTACGCCATTCTTTTAAAATTTTTATTGTATCATCATCAAGGCTTATCATACGTTTGCCATCTTTAGTTTTTGTATAAGAATTACGAGTCCAATTTTTTTTATTTTTGATAATTAGCATGTGATGGACTCGAAGCCTTTTTTTTTCAAAGTCAATATCATCCCACTGTAGTGCACAACCTTCATTTACACGGATGCCGGTCATAAAATAAATCCATAACATAACAAAATATAAATGTTCGTAAAAGTCATTAATATAAATCATAGATATTACGGATTCAAATTCAGACTTTGTCCAGTATGGAACCTCACTTTTTCCTTTTGGGATTGCCTTTGAGCGTTTAGAGATATTACTTTCTACATAACCTAGATCAAAAGCATAATCTAAAGATTTTCGAAACATTCCGAAGACTAAGCTAGCATAACCTTGGGAGTAACCGGCACCTCCCTCTTCAGCACTAGTTAGTAACCAAGTCCGAAAACTTTGTACTTGTTCAATTGATATTGAACGAAGTTTAGTGTTACCGAAACGTTCACTGATTAATAGTAAACTCTTTTCACGTACTAAATATGTGCTATCTTGAACAGTGGTACGGTAATATGGAATGTAATGGTTAGTCATAAATTGTTTATAATTCATATGATAATTAGAAAAACCATTAGCTTCATAATATTCTCTCTTGATTCTGATTAATTCTTTGTTAGCTTCGCTAGCCGATTTAAAATCAATTCCGTTTTTATCTTTTCTCCCCTTTCTGCGAATTCGTTTTCCTGTGATTTTATCTAAACCAAATTCCGTCTGGTAAAAAAATTTCCCATTATTGTCAACATAAACGCCATGATATTTTGTCTTTTTTTGCTTTTTAGTATTTTGTTGAGGTTGTTCTTTTAGTATTTGTTGCTCATTGAAATTAATTTTATCACTCATTATTTTGGGAGTCCTCCTTTTCTTCCTCTAAAAGTGATACCCCAATAATTTCTTCAACAGCATGAATAGGAACATAATCTAGACGATGATTGTTATAAAACGCATATCCTTTTTGTACCATAATTTTCTTTGCTTGTCGAATGATAGTCATTGCGGTATTAGTTTTATAACCTAAAGCAATTAAATCGTTTTTATTAATAATTTTTTTGATCGTATTATTCTCCTTTTTTAACATCAAGGGTTGAAGAGTTATTTTTTCAAGAACCTTGATATAATAAGAAATACTTGATAGATGGATTTAAAAATAGCTATCAAAATCACTAAAATAGTTCACTATCTAAATCATTTAATTGATTAATAATAATTTTATTTAAATCAATTGTATTGTTTTTCTTTTTTGAGCGAATAATTTGATTAAAAACAATATCTCTTTGATCAGTAGTGAATTCTTTTTGCTTCAATAAATGAATTTCTGTACAAGTTTCATTGATAAAACAACCCAACCCCAAAACTTTTGCAAATTCTAGCGAATCATGAAATAGTTTAAAAAGATGTAAAACTTGCCAACTTATCATTTTAGATAAGAAATATGTACTCTCATTTGAATCACGTTTCCGACTCTGTTTAATAAGATTTCGCTTTGTTCTAGCACTGTTGCTTGTACTTATAAAAGAAGTAGTATCTAAAAAGCAAAAGATGCCTTCGTCAATAGTGAGCGGTGAGAGTTTTTCAAGTGAGTTATTGAGTTGTCTTGATAAGAAAGCATCAATATAGTCATCTTTTCCTTTTTCTCTATTCAAACGACATAATTCTTGCTCAGTGATTTTGATTGACTCTCTAAGTAAGTCGATATATCTAAAAATGGAGCTGGTAAGAAGTTCCTCAAGAAAAATAATAATTTGTTTATCGGTTAGATCTTCTAATAATGCTGAACCAAATTCTTTTTTTATCTTTTGTTCATTCAGTGTTGTTTCATAGCGGTAGACTCTAAATTTCCGTTTTGAATTACGTTTAATATGTCTTCTGTGCTCAGCTTTTGCAGTCTTATCGTATAACACATGCTCCATATTTTTTCGTAGTCTTGAACTTAAAATGTGATGATCCTCTTTAGTTGAAGCCTTTTCATAAATTTTTTTATCAACTTGAGAGGCTTTAGAAAAACACTTGATGAATAAATTACGGGTTTGAAGATGAATGATTGAGTCGGTAGCAAAAGTAAAAGCAAGTTCTAACTTCATAAGACTGATTTTGTATGGAGTGATTAGTATTCCCATTTCAGACTCGAAAATTTTTAAAAGTTTTATAACCCGACTTTTTAAATGGTTGACTGAGATAGTTTCAGTATTAACATCTGGATGAATGAGTTGGAGACGACAATAGTAACTACTATGTTTCCTATAAAAATCCTGTCCGATTTCGAGTTTTCCAAATTCTTTTGAAGTTATTTGGATAAATTCGTAATTTCCACATTCTGATATCTTACATTTATTGTTTTTACTATTGTTAGTTTTTAAATATCTAGATAAAATATTATGATCAAACTCAAAGGTTCCACTAATTCTAATAGTTGTGCTATCAATGCCACAAAATGCTGATGTTGTTGAAAAACATCTCTTCATTATCTTTTCGTTACATTGTTGTATTTTATCTTTTTCACAAATAATTTTTTCTTGCATTTATTACTCCTTACTAATTTTTATTTTTAAAGAATATGTTTGAAAAAAATAGATTTTAAGAGATTTTTAAAAACCATAATTTAGAACTCTTAAATATTATTTTTCTTCTTAGACATTATGTTTGAAAAAAATAGATTTTAAGAGATTTTTAAAAACCATAATTTAGAACTCTTAAATATTATTTTTCTTCTTAGACATTATGTTTGAAAAAAATAGATTTTAAGAGATTTTTAAAAACCATAATTTAGAACTCTTAAATATTATTTTTCTTCTTAGACATTATGTTTGAAAAAAACAAGTTTTAAGAGAATTTTAAAAACCATAATTTTGACTAAAATTTTTTAGTCTGTGTTGGAGAACAAAAGTTTAATATCAGTATCATATGTAACGAAAAAAATATAACTATAAATTTAAAAGAAGTTGAAGCTATTAAACTTAAAATAAAAATGTAAACATAAAAAAAGTCCTTGCTATATTAGCAAGGAAACTTTTATATTGGACCAACTCATATCGAGTACTCGTTAGTCACTAATCAATCTTGAAAGGATCTCTATATCTGTTCATTCTCATATGTAAAATCTGATTCATTATCAGTTTTAGCATCATATCCAAATAGTTGTGTAGGAGGTGGATCACGTCTTTCGCCCTCTAAGTAATCTCGTTCGTGTTGTGCAAGCTTTTCATTTAACTCTGTATCATGACGAATAATATTATAACGTTCGTATTTTTTAGAACCAAATGTTTGAGACAATTTTTGTTTAAATATATTCCAGAGGTTCTCTTTATTTTTTAAGAAATATGTTTTGAAGCAACTTTCGGCTAGATCGATACTCTCTTGCAGAATATTAATTGATTTCTTTAAAAAAGTATTCTCCTCTCTTAATTCTTTATTTTTCTTTTTAATTTTAGTAATCTCTTCGAGGTTTGCTTTTTTCATCTGAATTTCAATGTCTAACTCTTGTTTAGTTCTCAATATCTCTGACAGCTCCTTTTTATTTTTCTCTGCTTCAGATTTAGCATTTTCAGCCCACATCTTTTTCTCTTCAATTTTTTGATCCAAGTTTTTAAGTTTTGTAGTTCGTTTGTAAATCTCAGTATCCAGATGGTTAGCTATTGTTTTAGATTTGCCACTTTCTTGAACTTGCAATCCATGATTTCTAGCTGTTGTTCGAAGTAGTTCGCGTTGAGCTGCTTGCCATCGAGTTTGTGCCGTTACTAAATCTTTATTTTTTTTAGATCCTGATGTGTAGTAACCCATTTCTTTGAGGGCACCTTCCTGACCGACTTGAATGCTTAAGCCTCTTTTATTTTGCCGTTTGACTAAGATGAAATCAACATGGAGATGAGGGGCAGAACCAGGCTCATCTGCATGAAAATAGGCACCGAAAACGATGGCGTTAGGATTATTTTTTTGAATTGTTCTAAAAAATCTGTGAGAATTTTTTCTGATTCTGTGATTGTGGGATGATGGTTAACATTTCCTATTGTAAAAATAGCCTCATGGCTGGTAGCAGGATTGCGATTGGGATCCCGTTTATAAGCTGAAAGTACTTTCGTATGATAGTCTATAATTTGTCTATCAGACCGAGTTTGTTTCGCATTATAGTCAAGCACAGCCTGTCCGAAAATTTTATAATAAGCTTGTTTTATAGGTCGGTCCTCTATGATTTTAAAATAACCATTTGGGTCGACATGATCCTCCGAGTTGGTTATGTTGCGATTACGAATATTATGGTCACGACTCATCTTTTTTCCAAAGTGAGCTGAAATAGTATATGCATTGTCCATAACTTTCTCATTTATTTATTAATTATGTCTGATAAGTCGAAAATAAAAAAACAGATTATGATGAATTTTTTAGGAGATGATGGAGACAATCAGCAGAGTCATTATTTATAGTGTGGTCTTGCAGACGGCTAGGATTGCATCCTCTTTTTCAAAATTATTTGGAAAAATTCACCTCTCTGTTGGCAAAGATAAGTTATTTTTCTAAATTAAAAAAGAAATAAAAAAAGAGATTGAGAGAATCTCGCCTCTATATCTATATTTAAGTGATTGTGAAGAGGTTTTATCAATACGTCAATTGATACGTATATAAACTGGAAAGACTAGAGATATTGAGGCTTGTATGGAAAGTAGTACTAAAAGAGTAAATACTTCTCGAGAATCTATCAATATACTCTATATCATATCTTTAAAATTAGTTACTCAAGCAAAGGGAATGGACATGGTATATATTTGTCCACTGTTCGAGAGATTTTAGGGAGGTATCCTAATTGTTCTTTGTTAACATGATTTAAAGATTATCATTTAAAATAGACGATGTTGTCCTTTTATGACGAAAAAAACTACAGTTTATGACTTCAATGAAACTTTAGTTGTCTTTATATTATACTAATCTTGTAAATCATAAGAAAAGGAACGTCAATTATGAAAACAACAACTAAACTCATTGGTATCCTATCAGCTCTTATTGTAGTTATCCTCGCTATCTTCTTAGTGACTAAGTTTAATAGTCATGAGTCAGCACGTGTTAGCTCAAGTAGTAGCCCAGCCAGGACAGTTAAGAAATCATCTTCAAGCTCAAGTAAAGCTGTTAAGAAGGATAAGAAAGCAGCTCAATCATCAGCAGCAGTTTCAAGTAAAGAAAATGACAATCAGGCTTCAGCAGTAGCACCTAAAGCTTCTTCTCAAAAACAAGCTCAAGCAGAGACCACAGATGGAGGGCAAGTAGCCGGAACAGATAAGGCTAAATCTGAGAAGGGGACAATTAATAGTCAATCATCACTTAACTTCGGTGCCCTTGATAATGGTGATATTAGCTCTATTGTGGGAACTTGGACTAATGCGAATGGTGAATCAGTTACAATTAACGCTGATGGTACAATTATCAAAAACTCAACAGGTTATACTGCTCAATTGAAGCCTCAAGGAGTTTCAGATAATACATTCAATGCATCAGTTGTATCTCAAGATGATAGTGTAGCTTTGTCTGCAGTTGCCGGAGTATCAGGAAACTCAGATTATATTGTTATTGGGGCGAACGGACCTTACTACCGGAACTAAACATGAAAAAGGTTATTTTTTAATGGCTCTTTTCTACCACTTTTCAAGTCTATCAAGGCTTTAAGATAAACATGAAATAAAAAAGACAGTAACTATTCTGAAGTTACTGTCTTTTTTTGGTCTTACGAAAACCACTAGCTATGCTAGTGGTCCCAAAAATTAATAAGCTATGTAGCAAAAAATACTAGAAACAGACGATTCAAATGCAAAACCTAAGTCGATTAAAGAGGTTAAAGTTAAAAGTCGAGACTTACTTACAAAATCTGATAGTTTGAGAAAAGAGATGATTTGCACTACGAGTGGTAATTGTAGATTTAGGGTATTTTTCTAAAACACTGTTTACATTATGTAAACCAAGACCTCTTCCTTCCCCTTTACTAGAGTACCCCCTAGCAAAAATATGACTAACATCCACTTTTTCTGATTTTATACTATTTTCAACGATAAGCACCAACGAATCATCATTATTTATGAATGCAACAGTCATTCTTGGACTTATAGCTTCAATCGTAGCTTCGATAGCATTATCACAAAGGACAGAAAGAACAGTTATGAAATCTAGTAATTCTATCCTAAAATTACTAACAGGTTCTTCAATCTCAACAGAAATTGAAATTCCCCTATTTTGTGCCTCAAGTAATTTAGCGGAAAGAATACTTTTGATAGCATCATTCTTAATATTACTAAGTTTAGCAATATCAAACTTACTATCATAGAATTGGGTTCCACTATCTCTTAGGACACCATTGTATACAGTTTTAATAGCTTCAATATCTTGATTATCAATTCCTAATTTTAGACTGGTCAATATATTAATGTAGTCATGACGGAAACTTCTAATTTCCTCATAAAGTGATTCAACATGATGGCTGTAACTAGATAGTTCATTTAGTTGAGTATCCTTTTGATCAATTATTTCCTTTTCTAGTTTTTCTTTTGAAACTGCATTGAGGTAGAGTAGTATTACAAAAAACAGAACAATATAAAAGTTATTAATATGCCCTCTCCAGATATCTGCATCAGCTAATTTGTCTCTATAAATAACAAGTATAGAAACTAACAACATATATACAAACATAGAGATGTTGATCAGTAATAATAAATACTTGAAATAGTGACGCTTGAAACCTTCTTTTATTTCGTTAAAATCTAACCTAAGAGATTTTACTATGAGTAAATGAAGAGGAAAAACTAATAATTCAATTAAGATATCATACCAACTTAGTTTGACTTCATTGAAGACTGAGACTCCTAGTAAAGGGAAAACATAGAATCCTAACATTCTACCTAGCAAGCTTTCAACAATAACGGGGTACAGGCCATAAAAAATATCAAGTATTTTACTTTTATACTTATTTTGATATATGTTATAAGCGATGAAGATAAAAAAGAAAGCAAAGTATCCAACAGGAGGACATATGATGAGGAGTAGAACATACAAAAATGGACCAATAATACACCACAAAGGTTTGATTGGTTGGTTACTAATCTGTTGAAACAGTAACAATACTACTAATGTCTTAGAATAGAACAGCAATAAATTTATAACTATATCCATAGAAACACCTTAGCTTTTCAAAGATTTAACTTTTTCTAGGAGGCCCTTATATTTCGTACGCGAAATGGGACATTCATTATTATTTTCAAACATTACCATTTTCTCTTCCTTATTGATCCTAACGATATTTTCAGGATTAACGATAAATGAACGATGGCATCGATATAGGCGGTCGTCAGCTCGTTCAACTTCTGAAATACTGGCGTAGAACTCCATGCGTTCTTCTTTAGTATGCAAAATAACTTTATGTATTGTTGGAGATGTTTCAAAAAATAAAATATTGTTAAAAGGCACTTGAACATGGGCTGTAGCTGTTTCAAAAGTAAATGAATCTTGGGCAATAGTGGCACCCATTTTATCCATGGTATATTCAATTGCTAAATGAATACGTTCATAAAAATCTTCATCATCCAAAGCTTTATCAATAAAATCCAGTGCAGCAACTCTATATTTAAAAGTGACTGGCATAAATTCTGAATGTGTTGTTACAAAAATAATTGTTGCATTAGGGTCTTTTTTCCGAATTTCTTTAGCAATGTCTAGTCCCTTTTTTTCTTCTCCTTTAATTTCAATATCTAAAAAGAAAAGTTGATGAGAACCTCTTTCGGTAATTGCATCAAGTAGCTGGCTAGGTTTTCCAAAAATCTCAGGTCCTTTACATTTTAGAGATTTTTTTGCAATAACATCCTTAATAACGGTCTCTATTCGTGTTTGTTGTAAAAATTCGTCTTCTAAAATAAAAATATTTAACAATTAGTGGACTCCTCATTCGATAAAATATTTAGTACTGTAGTAAAAGACATTGAAGTCTTTTCCGGAATTAAAATTATATGATTTGTTGTTTTAGATAAGAATGATATTTTCCTAGGTTTAATCAATACATTTTTACAACATCTAAATAAAAATCAATATTTCTTCTCCAAGTTAATATTGTAAAAGTAGTGATTGGAATAATAGAACCGTCAAGTCGTAAATAGTCTGAGAACAATCATCATCGCTATATTTTTATCGTAGATGACAATAAATGAACCGTTTACGATATTCAACTAATTGAATGGTATAACCAAGCTATAATAAAAATAGAAATTGGAGGAGAGGTATGCTCAATATTGTAAAGCACTTTTGGTTGTTGATTACTGTAAAAAGGTATATAAAAAAATATAAGTTAAAAGTTAAAATTGGCAACCATTTTAATTGTTTAAGAATTACTACAGCAACCAATTGTCTATATTTTATCATACATACAAAGAAATGTAACTATGGAAAAAAAGTCAAAAAAATTAGGCGAAATAACGTTAGTGCACAAATTATTTTATTGACACCAAATGTTGATTATAAAAGAATATTCAATGAACACCTTGAACTATTAGGTGTTATTGATATAAAAAAGTCATTAGCGGGATTTACTAATGACATTAGTGGATATCTAGATTACTTTTTTAATATCGAAAAGGTGCACTAACCTCCATGTACATGTAAACTGTACTTGAGGTTATTTTTTATCATCCTATTAAATCGTTTTTTCGATATTTTATCGTAACAAACGTTTATTTATGGATGTTATAACAAACAAAGCTCAAATCTGTAACTTTTGAAACAAGGATGTACTTTTGTATGGAATAAAAATCGATTTATATATCACAATGATAAATAAAGAAAGCTAAAAAGACTTATCTCTCTATTTTATAGAGATAAGTCTTTTACTTAAATTCTATTTTAACCTATAGTAGTTGTCAGTTTAAAAGGTTCTGTTATTTTGTTTCAGTCATAATAGTATTGATAGCTGTGATTAATTTCTTTTGTTTGTACTCAGGCAATGCTTTTAAATTATCAATAAGTTTTACCAAATCGCTATCTTCTTCTTTTAGTGTGACATCAAAGAAAGTGGAGATATCCACATCTAAGGCTTTCATAATTTTTTCAAGAGTTTTGATTTTAATATTAGGTTCTAGATTTTCAATTTTATAAACGTAATTTGTCCCTAATTCAGCTTTTTCTTCAAGCATTTCTTGAGTCATTCCCTCTTTTATTCGTAAGACTCTAATACGCTTACTGATATATTCTTGTAGATTTGACATAAACCACCTCACAGGGTTAATTTTACAACCTTAAAAGGTTGGTTATAACACCTTAAAAGGTTAAAAACAACTTTACAAGGTTGTTTTTAAGTTATATAATGTAAACATTACAATATAGGAATTGTATAATTTATTGAAAATTAAAGGAGTTTTAGCATTAATGGAAAAGAAAGAAGCTCTAAAGGTATTAGCTAGTGTCTCTACAGTGATTGCAGCGACAGGATTAACATCTGTAGCGAATGCTAATCAACAAGAAGCCCTAAAAACAGAAGTTGATGCCTTAAGTTCTAAAGTGACTGTTCAAGCTCTTAAAGAAGCTGAGAACAAGCAAAGTGTAGCGGTACAAGCAGTAAATGCTCAACAAGATATAGTTAATCAAGCCATCACTGAAGAAGAAAAAGCTGAAAAAACTGAAGCTATGGCTAAGGAAGCTCTTGATGAAGCGCAAATTATCAAAGATAAGGCCACTCTTGCTGAAATTGATAAAACTAAACAAAATATTAGTGAAACAGAATCAGCAATCGAAAATCAAGATGTTCAACTTCAGAATGCTCAAGCTGAGACTGCTAAAGCTCAAGATAAAGTTAACAAACAAACTGAAATTGTTAACAGTGATCAAACAAAAATTACTACTCAAGAAACTAATTTAGCAAATGCTAAAGCCGATGTAGAAACTGCTCAAAAAAATCTTGATGGTACAGGAGCTAAAGAAATCATCTCAGAACGAGATAATGCTCAAAGTGATTTGGCAACGAAAAAAGCTGTTGAAGCTAATGCCAAAAGCAAGCTAGAAGAAGCACAGAAAGCTGATACTGATAAAAAAGTTAAACTTGAACAAGCTGAAAAAGATGAAAAACTTCAAACTAAATCTGTTGAAGACACTTCTAAAAGTTTGAGCGATGCTGAGGCTAAGGCTAAACAGACTAAAGAGCAACTCAATAATGCTAATATTGCTGTAACTAATGCTCAAGCAGCACTTGATGGTACAGGAGCTAAAGAAATCATCTCAGAGCGAGATAATGCTCAAAGTGATTTGGCAACGAAAAAAGCTGCTGAATCCAAGGCTCAAAGCAATCTAGAAGAAGCACAAAAGACTGATGCTGATAAAAAAGCTAAAATCCAAACATTGACAGAAACTTTGACTGCTCAACAAAATGTAGCTTTGAGAACTTCAACGGAATTGACAGCTGCTATAGCTGTTGCGGCTGATGCTAAGTCTAAAAAAGAAGAAGCAGACAAAGCTGTAAAACGGTTGGAAGATAAACTAACTAGTTTAGAAAATCTTAGCACTATTGAAATTCCAGAAGAAGTTGCAAGTGCTTATCGAAACTTCTATGAAGATAAATCAGAAGCAAACAAAGATAAGCTCTTCGATGCTGTTCAAACTTGGTGGGATAACCGTGATTATAGCAAAGAAAACAACTATCCTGTTGACGACACTGTAATTAATGATCTTAGTGATTTAACAAAAGAACAAATTGCTAACCTCTCACTTTATCAGGCAGGATTGATTCAACAAGTGCGAAAAACTATCTGGGGTGATTCTGAAATTCTTGTGACAGAAGATGTTGTTACAGCAATGAAGAATATCACAACTGCTTATTCGAACATGTCAAATCCTGATGGTGACCATCTTTTTAGTGCTCTAACTAATGATGGAACTGATACTACGCATTGGAAGGCAGAAAACCTCGGTTACATCAAAGCTAAACCAACTACAATGTCGGCTTTGTATAAAGGTATTTATAAATCTATTATCAATACTTTTGGTAGTGACTACAATCAGAATTATGCACATATTATTACAACAGTTGGAGGAAAACCTGACTATAAAAACGGTAAGGTTATTCCAAATTATATTGGTGCTGCAACAAGCGTAACACCAGAAGGTCTTGGATTGATGCATGAAATTCATTTCAATCACACTTCGTCAGATACTGATAAAATATTAAGTAATCCATTTGACTCTTCGGTTGTAAAAACTCAACTAGCTGACGCTAAAGCTGTTCAAACTTCTGCGGATAATGCTAACAAAACAGCCCAAAACCGATTAAATACAGCATCAGTAGCAAATAACGCAGCTCAGGATACTGTATCTAACACAACAAAAACTTTGAACGCACTCAAAGCAATTGCTGACCTCACACCTGATGCCAAAGCTAAGTTGGATGAAGCTACTGAGGTACGTAAGAATGCAGAAAGTCGATTCAGTAACGCTCAAAAATCAGTTGACAATCTTAACGCTGATGTTGCTACTAAAACTAAAGCTCTTGCGGATGCAAAAGTAGCACAAGAAAAAGCCAACAACGCAAACAAAACAGCAAATGAAGAATTGAATTCTGCGCAGGCTAAAAATAAACTTGCTAATGAAGTACTCTCAGAAACTCGCAATAAAATTGCTTCACTCAAAGCAACTGCTGACCTCACACCTGATGCTAAAATCAAATTGGCTGAAGCGACTTCGGCGCGTGAATTAGCTGAGCTAAGATTAGTCAAAGCTCAAAAAGCTGTTAATAATCTTAACTCAGATGTTGCAAGTAAGACTAAAGCTCTTGCGGATGCTAAAGCAACACTTCAAAATGAAGAAGCTAAGTTGGAAGAACTTAAAGCTCAAAAAGCTAAAGATGAAAAAGAACTTGCTTCTCTTCAAGAAACAGTGAACACTTTGAAAGTGAATGAAGTTAAAATCAAAGACGAGATTAAATCTCTTAAAACTAAACTTCAAGAAACAAAAGATTATCTTAGTAAACTCGAAAATGCTGATAGTAATTTAGAAAAAGCTAAAGTTGCTTACAAACTAGCAGTAGAAAAACATAAAGAAGCTAAATCAGTTCTTGATAAAGAAACTGAAAAACTTAAACAGTTGCTTATCAATAAACGTGATGCAGTAGCTCAATATGAAGCTGTAAAAGAAGCTTATACACAAGCTCAAGTAAAAGCTCAATATGAAGCTATTGTTCAAAAAGGTGGAACTCCTGTTGCTATCCTTGATGAAAATGGCCAAATAGTAGGTTATAACTCTTCAGTTTCCCGAGATGTCAGGACTGCTGTCCGTACTATTACCGATAATGTCGTTTCGAAACATGGCGTACCGATCTATCAAGCATCATTACCTGAAACAGGTGAAGGTGAGACAGCGGTTTATACGCTTTCAGGAATTACGTTTCTTGCTTTAGCAGGAGTGATGAGAAAGAAGAAGTTATAAATGACAGTTTCTAAATTGCTTTACTGAGTGATAAGTTATGGCATAACTGAAGATTTACTGCCTCAATTCGATCACAATTACTTCCATATTCTAGAGAAGTTGAGAATAAAAATAGGAGAATATAAAATGAAAAAAGTATTAATTATTGTTTCTGTTGTTGTAATCGCACTAGCAGGTATTGGTGTAGGAGCATATTTCTTAACACGTGAAAAGTCTCCGGAGCAGCAGGTTGTGGGGACTTGGTACGATGGTGAAAATGATGTAACGATTGAGTTGAAATCAAATAAGAGCCTGAAAATTACAAAAGAAAGTGGAGAATCGAGAACAGGTACTTGGCGAATTGCGGGTGATAAAATTAAGTTTACTGCAACAAGTGGTCCCAAAGCTGAGGGTGAACTTTCAACAGGAAAGATTGAATCTATTTTCTTTGAATTCGCTAACACCAATGTCAGTTATGCACTTCACGATGCCACCTATGAAAAACAATAAATAGTTATAGGACTCCTATGAAGATTCATTGTACTCTTCATAGGAGTCCTATTTTGCTGAAATAGTTTTTGCATATAGAATCTGCCAAATAATATTGACTTATTGAAAGATTTACTAACTATTGCTATTCTATATTTTAGTTTGATCAACGTTAAGTTGTAGAAAATTTGCTAATGAGTAGTGGTGGGTAATCAAATCAAAACATTTAGCGGAAATAAACATATTGAAAGAACAGGAGAATTTAATATGAAAAAATGGATACTGATATCGCTTTTAAGCCTGAGTACTTTGACCTTGGTTGCATGTGGCTCTAATCAAATGAAGCAGGTAACACAGCAATCATCTTCGTCTAGTAAGCAATCATTAAAGAAGAATAGACAGGAATCATTTCAAACGGTCTTAGATCGTTATAAATCTTATCAGCAAGCAATAAATAGTGGTGATGATAGTCGTTTAACTGAAGCCTTAAAACAGGTCGAAGCTACATCTGAGGAATATATGCTCATTGATAATTTAGGGCATTCGGGAACGTCAGTTGATTTTCAATATGTGTTTGTAGACTTAGATAAAGATGGACAGGATGAGTTATTAATCGGTAAACAAGATTATATTTCTGCAATTTATTATCTAAAAAATAGTCAACCTACTTTGTTGCATGTAGCTTATGCAGCACCTGTTGGTGGAGCACGTTCATCTCTCACTGCTTATGAAAACGGTCAGGTGGTATTTGCTGCCTGGCAGTCATCGTATCCGGAAGTAAGCCTAAGTTTATACAAAGTTGAAGCTAGTGTCCCAAATAAGGAAAAAGAAACTACGATACAAATGAATGATAAGAAGAAAATCGAAGATGAATTAGGTATCTCGTCTACGGCTTTGAATCTCAAAAACTTAAAGTGGGAATCAATTGATAAAGGTTCAATGACTTCTTCAAAAGAAAGTGATATGAAATCTTCTAGTCAAAGTGAGAATATTAAGTCAGAAACTGGTTTTCAGGTTCGTGTGCAAATATCGGATTTGGAAATACGCAAAGAACCGAGAGCTAAGTCTCAGTCTCTGGGCAAGATATCTCAAGGTATTCACACTATTGCGGAAACAACAAATGCAGAAGGTTACACTTGGGGGAGATTACAATCTGGTCAAGGATGGATTGCTCTTGATTATACGGAACGAATAGAAGGTGAGAAAAAAACTCAATCGGAATCTAGTGGTATGAACATCCAAGAAATTCAAACAGGTAATTTTTCAAGTGTTAAAGGATCTTGGAGAAATGAACAAGGAAATAGTATTACTTTTGATGCCAATGGCTTGATTCAAGTTAATGGCAAACCTGCGGGTGATGTAGTTTTTGATAAGTTCGTCGTAAAAGGAGAAAAGCTCACAGCCGTTACAAAAACATCAGAAGGTATTAGTGAGACACCAATTGTATTTACTCCGTCGGGACAAGATGGAAGAGAGTCAATTATTCTTTCGATACACAGAAGACCGCACAGCTACTTATTACTATCTCTTGACAGAAGATGATAGTCTTGTGGCCATTGGAGATTTTGATAATAGTAATCATCCTGCACGTTTCTTTTTAAGTAACGATGAATCGCATTTTGATGAGCTGGTTGATACCATGCCACCTTATATGTTGCCTGGAATAGAAGAGGTGATCTATGTAGGTGGTCGACAACAGCGATTGGCTAGAGAATTGTATTGTGTCGCTTGCCAGGAACGAGTCAGTGAGGATGGTGGGGTACAATTTGGTGAAGTACTTTTAAGTGAGCATAGGCATGACGATCATAAAGCCCTTATTTAGTTTCTGATACTGAAGTTATTCTTGAATATAAGAAAAGCAAAAGCACCATTTTAATTTGGTGCTTTTTTGGTGGAGTTAAACTTTTTAAAAGAAATAATTGGAATAATATAAATATAGGGATACTTATTATGCTAATTTAATTATTTGATCAAAGTATTTTTCTCTTTCTGAACTAAGGTGATGCGTTACGGTAATATAGGTAATATCAGTATTTTTTAAAATATTATTTTCAATAAAATCAGAATTAGTCTTATCAAGATTTGCTGTAGCTTCATCCATAATAATAATTTTACTACCTTTTAATAATGCTCTTGCAATACCAATTCTTTGTTTTTGACCTTCTGAAAGTAGATCATTGGATACGCTTTCCTTTAAACGCCCCAGTAAGTCTAGTAAATTTACATCTTTCAAAGCCTTTTTAATTTCATTTTGTGTAATGTCTTGAGACCACAGAGTTAAATTATTTTCAAGTGTGTCATTGTAAATATGTGTAGAATTACTAATATATGCGACTTGAGAAACAATGGAATTTTCATCAATTTCTTTTAACTCTAAATTATTGTATTTTACATGACCTGTATAATTCTTGAGATTTCCTAATATAATATTTATCAATGTTGACTTTCCACTTCCGGATTCACCAATAATAGCATATTTGTTATTTTTTATTAAGTTGAGATTGAGTTTAGAGAAGACTTTTTTATTACCAAAATTGTATTCTAAATCGAAAATATCAATTTTCTCAATGTTATTTACTATTTTTTTCTCAGTATTTTTAGAAGAAATCTCAAATTTTAAAAATAAAGGTTTAACAGAATGAATTGACACTTGTAGTTGATTGAGTGTTGTTAATGAATTAAAAATATTACCTGAAATTTGTCCCACAGAAGATATAGAACCAATTGAAACTTGTCCTAAAGTGATAAGTAAACCTGTCAAGAAAAGAATTGATACTTGTGCAATGATAGAAAATGTAGACATGATTATCTCTATCCTAGTACTGTTTTGAGTGAATTTTACTTTTTGTGTTATATAGTTTCTAATTATTTTTGTGGTCTGAATTAAGAGAGTAGGTTTTTTACTCGAATAATAAAGTGTTTTGTATCCTGTTAATTGGTCATTTAATCCAGATATGAGCTCTTCGTTTGCAGTTGAAAAAAGTGACATAAAATTTTGCATTTTTGTAGCAAATGGTTTAGGAAGGTATGTAAGACAAATTGTTAATATTATAGTTAAAACTACAATTCTAATATCATAACTTAAAAGAGCAATAATAGAAAAGATGGTGGTGAATAATGTAGAAAATAGATTATATAAATTTGAAAAGCCACTATTTTCGATGATTTGAATATCATTATTTAATATGGAGATATGATCTCCGATAGTTTTGCTTTGGAATGTATGGAAAGAAGCATTAGTTATGTTTTTGATATAATCAGAACGAATTTTTAGAGACATTTCTTGTATTAACTTAGCTTGATGGATATTAATCATATAAGTGAATATAAGATAGAGAAGGTAGAGTGATATTTCAATTCCCAACCAAATAAGAAAGAGTTTAAAATTACCTGCGACTAATTGATTTGTCATAAATGCTAAGGTAACAGAAGCACCTACAAGAAATGCAGAATTACAAGCAATGAGAAATATATGTAATAAATTTTTAAATTTAAATTGTAAGATGTATTTTTTCATAATTTTTGTCCGTATTTTGTACCTTACTTATCAAAGAGATAAGAGTTTCAAAAAAATAGAATTGGCCTAGCATACCATGAGAGTAGCTATACTTTATTTCATCACATATTGGATCAATTAATATAAATTTACCATTTTTTTCTATTGAGTAATCACAAATGTGATTAACGATATTAATACTAGTCTCTAAATAATGTATTTTATCGAAATAGTGATATAACCAGGCATTCGCTAGCCCAAGACCGGCTAATCCATTATAGAGTGATGTACTTTTGGCATAGGGATGTTCTACTCCTTTACCTAGCTTTTTAATAAAATCATCATATTCTGTAGTTTGTTCAGAAATACTAAATTTTATTAATTCAATAATTAAACCTGAGTTTCCATTTACTAGATATGGTGAAAGATAGTCTTCAATAATTAGATAAGGAACATCTTTTTCGTATTTGATATTATTAGAAATAATAGATTTTACTAGCTTCCTAAATAAATTAGTTTTTTTTTGTTTTGAGTTTAAAATGGTTAGTAGACGATATTTTTCTTCGTATTCCAGATCTTTAAAAAAGTCTTCAGATAACATATCGTCAGATAAATTTTCTTGTGATTCATCTAGTAAAATTTTTGCTAACTGAGAATCTAAATCACTCCCTTGAATATCTCTTTTTGTTATTTTTTCAGACAAATTAAGACCCAATTGATTTATTGCTAGATAGTTATCTACTTTTTCACACCAAGATTTACCCTCTATAGAAATTGTAGAACTAGTTACCAGAGTATTTAACAGTTGATCTCGTTTATATATGAGTTTTTCCAAATCCATTCCTAGTTTGATAAAGTTAATAAAAAATATTTGATTGTTCCTTTCTAACTTAAAGTCTTTCATAAATTTATTTAATAGTTGTAAAGGGAAGTTCATCTCTAAACATATCTTTGTAAATAGCTTTAAGGTCTCTGTTCCAGTCTGATCAAATTTTAAAAGTGAACTTGCATTGGTTAGTAGATTGATGATACAGTACCATAATTTGACTATATCTTTATGTTCAAATTTTGCATATATAGTTTTTGGATAGCAGCTATTTGTAGTTGCTATCAACGGATTTTCATTTTTTAAATATGCTGTTTCAAAGTCAATAAAATAAACTTTGTTTTCTGGTGTTAGTATGATATTACTACAGGAGATATCGTCAACAATAACACCATGATCATGAATATATTCTAATGATTTAAATAGTTTTGAAATTATTTGTTTGAGTTTATTATTGAAAGTTGTAATTTCTGAAGGAGTTCGTTTTAGGAGCAAATTAAAGTCTGTTTTTAAAGTGTTAAGTGTTTTACCTTCAATAAATTCCTCTACGAGGTAGTAGTTACCTTCTAAATAAAAATCATCAATGTAATTAGGAGTTACTGAACCTGATAATTTTTTAATTATTTTAGTTTCGTTTTTTAGTAATTCCATAGAAGTAATGTCCCTGGTAGCATAGACATATCTTCTAGCTTCTTTTATAATCACTTTTTTAGAGTTAGTAATATCAATTGCGATATAGATATTTCCTGCACCAGTTTGATAAAGGATGGACTTCATATCATATCTCTCATTTAGGATAGTAGAAGTGTTAGTTTTTTCAGGAAAGTATTCTTTTACAAATTTAGGGCAAGAATAGTATGCACCTGGTAAATCTGGATATGCAACACCATTATTATCAAAAAGACAGGGTCTTTGGCCGTTTTTTACAGATGCATTCATGAGTCCGTACCTATAAAATATAATCTCTGACTGTTTATAATTTTGGTCTGTGATTATTTGGATACCAGGTTCATATTTTATTTCTTGATATAGGACATCGAGTAGATACAGAAAGGTTTGATCGTTTTCAGGGTAGATAGTAATAAACTTTCCAATCTCAGTTTGAGAGGTCTTTTTTGAAAAGATAAATAATAATTTTTCTATAGAGTTTATAAATTTAAATGGGGTATCGTTTGTTAAACAGATAGTAGTTACAGAATCTAATATTTTTTGATAATTATCTAATGTTGCTGAAATATGTATCTTCCAGCCTTGGTATGGGATAGATTTATTAGTTGAAAATACATAGGTAAAGTTAGAGTTAATAATTAAGTTATCTGGGGATAGATTAGTTGGAAAAATCATGGTATCAATCATAAATATTCTCCTTAAAAAAAGCTAGAACTATAAAAAGATAATATCTTTTTATGGTTCTAGCTTACATCATTTTAAACATCAAAGTTAGATATTGTTATATAGTGGAATCTAGTAGTTCTTCATAGTAGGCTTCGTGAGATACGAGTAGATTATTTGCTCCTAAAGTTTTGAGGACTGAAAGGCAGTTCTCAATAAGTTTTTTTCCAATTTCAACTTTACCTGATTTCATCCAGAAAGCTCCTAAAAGCATATTATACTCAAGTTTTTCGTGTAAAAAGATTTCTGGAATACCTATATCTGAAATTATATCTAAATACGACTTTGCTAAATCTAGTTGATTTCTTTCAATAAATTCAGATGTTGCATTTATCAGTAAATCAATCCTAATTTTTAAATTTGATTCATTATTTCCAAAAAGAGTTGTTCTGTAAATGACTTCTTTGACAAGTACATTGAGAGTTTCTGAAGAAATAGCTGGCATACTATTTCCTAGTATTATCAACTCCCTCTTACCCCATTGTTCAATATCAAAAAGATAATCTGTGATAATTTTTATTTTATCCTCATCTACATCTTCCTCTGTAATTGTAGATAAAAAGGATTCAATCATGATTGTATTATACAGGAATAGTTTTTTATTGCTATCATGATATTTTTTATTCTCTTCTTTTAGGTATTTTTTTAAAGCAAGTATATTATTTTGATAATACGCCTTACTAACACGTTCTAACAGTAGTTCTGTATAAGTCGGTTTTTCTTTTGAGAGAATACCATAGAATTCTTCTATACTAACATCTAGATTTTCTAGTAGTAAGAAGAACCGAGATAAAGAAATTTCTGATTCTCCACGCTCAAATTTTGACAAGAAAGATATCGATAAGTAGTCACCAGCAACGTCTTTTAAAGCTAATTTTTTTGACAAGCGAATCTTTTTGAATAGTGCGCCCATTTCTGTGGTTTCAATCATAGAACTTCTCTCAATAGATAAAATTTTAATAAATTATATCAAAATAATAAAAAAAAGTAAAAAGGCGTATGTTTAGTGAACATAGCCTTCTTACTTTTAAGATGTTGCGATAGGGCAAAAGATGGTAAGAATAGGTCTTCCTTGTGTGGTAATTGTTTCTTTAGGAAGTTGGTTAAGTTGTTGTACGTTCATATTGATCTCCTAGTAAGTGTGTATTTTTTAGTATTGAAAGAACTACAATTTCGTCTCCCAAAAAGATATTATTCATAAGCAAATATTTCCTTTAACAAATTTGATAAGTAAATTTTAAACTAAATTCCTTTAAATTAGGGAGAAGTTTCATATTTGATAAATAAGTTATCCCATGAAGAATATAAACAGTATTACTAAACTCCTAGAAAAGTGGATTAATTTTGTCATAAAGGAAATTTTTTATAAAAAATTCAATTATATTTATACTTTAAGATAAAAAAAAATAAATATAGTTCCGAAATAGATTTCTAATGTATGACACTTTATTTATACAAAGCGGATTTAAGATACTGTCAATTAAATTAGGTGTAAACACTCAAGTAGAGTTACGGACATTAATCAAATAAGCTTTCAAGTGTGTCAGAACATTGGCTAAACCCCTTATGGATTCGTTGACTTTGCTTGAAATTATAATCTTCAAACAAAGTAACTAAATAACGTTCCAGAGCCTCCTCGTTAGGGAAAAGGATTTTCTTTTTCGTTTGACGTTTGATTTCTTTGTTCAGAGACTCAATGAAGTTTGTTGAATAAATGCTATGCCAAATCTGGTAGGGAAACTGATAAAAAGTCAAAAGATTATCCGTATTCTCCAGACTTTCCATGGCTTTCCTATACTTTGGTTTCCATTCGGCGATAAAGTCCTTTAAAGCTTGTACTGCCATTTCTAAATTTTTAACGCGATAAATCTTTTTAAATTGCTCCAGACATATCCATCGTGATAAACTGTACCTGTTGTCGTACTTTCAATGGATATTTCAAAAAGTAGTTTCGAATAGTGGTTTGACGGCGATTATCCAGGATCGTTATGAGTTTGTTGGTCTTATAGTTTTGCGCTACAAAAGCCAATTCACCTTTCTTGAACCCAAACTCATCCCAGGACATAATAGCAGGGAGTTTGTCATAATGTTCCTTGAAAGTAAACTGGTCAACCTTACGATGGATAGTAGACGTTAACACAAGAAGTCTTCTTTCAGTATCTGTTAGTGGTACCTTTTCAGTAAGTAGTTGTGTAACTTTTTGTCGGACTAGATCTGAAATTTGGTGGTTTTTATCAACGATTGATGTCTCAGTAACCGTGATTTGCCTATAACTTTCACACTGGAAGCGACGCTTTTTAAGATGTAGTAGTGTTGGTATTCCAATTTTGCTTGAATCTCGATATGAGTGTCAGTTTCAAAAACAAGTAAAGTCTTGATATTTTGGTCTTTAATTCCGATTAATTCTGTGGCATTCTTGATAGATCTCGTGAGTTCTTCCTAATGATGGTTTCGTCGCTTTTCATTATAGTTCTTATGGGACTTTTTGTGTACACTCAAAAAGCTCTACAGTGGTTTTACCCACTACAGAAATTATAGAGTCCTTTTCATTAGCGGCTCTTTTAAAATACTTCAAAAGGTAGATTATTTCTGTATAATCTTTTAGCTGTGGGTCTTTATTAAAAAAATTATTTTGTTTTTTTAAAATTCAACTTTTCTGACATACTACAGTTGTATAAACAGGAGGTTAACTATATGATAAATATTCTTTTTAGAGATTAGGCTAGCTATGAACTTGACCAGTTTGATAAGGAATTGTTCTATTAATTATTAAATTAAGAAAGGGATAAAAAAATGAAAACTGTAAAAAAATATATTAATAAACAAATCATGACAATAGTGGGTGATCTGATTGAGAAAAGGGAAGAGATGGATATTGTTATCAACTTTGATACTTACGAAGATGAATTCTATGTAGATTTATCTCGAGATAATCAAGAACTGTCGTTCGCTTTTGTCGATGATACATTGAGAATTGTAGTTTATCACTCTTGCCATTGTAAAAAAACGTTTGAGATTAGAGAGATGGATGAGATTTTAAATTTGAATTATGCACTTGATATGTTGCTTAAATCATTCTTGTTTAATGAATGGTATGATCTTGTAGCGGATTTAGCGAATCATACGCTTTGGGGAATGGTAGAAAAGTACAAAAAAGACAAGGTGAATGATATTTGATATATGAGATGAAAGGATTAATAATATGAGAACTCCCAAAAATTACACTCAGTCGGTAAATGACAAAAAAATTACGAATGAGATGATTGCAGAATGTATTTATTCTGTAAACAAGCGAGCTAAAAATCATCGTGATAGAATAAGAAAATATAAAGAGGATCGCTACAATCCGTATGCAGCAAGAATCATTGAAAATGCTGAAGATGAGATGGAAAAATACTATACGATGAAAGAAGAAATGTTAACAGTGTTTGAACCATCACTAATCCATGAACAATATGTAGGGGAAGAGAAAAAAAGAGTATTTAGTACTGAAGAAGACTATGATAAATTATTGCAAGAAAAAAGCAATGATATCATTTGGAAAAGTGGTTACTCTGTTAAGGATTCTGAGGAGTCTGAGGAGTCTATAGAAGTAGAATTTTTTGATTATAAGTTGGGTAGAAAAAAATATCTATATTTTTTATTTTATGAAATTGGGGAGTATAGTTTCCATTTACCAATTTCGGAACAAAAGGCTAAAAAGTATACTAACTTACAAATTAAAGAAATTGACAAAGATTTTAAGACTCATGGTGCTAATATTGAAGGATTACTTTCAACACAATTTGTAAATAAAGTCTTGAGCTTACTTCAAAGTGGTGACTATACAATTGTGGAATAAGAAAAAAACAATATAATAAAATAAACATACTGAGAAGGTTGAATCTCAGTATGTTTTTATCATTCGAAAACCAATAGTTTTGAAGGCTGTCATTAGCTTTTGTTCAAGCTGATAGCGGCCACAAATCTGTTCAGGCGACCAGGAGGATTTTAAACCGTCCTCAATTTCCTTTTTCAACTCTGGTGTCAAACAAGACTTCCGACCTTTTTGTTTAGACCTGTGGTCGTACTGTTCCTGTGCTAAGGCTACGGAATAACCATTTTGGCATCGTCTTAATTCTCTTGAAATGGTAGACTTATGGACGCCAAGTTTACTTGCAATTTGGCAAGGTTTCAAACCTAATTCTAAGTAGGTTTCTATCTTTATTCGGTCGGTTATGGTAAGATGTGAGTAGCTCATAGTTTTTCCTCGGGTTCTGTTTGTGTGGTTACTTACAGTTTACACCAATGAAACGCTATGAGTTTTTTTGGTGTACTATATTTTACAATTTATCGTTTTAAAAAAAATTGCTCATCGTCACAAACTTCAGGCAGCGAGCTTACAAGGGATTTATAAGAATCACTCTTTTCCAAGAGAGAGGTTAAAAACGATTCTAAAAGGAAGTCATGGACATGTTGGAATAACCTTTGATACTGGTAAACCAAATAGACTGGTCTTTTGTGAATCGTTTATCGACTTGATGAGCTATTACGAACTTCATCAACAAAGTTTAACTGATGTTCGTTTGGTATCTATGGAAGGATTAAAAAGGTCTGTTGTTGCTTATCAAACTTTACGACTGATAGCTGAAGAAAATCAGAAGTTGGAATTTTTAGATACAGTAATACCTTCAAAGTTATTGCCTTTGATCAATACAATTCATGATACAACTACTTATTTTGATAATCATCCTGATTTATTGACACTGGCTGTAGATTGTGATGATGGAAAAGATTTTTCTGATATGTTATCTCAATCAGGATTTCCTGTTTTACTGGATTTTCCTGATAATGAATCTGGGAAAGAAAAAATAGACTGGAATGATGTCCTTAGAGAAAAGAAATCAGATTTACAATTTATGCTTGAGACTGTAAAAGGGACATTTGGAAATCCACCAGTAAGACAAACCTCTCAATGTTTAGAATTGTGATAACAAAATCAAGAAGTTTTAGCTAATATTAGAATGAAGGAGGATCATATATGACCATAATCGAACGCTTAGAAGAAAAGGTCACTAGGCAAGAAAGTAAGGTAGCAAGAGAGACAGAAAAACTCGCTGCTTACAAAGAGCAACTAGAGACAGCGATGTTTGCGACGTTCAAAAGGCGTCAAAGCATTAGTCACATGAGTTTTGAAGAAGCTCTTGACCATGCCTTTGGTAAAGAAAGACAATTCGATGATTCTGAATTTAGAGAGGATGAAATGAGTGAATGACAAAAGATTGGAATTTTAATCAACCATTAGAAAGTAAATCAGAAAATCAAGAAGATCCAGATAAAATTGCGGCCTTATTTGGAAATCATCAAGGAGGTAATGCTGTAAATTATGAAGCAGCTTTTCAAAAGCGAAAACAAGCACCTGTGACGGAGTCAAATCCTAGTTCTAAACCCAAAGTTACAGAGGTTAGAACAGGAAAAGAGACAGATATTACTACAAGTTATTAGCAACATCTTAAAAGACTTATTGCGGATAACAACAGTGATATTGAAAGTAGTCAAAAGAAAATTGAAGAGCTACATACGTTGATTGACACAAAGAATAAAGACAATAAGAAATTGCAGTCAATTTATGATGCGATTTCCGAATTACATTAAGCAGTCCTGATAGGCTGCTTTTTTTGAGAGGTTATAGATGTTTACAACATTTTTTAAGAAAAATCAGGACAATAGTGATGTATTTAAGAAGCTAATTCATAGACTATCTGATATGTCTGTCCAAGACCTTGAAAAAATAGATCAACTGTTAGATATCATTTTCACTCAATATCAAGGATCAGAACAACTAAAAAACAGAATCAACTTGTAGAGAAGAAACTTTGAACGACACATTAAAGGAAGCTAAGAATCAACTTCATAAGGAACAATTGGAGAAGAATTTAGAGAGATTTAGGAAAAACAGTCAATAACGCACCAAAATTGGTGCATTATGCTTTTTTATGCTATAATTGAATTATAAAAATAAAGGAGTTTGCCATGATTGGAAAGAACATAAAATCTTTACGTAAAACACATGACTTAACACAACCCGAATTTGCCCGAATTATAGGAATTTCTCGAAATAGCGGCTCTTTGTCAACTGTAGTGGGTGACGAAAAGCTAACATCTAGAGAGGACCTGATAGGTCTTCTCTTTTTTTATGTTCAGAGTGATGAAGAC